>Ga0209958_1000460_pt1 | contig 74694 bp, 65 predicted proteins | sample ThiBio_inoc_plan_FD_183942 | JGI IMG/M metagenome (GOLD analysis project Ga0209958, IMG submission 183942) | Wastewater bioreactor microbial communities from Cape Town, South Africa - Thiocy_inoc_plan (SPAdes) | ecosystem: Engineered > Bioremediation > Thiocyanate > Unclassified | place: South...
ATTGACAGTCGCTCATACCAAGAAATCCATGACAAAGATATGCAGAGCTTTATCAAGTTAATGCCTCAGCTTGATGCGCTAATGCCAGCCCATGTGATCTATGATCAAGTCGATCCAAATCCAGCAGGCTTCTCACCATTCTGGTTACAAGACATCTTACGTCAACAGCTTAAATTCGATGGCGTACTCTTCTCAGATGACTTGAGTATGCAAGCTGCCTGTGTCGCTGGTGGTGCCGATGCACGTATTCAAGCGGCTTTAAATGCGGGTTGTGATATGGGCTTAGTTTGTAATGACCGTGCGGCTGCATGTACTGCATTGGATGGAATCCAAACATTAGCATTACCAAATCAGCAACGTTTAGAGCGTATGCGCGGCAAAATTCCAAATATCCAAATCGGTACGACATTGACCTTAGACGATGAAAACTGGCATAACGTCAGAAAAGTCATTGAAGAGTTTAAGAATTCATTCTAACTTTACTTAGATTTTTTCATTATTTTATTAGCATGATGGAATCTTGCCGAGTGCTCATCTAATTAAAGGATTTTGCCTTCGGCTCGACTTACTTTTCAGGGATAAAAAGTAAGCAAAAATCCTTTGTTAGGCTGAGGGTACATCCTTGTAACCCCAGCCCAACGGCGGCATCCATGCCGCCCCACGATAGTAAATAACAAACCTAAAATCGGATTTGGTAGAAAAATCTCAACTCAAAAAAGCGATTAATTTTATATATCCCAATTAGGAAAAATAGAGTCTAGGACAGATGACACAACAACTTTCGAAACACCGCCACATTTCATTTACCGCACACTACACTGGCTATATCTGGTATCAAATGGGGATTTCACATCCAGCACTGGCAACCGCCAAAGGAAAAACTTTAGCCGCCTTAGTTCATCCAATTGAAAGTTGGGCTGAAAAATATGTCGGTGGTAGCATGCGCACCACGCTCAAACAACGTCACAGCATGCTCGACAACCAGTTAAAAGAATTGATTGAGCAGCATCCTGAGTTACAAGTGCTTGAAATTGCTTGTGGTCTATCGCCACGTGGTTGGTGGTTTAGACAACATTATCCCAATATCACTTACCGTGAACTAGATTTACCTGACATGGCCGCCACCAAACAGGCAGCACTACAACAAATTGAAAATAATGTAGATGAAGTTCTATCTGTCGACTTATTTACCGAAGCCTTTGCTGCTGCATTTGAGGTATTTGATCCTCAACGTCCATTGGTGATTATCAGTGAAGGGCTGATCAATTACTTTGAAAAACCAATGTTACAGCAGCTCATCCAAGCCATTGCCAACTATGGTCAGGGTTTTAAAGCATTGCACTATTTAACTGACATCTATCCGGAACCAACCCAAAACAAATTAGCAACGATTATCTGGAACAGCAGCCGTTTACTCAAATGGATGTCTCGCAGTGCGTTTAGCTTTCATTTTCAAACCCCTGCCGAAATCGAACAATTTTTCCAAGAAGCAGGCTTTAATCAAGTTGACGTCCTGCAACCAAAGCAATTTTTTGAACACGCAGTCCTCGAAAATACGCAGCAACATTTAGGTGACTTGGTCTGGATGATCCAAGCGACCAATAAATAACTCGACCAAAAAGAAAAGTGGCAAATTGCCACTTTTTTTTAATTCTTGAATACCCGTTATTCAGTTGGCTGTTGACGTTGAATAAAACGAGTCAAACGCTCTGCGATATCAAAATTACCATGTTTAAATAAGATGCGCAGTCCTTGCTCAGTTGCATCAAAGATTAAACATTCAATTTTAAACTCACCTTCTTCATCTGCTAAATGCAGTGCTAAATCACGCGGATGTTGATTGATAAAATCAAGCTGTTCAAGATTATGCAGTTTTAAATACACGCCAAAGAAAGTGATATCAACAATCTTCACATCCGCTTCTGTCGCAAGAAGGCGATGCGACAATTTACTTTCAGGCTGTAATACTGAAATACGTTCTTCACCACGGCGCTCAATCTGTTGCATTTGTTCACGGCTCATTGGGATAATGCCATCTAAATTGTCGATGGATTCTCCCTTTAAGAAGGTGGTAAACAAATTCATGGTTTCTTTACGGCGCTGGAGTTGCGGCACGTGATCTGCGTTGGCAATTAAAGCGAACTGCATATCCTGACACTGCAATGCAAAATCTGCATTTTCATGCGGTAAAGTAAAGCTGTCATACTGCCCTGCTGCAACCAATGTTTTACATTGGGGTACAGGGACATCACTTAAACGTAATAAACGATTGCAGTTGATTTCATAACGCTCACGTTCAGTTGCACTAAACTCCGCCATCTGTCTAAAAAACAAACGCTTTGCTGTTGGCGACATCCTGGTTTTATCGAGTTTAGCGTGATTGACCAAATAAAGAATCACGGCTTGGCCAAACTCTTCCATACGGTTTTCACGCATTAAGTGCAGCGACTCTTCTAGCAGCATGCGCCAGCTTTTACGGGTCTTCTGCATCACCCCCATCAACACCATACGATCAATCAATTCAGGGCGTTGATCTGCAAATGACGAGGCCACGACAGAACCCAATGACATGCCCATCACAGAAACTTTATCAATGCCAACAATATCCAGCCATTGACCAAGCATTTTAGATAAATCAGGTAGTTCCAGAATTCCAGCAGACTCACCTGTATCAACATTGCGAATTTGTTGATTCGCTCCCATTGAAGGTAAATCGATTAAAATAACGGGTCCACTCTCAAAGAGTTGCTCAACACAATACTTATAAGAGTTAAAATTTTGAAATGCGCCCCCGACAATTACAATTGGCGTGTTGTAGATCGTTTTCGGATCTGCAATTGCCATATATTCAATTTTCCAACCATCAATCCACGTAGTACGTGCTGGCTGCTTAAAACTGTTTTTATTGTAAATGTCGAAAAAACCAAAGCCTGTGTAGGTATGATTTATATCCGAGTCCATTTGGATAATGGAATTCATGTCCTTCCTCCATCCTTGTTTATTTTTTTGTTGCAAGAATCTCATTTTCAGCGATTTCTACTTGCAAGTTAACAAATTTATAAAATTTGTATTACATTTATCCTATACTTTTTCATTCTATACATATGCACGTTTTATACGCAATCATTTCCTTAACCACTTATCTTGTTTAGAACATTAATCTTTTGCAAAATATGTAATCTCAGCTTTAGATTCAATATCTTCGTCGCACTAAAATAAAAACTTTTGCGCCAATTAACGCTTCATAATTTTTTGAATTGTCAGTTCAGCCTATTCATTGTTCAGCCGTTGACTGTTACTATCTTTATAAATACATGCAAATCTCAAACTGCTATGCAAGATTCTATTCAAAATTATATGCAACAGGTCGGTGCTCAAGCACGTCAAGCCTCTCGTATATTAACGAGCGCGTCGACACATTTGAAAAACCATGCCTTATCTGCAATCTATACGGCTTTAGAAAATAATCAAGCCCAAATTTTAGCAGCCAATCAAATTGATATGGACAATGGTCGTCAGCGTCAACTCGACAGTGCTTTGCTTGATCGTTTAGAACTTACCCCTGCGCGTTTCAAAGGCATGCTGCAAGGCTTAAAAGATGTGATTGCCTTAATTGATCCTATTGGAGAAATTACCGATTTAGCCTATCGCCCCTCAGGCATTCAGCTTGGAAAAATGCGTGTGCCTTTGGGTGTAATTGGTATGATCTATGAATCAAGACCCAATGTGACCCTTGAAGCAGCGTCATTGGCTTTGAAATCTGGCAACGCGATTATTTTACGTGGTGGATCAGAAGCACTTGAATCCAATAAAGCCATTGCAACTGCAATTCAACATGGCCTACAAATCTCGGGTTTACCTGAACATTCCGTACAAGTGATTGACACCCCTGATCGTGCCGCAGTGGGTCATCTGATCACCATGACTGAATTTGTGGATGTGATTGTGCCGCGTGGTGGTAAAAGTCTGATTGAACGTATCAGTAATGAAGCACGTATTCCGGTGATTAAACACTTAGATGGCAACTGCCATGTGTTTGTTGAAGCACAAGCAGACCTACAAAAAGCCTTACCGATCGCCCTGAATGCCAAAACGCATCGTTATGGCGTCTGTAATGCCATGGAAACCTTATTGGTCGATGAAACCATTGCAGAAGAGTTCTTGCCACGGATTGCTGAACTTTATGCTGAAAAACAGGTTGAATTACGTGGTTGTGCTGAAACTCAACGTATCTTAGGCGTATCTGTAAAAACAGCCACAGAGGAAGATTGGTATACCGAATATCTTGGTCCTATTCTTGCAATCAAAGTGGTCACTGGTATGGATGAAGCGATTGAGCATATCAATAAGTATGGTTCACACCATACCGATGCGATTATTACTGAAAACTTTAGTCTAGCCCGTGAATTCTTAGCACGTGTGGATTCAAGTTCAGTCATAATCAATGCTTCAACCCGTTTCGCTGATGGTTTTGAATATGGTCTAGGTGCAGAAATCGGCATTTCAACCGATAAAATCCATGCCCGTGGTCCAGTTGGTCTCGAAGGTTTAACCTCACAAAAATGGATCGTATTTGGTGACGGCCAAATCCGCCAATAACAGCACTGACAACTTGAACACAGAAACACGATAAAGGCCATTCAATTGATCTTTATCGTGTTTTTATATATTTGCATACAAAAATAATGATAAAACCAACAGATCAATCAAAAGAACCGAGCATTTCCAAACTATACTCAATAGGTTGATTTATAAACGGGTTGTATAGGCTAAAGTCTATCTTCGCCAAGACGACATCCCATGTTAAAACATTGCGCTTGATTCCACTGCCTCATGCGTTGCAGCAAAATCAAGATGTTCATCATAAAATTTAAAATCTGTTAGGTGTTCAAACGTGGCTATATCTGTATTAGTAATTAACTGTGGTTCATCATCAATCAAATACGCACTCATTTCTGAACGTCGTGAAGATCGTATTTATGGTTTGGCAGAAAATCTGGGCGCGGCAGATGCCCGTATCAAAGGCGTCACGCTTGGGGGCGAACCACTGGAACTTTCAATTCCTTATGCAGATCATGCCAAAGCGCTTGAAACTTTATTGGCTCGTTTAGCCAACTATAACCCGCAAGCGATTGGACATCGTGTGGTTCATGGCGGGAACATCACCAAAGCAGAACTGCTTACACCTGAACTGGTTGAACGCATTGAAGCAGCGACCCCCCTTGCACCGCTTCACAATCCAGCACATCTGATTGGAATTGAAGCCACCATGCGTTTATTCCCACAGTTGCCACAAGTGGCTGTATTCGATACCGCTTTCCACCAAACCATGCCTGAACGCGCCTATCGCTATGCCCTACCGCAATATTTGTATACCGAACATCAAGTGCGTCGCTATGGTTTCCACGGCACCAGCCATGCTTATGTGACTGAACGCGCCAGCGAACTGGCAGGCCATAAAAATGAAGGGGGCTGGCTCAGTGCCCATTTAGGCAATGGTAGTTCGACCTGTGCTGTCTGGAATGGTCATAGCGTCGATACCTCAATGGGTATGACCCCGCTTGAAGGTGTGGTGATGGGTACACGTAGCGGCGATGTTGATCCAAGTTTACATCTGTTTCTTGCCAGCAATTTGGGCTGGGATATCCAAAAAATTGACAGCATGTTGAATAAAGAGAGTGGCTTATTGGGCTTATCTGGTTTATCCAATGATATGCGCACCTTGGTAGAAGCCTCTGAAAATGGTCACGAAGGCGCAACCCTAGCCATTGAAGTGTTCTGCTATCGCTTAGCCAAATCTTTATCGGCTTTAAGTTGCGGCCTGCCGCGTCTAGATGGTCTAGTCTTTACAGGTGGTATTGGTGAAAACTCAGCTTATGTCCGTGAAAAGACTTTAGGCTATTTAGCCCACTTTGGTTTACAGTTTAGTCAAGAGAAAAATAATGCATTACCGCGTGGCACAGAAGGTCGTATCGACAATGGTACAGGTCCACAAATTTGGGTGATTCCGACTGATGAAGAAGGTCGTATTGCCAAAGAAACACGCCAAGTACTTGAACACACGATTTAATCAAAATATTAGACAATTTTAAGGTCACTATGAATACGATTTTACTCATCCCCACAGGTGAAGGTGTTGGCTTAACTTCAGCCTGCTTAGGTATGATCTATGCACTAGATTGTAAAGGGATTAATGCGGGTTTCTTAAAACCTTATTCTCAAATTGCAGACACCACGGTTGACCGTACCACGACACTCTATCGTCATTTATTTCAGCATAAATCTGCCGAGCCAATCACCTATGAAAGACTGACTCAACTGATTGCCTTGGGTGAAACAGATGAATTGCTTGAAGAAGCCGTTGCGCTACACCGTCAAATTTCAGCTGATCATGATGTGATTATCGTTGAAGGTTTAGTGCCGAATGGACAAGATCATTTTGTCAGTGAAATCAATGCCGCACTCGCACAAGCACTGGATGCGCAAGTGGTTTTGGTCAGCACCGCAGATTTAGCTGATCCACGTAAAACAGCAGAAAGAGTCGATGCGCATTTACGTCAATTCGGTGGTGCAGCGTCGGCACGCACGACAGGCGTGTTGTTTATGCGGACCAAAGGCTTGCCTGAGGGTACGGCCGAAATTCCAGTCACACTTGATCCAAGTCTACGCCTAGACCAGCACATCGATGCTTTTGCCTTAGAGTTACAACGTTATAACCGCTTTATGGGCACCGATGAACTCCCAATTATCGGGCTTGTTCCATTCAGCAATACCCTCAGCGTGCCTCGTAGCTTGGATATTGCATCCATCATCAAAGGCAGTTGGTTGCATCAAGGTGAAGCCAGACAACGTCGTATTCTACATACCAGTTTAATTGCCTCCAATATAGAATCAGAACTGCATAAATTTGTTGCGGGTGAACTGATTATTAGTGCATCACAACGCACCGATGCGATCTTGGCTGCCAGTCTTGCCAGCAGCAATGGTACGCCACTCGCGGGTCTGGTATTAACCGAGCAAGCTGCGCCTGCAAGCAATGTGCTCGAATTTTGCCAAAGTGCGATCAAACAGGGTTTACCGATTTTACATACCCCACTTGATACATTAGAAACGGCACAACTGCTGCATCGCTTTGGCAATGAAATTCCAATTGATGATACTGAACGTGCCGAACAGGTGACCCGTTTCGTGTCGAGTCATTTGGATAGCAATTGGCTAGATCAACATACCCAGAACAACTTGCATCCTCGCCTGTCACCTTCTGCGTTCCGTTACGAGTTGGTACAGAAATCCATTGCTGCGAAAAAACGCATCGTCCTACCTGAGGGTGATGAGCCGCGTACGGTACAAGCAGCAGTCATCTGTCAAACCCGTGGCATTGCACAGTGTATTTTATTGGCAAAACCTGAATCGGTTGCCGAAGTGGCTAAAGCACGCGGTATTCAGTTACCCGATGATTTACAGATCATTGACCCAGATACGATTCGTGATCAATACATCGAACCAATGGTAGAACTGCGTAAAGGTAAGCTCGACGCACTACAAGCCAAAGCACAGCTGCAAGATACCGTGGTGCTTGGCACCATGATGTTGGCACTCGATCAAGTCGATGGTTTGGTGTCTGGCGCGATTCATACCACGGCCAACACCGTACGCCCGGCATTCCAGCTAATTAAGACCGCACCGAATTACTCACTGGTCTCATCCATTTTCTTTATGTTGTTGCCTGATGAAGTCTATGTCTATGGTGACTGTGCGATTAACCCAGATCCGAATGCAGAACAACTTGCTGAGATTGCGATTCAATCAGCAGATTCAGCTAAGGCCTTTGGTCTCGATCCACGCATTGCCATGATCAGCTATTCTACTGGCACATCTGGCACAGGCGCTGATGTTGAGAAAGTGGCTGAGGCAACTAAAATTGCACAGCAACGCCGTCCTGATTTATTGATTGATGGTCCATTGCAATACGATGCTGCTTCGGTTGAAAGTGTCGGTCGCCAAAAAGCACCAGACTCGCAGGTGGCAGGTCGTGCCAATGTATTTATCTTCCCTGATCTGAACACAGGTAATACCACCTATAAAGCGGTACAACGTGCTGCCAATGTGGTGAGTGTTGGCCCGATGCTACAAGGTTTAAACAAGCCTGTGAATGACTTGTCTCGTGGCGCATTGGTTGATGATATTGTGTTTACCATTGCTTTAACTGCGATTCAGGCAGCTCAGTCAATGTAAGAATAAAAAAAACTGATGTAGCAGGTTTTGCTACATCAGTTTTTAAAGTAATTTCTAATCCGTTCCCAACCACGATCTTTCTTGCGTTTTAATATAATAAAATTACGAACACTATAATACCCAGAGCTTGGTTCCCAACTTAACTGTTTTAAAGCTTCTAAGCCATCTGCCCAGTCTTGGTTTTCAGCTAGTGCTTCAAACGTTTGCTCACCCTTAAAATCACAAAAGAATACTCTATACCACGCAAAATCATGAGCTGGTTTGTGTTTTAGAATGGCCTGTTCAATTGAAGAAAAGAATTCGCTAGGCGGTGTTGGTGAATTATTAAGATCGCTACGCTGTCCAATATTACCAATATAAGCTGTATATTTTTTTCCTGCTATTTGCCATTGCTCTATAGTGACTTCAGTGTGGTCATTCTGCTTCCAGAAAGCGGCAAGAAAAACATGTAATGAATTAACAGAAAAATTCTGCACCGCATTCAGTACCCCTGCGTTTCCCCCCCCTATGCCAGCAAAACTTTCAGTTATGATTCGCTTATCCTCTAACATCACCTCAACATCTAGACGACCATGTGTCTCATGTTCCAACCAGTTGGCCCGCATCGCTGGGAGTTGCCCATAAGGTACAATCCAACCATCAAACGTTTGAACCGAAACACCATGCTCTTCTAACAAATCAATCATTATTTGTGTGACTGATTGATTATTCATAAAGCCTATTCCATATTTTTTATTCAATATATCAGTTTCATCTACCAACTAATAAATCAAATTTCATACTCAGGCTTGTTTTGAAACCCCAATTCTTTTGAACTGTGGCCCTTTCACAAAGAAAATTGCATTCCCACATAGAATTAAAATCACCCCAATCACCGCATTCATTTGCCAGTGATAGCCTTCCCATACAGTCGAAATCACCAATGCGACCAAAGGAAATAACAAGGTACTATAAGCTGCCTTACCTGCACCAATCCGTCCGACCAGATAGAAATAGGCAGTGAAACCAATCACTGAACCGAAGATCGCGAGATACAGTAAAGCACTAAATGCACTTAATTGCATACTCGGGAAAAACTGATCCTGTCTAAACCATGAGATCAAGGCCATTAGCAATGAGCCATACAACATCCCGTAGGCATTGGTGGTAAAAATATCCAAGCCATGTTTTTGATGGCGCGTACTGATCATATTGCCCAAAGAGAAACCATAAGTCCCTAGGATACATAGCCCAATACCAATCAATGTATTACGATTTAAAGTGGTGCCCACCACGTCATGCCAAAATAAGGCAATAATCCCGAGTACACCTAATAAGGCCGCAGGATAAAACCGCGAAGAAACCTGCTGAGAGAAAAATAATCGGGCATTGATGGTATTAAAAATCACCGCCATGGAAAAAATCACGGCCTCTAAACCACTACTGATATATTGCACCGCATAATAAAAACAGACAAAGTTAAAACCAAAAATACAGCAGGCCTGTAACATACAAAACAGATGATCTTTGCCTGCCAGTTTCTGCAACTTTCGGCTCAAAGCAACGAAAGCAAATAACACCATTGCAGAAATAAAAAAACGCCAGAACACCGCAACACTGGCTGAGATTCCACTTTGTTGTTGCAGACTGATCGCAATCCATGTGGTGCCCCAGATCACCACCACCAAAGCATATAACAGCGCATTCATATCATTAGAACCAAACTCAACAATAACTGTTATATTTTGCAGGGTTGGGGCAGTTGATTACTTGCACCATCTTGCGATGATTGTCATGGATTTGCGTTTTTCTAGATTTTTTGACCAGATGACAAAACTGACTGAAAGTTCTACACTAAATGGGATCATATTTGGCACTGCGTATAGAAGATGAAATATCAGATTCTAGATCAATTACAGCAATATAAAGCGCAATTGCTCGACTCGGTAGAACTGGGTTCGGGTATGCAGTTGGCCATGTGGCAAAATAACCAAGACCGTGTCAGCGTCTGTAGCAATCACCACACTTTGAGTATGTATATTCAGGGCGGTTATGAAAGCTATCAAAAAACCCAACAAGGCTGGCACAATGGCGGTGGTCCTGACCGTATGTGCCTGATGCCACAAGATTTCGAGTCGACTTGGGACCTACGTGACCCACTCACCTTTGTACATCTTTACTATACTGAACAGCACTTACAACGTGTGGCCGAACAAGTTTGGGATCGTGAACCGAGTCAGATCATTTTAAACCCACAAATTTTTGTGGCTGACCCACAAATTTCGATGATCTATCGACATTTTTTACTCAATGGTGCATGGCAAGATCGTGAAAACCATTTGCAGATGAGTACCGCAACAACGCTATTACTCAATCATCTGATCAAAAATTATAGTCATGCACAATGGCAAGCACCTGAAGTCAAAGGGGGGCTGTCTCCTTATGTGCTTAAGCAGCTATTAGAATGGATTGATCAAAATCTCCATTTGAGTTTGACCTTGTCCGATCTGGCTCAGCAAGCGCAACTCAGCGAGTATCATTTTGCGCATATGTTTAAACAATCGATGCAGATGCCACCGCATCAATATGTGATGCAACGCCGTCTTGAGCGTGCTCATCAAGCACTGGAACAGACCACAGCGAATCTGACAGAGATTGCTGTGCAATATGGTTTTAGCTCCAGCAGCCATTTTAGCCATCGCTTTAAGAAACAGTTTGGCTATAGTCCATCTCAACTGAGAAAAAACTAAAATCCACAGCGCATCTTTTGTTGCTGTAATTTGGATCGAAGGATCAGCTTAGACCTTTCGCTAAATCTAAGCTAAAACTCCCACATTCATTGCTTTTTGTCATATAATTTAGCCCGCCAGCTAATCGCCCGCTCAAGAGAAATTTGATATGACAACGATCATCAAACAAGATGACTTGATTACATCAATCAAGGATGCCCTGCAGTTTATTTCTTACTATCACCCACAAGACTTCATCCAAGCGATGAGCCGTGCTTACGATCGTGAAGAAAACAAAGCTGCAAAAGATGCTATTGCCCAAATCCTTATCAACTCACGTATGTGTGCTGAAGGTCACCGACCAATCTGTCAGGATACAGGGATCGTTAACGTTTTCCTTGAAGTCGGCTTAGATGTTAAATTTGATTTAACCATGAGCTTGGATGATGCTGTAAACGAAGGTGTACGCCAAGGTTACCTAGAGAACTCAAACGTACTCCGTGCTTCTGTTTTAGCAGATCCAGCTTTTGGTCGTAAAAATACCAAAGACAATACACCTGCCGTGATTCACTACAAACTCGTTCCTGGTAATAAAGTTGATATTACCGTTGCAGCGAAGGGTGGTGGTTCAGAAAATAAATCTAAACTTGCGATGTTAAACCCATCTGATTCAATCGTGGATTGGGTACTTAAAACTGTTCCAACTATGGGTGCAGGTTGGTGTCCACCAGGTATGCTCGGTATTGGGATCGGTGGTACTGCTGAAAAAGCCATGATGCTTGCAAAAGAAGCACTTATGGAAGAAATCAACATGGACGAATTACTTCGTCGTGGCCCACAAAGCAAAATGGAAGAACTCCGTATCGAGATCTTCGAGAAAGTGAATGCATTGGGTATTGGCGCACAAGGTCTTGGTGGTTTAACCACAGTCCTTGATATTAAAATCAAGGATTACCCATGTCATGCGGCAGGTAAGCCAGTCGGTATGATTCCAAACTGCGCTGCGACTCGTCACGCCCACTTCCAATTAGATGGTACTGGTGTTGCACATATTCAAGCACCAAAACTTGAAGACTACCCTGCTGTAACGTGGGATTCGTCTCAATCGAAGCGTGTCAACCTTGATACCATTACTCAAGAAGAAATGAATGCTTGGAAGCCAGGCGATACATTATTATTGAACGGTACAATTTATACAGGTCGTGATGCTGCACATAAGCGCATGGTCGACATGTTAAATAATGGTGAAGAACTTCCAGTCGATCTAAAAGGTAAATTTATTTACTACGTGGGTCCAGTCGATCCAGTTGGCGATGAAGTGGTTGGTCCTGCTGGCCCAACAACAGCAACCCGTATGGATAAGTTCACTCGTCAAGTGTTAGAAGCAACTGGCTTATTCGGCATGATTGGTAAAGCAGACCGTGGTCCTGCTGCAATTGAAGCGATCAAAGACAATCAAGCAACTTATTTAATGGCTGTTGGTGGTGCTGCTTACCTCGTGTCTAAAGCCGTTCGTGAAGCGGAAGTCGTTGCCTTTGCAGACTTAGGTATGGAAGCAATCTACAAATTCGTGGTTGAAGATATGCCTGTCTCTGTTGCAGTTGATGTGAATGGTACTTCGATTCATGCAACAGCACCAAAAATCTGGCAAGCGAAAATCGGTAAGATTCCAGTGGTAGATGCCGCTGCGTCATAATATTCATACAATTCAAATAGCCGAATCATCGTATTCGGCTATTTTTTTGCCTGTGGCTTCTGCTAAATTAGAAAAAAGATGAGAATAATAAGGCGGTCTATAGATGAATAAATACATGTTCAACATGGTGATTGGACTATGCCTTCTCGGTAGCATACAAAGTACTTGTGCATCTCCTGCTCAGAGCCAATCGGTCAAGGAGCTGATTAAACTCAGTGATCTTGAACATGTGTTAAATACCTCACTTGATGAGATGCAACCGACACTTGATCTTGAGGCCGAAAATATCCTATTGCGGGTACTCGGAAAAGAAAAATTAACCACGACTCAAGAGCATCTCGCCGTTTTAGAACTGAGCCAACTACTCAAAGAAACCAGCGCCAAAGTATTTGCCCGTCCTGAAACGTTACAGACGATTGAGAAAATTTATGCCGATGCACTGAGTGAAGAAGAAGTACAGGCTTATTTAAGGTTTTTAAAAACACCTGAAGGTCAATCCATCAATCAAAAAACCATGCAGATTAGCACCAATGTTTTTCAATATATGAATAATCTCAGTCAAAAAACCTTAAATGACCCTGAACAAAGTTCGAAACTGCAACAGCAGTTCCTCACCATCATTCAACCTTTAATTCAAGAGGAATAAACTGCTCTTTTTTGATTATCCTTCTTACCAAGTCAAAGGATTCCATAGTTTAAATGGCTTGACCAAATGCACTTCTGACTTTTCATCATATTTGGCAGGTTTTAATTCTTGAGGTTTTGAACGAACCTTGCCCGATACATCTTGAGCGACAAAGTTATAACTGGAAGATTTTAGCCGTGTGAATGCGATTTCCTGATGCGCCACCTTGTCAGGCGTAATCATAAATGGGCCTGTATGCTCACTGCGCGAAATTTTATTTTCTTCATCATATTTAATAAAGTAGGTTTGTGCAGCATCAACGGTAAAATCTAAATATTTAGGTTTCTGGAAGTGTAATCCCGCTAAAGGACGACTCACACTCAGGCGATAGGTACCCGCAGGAAGCTCTAACCAATAATAGTGATTATGCAATAAACTCGGAATACGATGCCCATTGATAAATAAATTGGCCGCCGCAATTTCTTGACGATTCCAACGCGTATCTGGACGATATAAATAGACCACCGCAGCTTGTTCATTTTGCGGTTTAATAGGTGCGTAATATTGGCCTAATTTTTGATTAACCCAACCACCTACGCTAAAGCCACCCACGTGATATTGATCTAATAGACCTGGTTCTTTTGCTGTATCAACTGGGGGTAGTGTTGCAGTCAGTGCGGTTGGTTTTTCTTCAACTGTCTTATGACTTTGACAGCCAGCCAACACCCCTGCACAACATAATGACAATATTAAATAACGCATGACATCCCTCAAGGCGTTTTCTTGGATTTATTTTTAACCGCGCAAAACTATGCACATTTTTTCAATTTTTTAAGATTAACACCTCAACGCCTAATTGCAAATAAAAAAAGCATGAAAAGCCAAGCCTTTCATGCTTTTTTAGATGAATGAGAATTAGGCTGATTTAGAATCAATCACCTTCAAATCCTTCTTTTCTGCTACTTCTGGCGTACCCACTTGCGGTAAACGCTCTGCTTTGAATGTTGGTTTAGCCGTACCATTAATGACAGCTTCATCCACAATCACGGTTCCCACATCCGTACGACTTGGTAAGTCATACATGGTTTCCAGTAACACATTTTCCAGAATAGAACGCAGACCACGCGCACCCGTATTACGCTCAAGTGCTTTCTTCGCCACGGCACGTAATGCAGATTCATCAAAGACCAGATCTACATTTTCCATGGTGAAGAGATATTGGTATTGGCGTGTTAATGCATTTTTAGGTTCTGTCAGAATCTGCATCAACGCTTCTTCATCCAGCTCTTCTAAAGTTGCAATCACCGGCAAACGGCCGATAAATTCAGGAATTAAACCGAATTTAACCAAGTCCGTTGCTTCAACCTGACGGAACAATTCAGAGACTTTTTTACTGTCGTCTTTATTTTTCACATCTGCAGTGAAACCAATTCCGCCTTTCTCTTGACGCTGTTGGACAATTTTTTCCAGACCAGAGAATGCACCACCACAAATGAACAGGATATTGGCTGTATCAATTTGGATGAACTCTTGCTGCGGGTGCTTACGACCACCTTGTGGTGGGATAGACGCAACCGTACCTTCAATCATTTTCAATAATGCTTGTTGTACGCCTTCGCCTGACACATCACGGGTAATCGATGGATTTTCAGATTTACGCGTAATCTTATCAATCTCATCAATGTAGATAATGCCTTTTTGTGCTTTCTCTACATCATAATCCGCTTTTTGCAATAATTTTTGCACGATGTTTTCAACATCTTCACCCACATAACCTGCTTCGGTTAAAGTGGTTGCATCTGCCATCGCAAAAGGCACATCAAGCAAACGCGCAAGTGTTTGCGCCAATAATGTTTTACCTGAACCTGTCGGTCCAATCAGCAAAATATTACTTTTCGCAATTTCAATCTCTTGATGTCCATGAGTCGACTGACCCACTTTCAAACGTTTATAATGGTTATATACTGCAACCGATAAGGTTTTTTTTGCAACATCTTGCCCAATCACATATTGGTCTAAGGCAGCACGTATTTCATGTGGTTTCGGCAAGGCTTTGGTTGCCCAATCCCCTGCTTCAACTTGTTGACTGGTTTGAACCAAGTCCAAGCAGACATCTACACACTCATTACAAATATATGCGTCCTCACCTGCAATCAGCTTTCCAACTTCAGATTGCGTTTTACCACAAAATGAACAATGTTTTTGTCCTTGAGGATGTTCGGACATATTTACTCCACAACTTAAATCTTAAACTTAGGTCCTAAAAAATCAGGGACGTTTGCTTAGCACTTCATCGACTAAACCATATTCTTTGGCTGCTTGTGCTGTCATGAAATTATCACGATCTGTATCACGTGCAACGGTCTCGTAATCTTGGCCACTATGTTCAGCCATTAAACGATTTAAACGCTCTTTAATGAACAGAATTTCACGTGCGTGAATTTCAATATCAGAGGCCTGACCACGGAAGCCGCCTAAAGGTTGGTGGATCATGACACGTGCATTTTCAAGACAGTAACGTTTGCCTTTTGCACCTGCATTCAATAGGAACGCGCCCATTGATGCCGCTTGCCCCATACAGTAAGTCACAACATCGGGTTTAATAAACTGCATGGTGTCATAAATCGCCATACCCGCAGTCACTGAACCACCCGGTGAGTTAATATAAAGGTGAATATCTTTTTCTGGATTTTCTGCTTCTAAGAATAACATCTGCGCAACGATTAAGTTCGCCATATTATCTTCAACTTCACCCGTTAAGAAAATAACACGCTCACGTAACAGACGTGAAAAAATATCGAATGAACGCTCACCACGAGATGATTGTTCAACGACAACAGGAACTAAAGCATTTTCAATTGTTGGAACATACATACGTTTACTTATTCCTAAATTATTGTGACTCGATCTATGCCAACAATATGAGGGATAATCAATGAAATTGCAAAAGGTTCAATCTGAAATATTCGATTTTTTAGACTAAAATCTGGCAATTTCGAATTAAATTAACACTTTCATAACAGAGGCTTTGCAGCACTTTCCGCGATGTTTTGGCTGATCACAAAATGCATCAATAAAAGTGGAGCAAAGCCTAAAAGAAAAAGGCGCATTAAGCGCCTTTTTCTTTCATCAACTTTTTAAAAGATTAGCCACGACGAGCTTGTTGTTCTTTTAATAAGTCTTCATAGCTGATCGCTACATCACTTACTTTAGCCGCAGCTAAGATGTGATCAACCACTTGATCTTCTAACACTACAGCTTCGATTTGAGCACGTTGCTGCTTGTCATTTTTGAAGTATTCAACCACTTCTGTTGGATCTTCATAAGAAGAAGCCATGTCATCGATGTAAGCATCAACACGTGCTTGGTCAACTTCAAGTTTAGCATCAGCCAATACTTTGCTTACCAATACGCCAAGCTTCACTGATTTTTCAGCTTGTTCTTTGAACAATTCATCTGGAAGCATGCTGCTGTCAAATGCGCCTGCACCTTGAGCACCAAACTGTTGAGTGAACTGTTGGATCATTTGTTGACGTTGACGGTCAATTTCTTGAGCAACCATTGAAGCTGGAACTTCGATTTCGTTTGCAGCAACAAGTGCATCGAATGCAGCTTGTTTAACTTGGTTACGAAGACCGTTACGAACTTCACGTTCCATATTTTTACGAACGTCAGCTTTTAACTTGTCTAAGCCGTCTTCTTCAGTCAAACCAAAGATTTTTAAGAATTCAGCATCGATTTCTGGAAGTTTTGCTTTTTCAACTTGCTTCACAGTGATTTTGAATTGAGCCGCTTTACCCGCTAAGTTTTCAGCTTGGTAATCTTCAGGGAAAGTCACATCAATCACTTTCTCTTCGCCAGCTTTCATACCAACGATACCATCTTCAAAACCTGGGATCATACGACCTGAACCAAGTACAAGTTTAAAGTCTTCAGCAGCGCCGCCTTCAAACTTCTCACCATCAACAGTCCCTTCGAAGTCGAAAGTCACTTGCATGTCTTTCTTCGCCATACCTTTGGTCACAGCCCAAGTTTGACGTTGTTTTTGCAAGTTCTCGATCATGACATCAACGTCTTTGTCGTTGATTTCTGATGATTTACGCTCAACTTCCAAGTCAGCAAAAGCTTTCACTTCAACTTCTGGATAAACTTCTACAGTTGCTTCAAAAACTAAAGCATCATCTTTGTTTTCAACTTTCTCAATGTTCGGCATACCGACCGCATTGATTTTTTCTTGTTGAATTGCTTCAAATACGCTGTCACGAATGATGTCATTCACAACTTCTTGATAAATGCCCGCACCATATTCACGGCGAACAACATTCAAAGGCACTTTACCTGGACGGAAGCCGTTGATCTTCACAGTTTTGGCAGTGCGTTGTAAGCGAGCTTCAAACTGCTCGTTAACACGGCTCGTCGGTACAGAAACATTTAAACGACGGGCAACGCCCGAAACCGCTTCAGTCGTTACTTGCATGGCTTCCTCGATATTAGTTAGTAATAACAATTTTTAAAGTGCCACATTATATGACAACTTTCTGGATATACAAAATCGGATGCTAAAAAAGCAAATTTATTTCTCATTTTAGCCAAAAACATAGTTTTCTTAAATGAATCTTAAAACAAACGTTATTTTTTGTTGTTAGTGATAAGTATTATCACTATACTTTGCATTCTTTTTGAACAGTTGTTCTATTTTTCTCGTCCAGCTTTGGAACTCTAGTTATGAGTAAATTTAATTTGCACCCTCTTTCATTCGCATTACTCGGGGCGATGACCACATCTGTTTTTGCAGAAACAACGACAGCATCTGAAAATACCAATACCCATCAACTTGCAACGATTGTTGTATCAGCCGCGGGTTTCGAACAAGATATTAAAAATGCACCCGCTTCGATTAGCGTGGTCACAAAAGAAGATATTGAAAAGAAAAATGCAACCAGCATTGCTGATCTACTCGCAGATGTTCCAGGCATTGATATCCGTGACGGTATTGGAAAAACATCGGGTTTAAATATAAAAATGCGTGGTTTAGGCAGTGAATACAGCCTGATTCTGATTGATGGCCGTCGCCAAACCACCTCTTCAGATGTCACCCCAAATGGTTTTGGTGAATCTGCAAATGGTTTCTTACCTCCACTCGCGTCAATCGAAAGAATTGAAGTGATTCGTGGACCAATGGCAACGCGCTATGGTTCAGAAGCGATGGGTGGTGTAATTAATATTATTACCAAGAAAATTAGTAATGAATGGAATGGCAATGTCACCGTCAGTGGCAATGTCATGGAACATGGCGGTGAAGCGGATTCATGGAAAACCAGCGTCGTGGTCAATGGTCCGATTATTCAAGACAAGCTAGGTGTACAGCTACGTGGTTCTTACTTAGATCGTCAAAAATCTGAACGAATTCCCGGTACCTCTGGTCGTGATCCACGCCCAAGCGAAGCAGATATCTACGATGTCGGTGGAAAACTATCCTTTAAATTAAATGAGCAAAATAATTTTTGGGTTGATGGTTTCCACTCCAGCCAAACCTATAAAAATGATGATAATCGTTTAGGTACAGAAGACTGGACTACAATACCGCGAGGTGCTTCAAGACTTGCTGCTACAGGCTATAAAGATAAATTAGAATTTAAACGTGACCAAATAGCTATTGGTCATGACGGTGATTATAATTTTGGTCAGTGGTCATCTTATATTAGTAAAACGAAAACAGAGACTATCGGACGTACTGTTCCATTTAGAACCTTTCCAAATAATGCCTCAGAAGGTGCTGATCGTAAGCTAGAGAATACCGATTTCGTCGCTGACTCACATGTGGTGATGCCAATTGCAGATCATAAACTCACTGTTGGTGCTGAATATAAAGAAGCTAAAATTGCAGATGATATTGCAGGCATTGGCGCGACATTCAAAAAAGACTCTTTCTCTATCTATGCAGAAGATGAATGGCGTATTCTCGACAACCTCGGTTTTACCCTTGGAGGTCGTTATGAAGATCACTCGGGTTTTGGTGGTCAATTTAGTCCACGCGCCTACTTAGTTTGGAATGCAAATGACGAACTTACATTTAAAGGTGGCGTGAGCACAGGTTATAAAGCCCCTTCAGCGAAAGATCTTCACAATGGCATTATCAGTATTAGTGGGCAAGGTACATCTTTTAACATTGGCTCACCGAACCTAAAACCTGAAGAGTCAACCAACTATGAACTTGGCTTCAATTATAACAATGGTAATCTCGATCTGACCACCACAGCATTCTTTAATAAAATTAAGAATCTGATTACTGACGGGCCTGAATTACTAAACTGTTTTTATGCAGAAACCCCAAACCGTCCTGGTTGTGTAAGTTATGGATCACATATCACCCAACAAGATACTTTTGCACAAAAGATCAATGCAGACGAAGCCGAAACCAAAGGTGTTGAACTCAGCTTAAAATACAGCATTATTCCTGAATGGGATATCAAAGCGGCATATACCTATATGGAAACCGAAATTACCAAAGGTAAGAATAAAGGTTCATATCTAAGTAATGTCCCTAAAAATGCATTTAATATGACCTCAACTTGGCATATCAATGATGCCTTTGATCTATGGTTACAACATGAGTATAAATCTGAGCGTAAACGCTACGATACAAAACAAACCACAGGTGATGCCGCGCTGATTTATAATGCGACCAACAACAAATTAAAGGGTTATAACTTATTCAACCTAGGTGCAAGCTATAGTGTCAATGATCAACTGCGCTTCAATGGTGCAGTGAATAACCTACTCGACAAAGATTTCACCAGCAATGGTTCTTATATTGATGCCAATGGAAACCCAGCTTCTTATTATGACTATATGGTGATTGGCTCTGGAATGTCAGGTACTTACCTTGCAGGTCGTAACTTCTGGTTATCTATGTCATATGACTTCTAAGTGTTAACCAACCTAACAAGTATAAAAAACCTGCCTTAATGCAGGTTTTTTATTCACCCCAATCACGCTATTCTTAGCAGTAAACACTTTGGTAACTATCTAGTACCCTAAAAATTTAATCTAGGTCTCCAAAGCATCCGAGCGTCAAGAATAGAAATTTTGGGTAATATTCCCCTATTTTTTTCTAGCAGTACTTTTTTCTCTTTGCCTATTCAAAATAACGAACTGATATTAAAAAGTTTTCAACATTTAAATGAAAAAGCTGCAACATCTAAATTAAAAGTCAAATCTTAAAAAACAATCGTTTTTTTAGATTAAATAAAAAAATCAACAAATTAACAACACTACTAAACAATTTGGGACGAAAAATTATTTAAGTTTCCATTGTAATAATTAGAAACAATTGAAAAAAACAATCCCAAACAAATGAATATAGAAATGACAATGATTATCCTTTGCATAAATTTTTACACTGTTAGGCGTGCCCCATGTCTTTTATTAAATCACGGAAGAAGCTCGTTTCTTCTGCAATTGCGTCATCACTTTCAGTAATTGCAGTCCCAGCGATTGCACAAGATCAGGCAGTTCAGCTTCCAACCATTCATGCGCATGCTGCTCAAGAAGAGTCTTTAAAAGTAGATCAGTCTGCAAATGCAAAATTTGTTGCACCACTGAAAGACACGCCGAAGTCAGTTTCAATTCTGTCGCAAAAATTAATTAAAGATACCAACTCAAATACCTTGCTTGAAGCACTTCGTTATGAACCAGGTATTACTTTAGGTGCTGGTGAAGGTGGTACACCATTTACAGATATGCCTTATATCCGCGGTTATAGCGGCCAATCTTCTATTTATGTAGACGGCGTACGTAACACCACCTCTCAAAGCCGCGATATGTTTGCAATTGAACAAGTTGAAGTCATTAAAGGCTCTTCTTCTACCCTTGGTGGTGGCGGTAGTGTGGGTGGTAGTATCAACCTCGTGCCTAAAGTGGCACATCAAGGTGATGTCTATCAGGGCAGTATCCAAGGCGGTACCGATAACTATCGCCATATCCAACTTGATGCCAATAAAGATTTTGGTAATGGTGTTGCAGGCCGTGTCGTGGTAATGGGACATGAAAATGAAAAACCAGGCCAACACAATGGTGCAGAGTTTGCCCGTGCAGGTCTCGCATCAAGCCTTGCTTTTGGTTTAGATACAGCAACACGTGGTACTTTCAGTTATTACTACCTACGTAGCAATGACGAACCAGATGCTGGAATTCCATTCAACAATCCAACTCGCGCCCCCGCTGGCGTGACACTTACCCCTGGTGATGGCCGTCCAGTGAGTCTTAAAGCTGGGACTTACTATGGTTGGAAAGATCGTGATTTTGATAAACGTGAAAATCATATTGGTACATTTAAGTTAGAACATGATTTTAATGAAAATCTAACTGTGTCAAACGTGGCAACTTACAACAAGTCGAAATCTGACTATGTATATACCAATGCGGATGACTCGAATGGGAATATTTACCGTGGTACGGTTGCTCGTCGTGCTTTAAGCCGTATCTTAGATACCGATGCTTATAGCGACCAGCTTTCTTTAAGAGGTAAGTTCAACACTGGTGCATTCAAACATTCATTTAATGTGGGCACTGAGTGGAGCTATCAAAATACTGATCAAGGTATGCACACGTTTACCAATGCCGCGGGGCAAACCACATCAACTATTTTAGCATCCAATGTCAGTGGTTGTAATTCAACTGCTGCAATGGCAAACGGTTGGTGTACCAGTTTAAATAACCCAGGTAATGGTGTGTTTACCGACACAATGGGCAGTATCAAAGGACAATCAACTACGCGTAGCCGTACAGCTTCTGTTTACGCCTTGGATAGTATTGAATTTAATCCACAGTGGTTACTTAATGTAGGTGTGCGTTGGGATAAATTTGAAACCGAGAAGAAATACAATAAAGACGTCTACGGTGCAACTGGTGGAGCTTATAACTCAACCATTACCATTCCTAAAGGAACGAAATACGAAAGTGATTCAGACTTCTTCACTTACCAAGCTGGTTTAGTATTTAAGCCAACTGAATCAGGTAGCATCTATGCAAGTTATGCAACCTCAGCAAACCCAGTGGGTGTTTTAGCTGAAGGCGATAGCAGCGATAACGCTCTAGGTACTACAGATATTGTAAATAACCTTAAACCTGAAGAAGCACGTACTTTTGAAATCGGAACCAAATGGGATTTGTTTAATGACCGTGCAAATTTAACGGCTGCAATTTTCCGTACTGAAAAGCAAAATACACGTATTCAAATTGATCCTACGACTACAACCAATGCTGGTGAAAGTAAAGTGGATGGCTTTGAAGTCAGCTTAAACGGCAAAGTTACCAACAAATGGGATATCTCTGCAGGTTATAGCTACTTAGACAGTGAAATTACCAAAGCGGCTTATAATGCAGTTGCTCAAGAAGGTAAACCATTACCATTTGTCGCCAAAAACAGCGCAACATTATGGTCAACTTATCGCGTATTACCGAACTTGACTCTAGGTGCTGGCGCAGAATATCGTGATCAAGTTTTTGTAAACACCACTGCACCAAAATATTTACCAACTTATACCATCTATAATGCGATGGCAAAATATGATGTAAATAAGAACGTGAATGTTCAGCTAAATGTAAATAACATTGGTGATAAACGTTACTTCACCAGCGCACATGCAGCACATTATGCCTTTGAAGGTAATGGACGTAATGCAGTCTTAGCGATTAACTTTAAATACTAAGCCAAAATCCATAAAATATTTATGGAATTAAACTCAGTTCGTATAAAATAGCCTCGACATGAGGCTATTTTTACATATGAAGCAAATACTCAAAAGGTGTTCACAGTGATTCATCATATTCCCAATGTATTAACGAAAGAACAAGTTGCAGAATTCCGTCGCTTGATGACAGATGCAGATTGGGTGGGTGGGAAAGTCACCGCAGGTACACTTTCTGCTTCCGTGAAAAAAAATCAGCAACTCTCAGAGCAAGACCCACTCACTCATGCACTCAGTGATATCGTGATCAAAGCGATTTGGCAAAATCCATTATTCCAAGCCGCTGCGCTTCCTCATAAAATCATCCCGCCCCTATTTAATCGTTATGATGAATCTGAAAGTTTTGGCTTCCATGTAGATAATTCAATTCGCCTGATTCGGGGAACTTCTGAGCAAATTCGTACCGACCTCTCCTGTACCTTATTCTTAAGCGAACCCGAAGAATATGAGGGTGGTGAACTGGTCATTGAAGACACTTATGGTTACCATGAGATTAAACTTCCCGCTGGAGATGTGGTGCTTTACCCATCAACCAGTTTGCATGAAGTCAGCAGTATTAGTATGGGAAGCCGTTTTGCCTCATTTTTTTGGGTACAAAGCCTGATTCGGGATGATAGTAAACGTCATCTGCTGTTCACTTTAGATGAAAGTATCCGTGCATTACGTACAGCTCATGGCGATGGTTATCCAGAAGTGATGAAACTCACCAACATTTACCATAACTTGATTCGCATGTGGTCTGAACTCTAAATCACACACTTTTCATATCAAAGAGATAAAATTACTTTTTTTATCTCTAATTGACAAAATTATGGGAATTTTTTCTCACCAAACACAAAATAGCGCAAAAATTAGGAAAATATTTTCCATTCATTCAAATTAAAATGTTTTATAGACCTTTGCAGTCGTCTGTATTTTCGCCTAGACTGAATATCGTTAGATGATTAATATAACTGCAAAATTAAATACCCCATATGAATGGTAGATGATGAAAACAAATCGCGGCTTTACCCATCCGTCTCATACAACACATCTCGCTGCTCTTCTCCTGATGCTGCGCCTCGCGCGCGTATAAATTTTTCGCCTACTTTTTTAGGCACTCGATCCCCGAATTCGCTTTAAATTAATTCTTATAGACACCATATATATCTGTAGCACGTTGCTTTTAATTTGACTCAGCAACCATGCTACGACAAGGAGTTATCTCATGATGTTGGCTGACCCAAGCAAAAAATACCGCCGTATGTACCAGCGAGTGGATTTACCCGATCGCCAATGGCCAAATAATGAAATCAATCAAGCGCCGATTTGGATGAGTACCGACCTTCGTGACGGTAACCAAGCGATTTTTGAACCGATGGATATGGATCAAAAATTAAAAATGTTCCACATGTTGGTTAAAATCGGCTTCAAACATATTGAAATTGGTTTCCCTTCAGCATCTCAAATTGACTTCGACTTTACCCGTAAGTTGATTGAAGAAGATTTGATTCCTGAAGATGTTTACATCGAGGTGTTGGTTCAAGCACGTGATCACTTGATTGAACGTACTTTTGAAGCCTTAGTCGGTGCAGAACGTGCCATTGTGCATATCTATAATTCAAACTCGCCGACTTTCCGCCAGAAAGTATTAAATGTGGATGCCAATGGCTCAAAACAACTTGCCATTAATGCGGCGACGAAAGTCAAAGAATATGCAGCGCAATACCCTTCTACAGACTGGATTTTCCAGTACAGCCCCGAATGCTTCTCTGCAACTGAATTAGAAGTTGCAAAAGAGGTCTGTGATGCGGTGACTGAAATCTGGGAAGCGTCACCAACCAATAAAGTCATTTTGAATTTGCCTGCAACAGTTGAAGTGTCTACACCAAATGTCTATGCCGATCAAATCGAATGGATGCACCGTAACTTGGCGCGTCGTGATGGCGTGATTATCTCTGTTCACTGTCATAATGACCGTGGTTGTGGTATCGCTGCCTCTGAATTGGCGATTATGGCGGGTGCTGACCGTGTTGAAGGTTGTGTGTTTGGTAATGGTGAACGTACTGGTAATGTGGACGTTGCCGCAATTGCTTTAAACATGTATACCCAAGGTGTTGCACCAAACTTAGACTTCTCAAATATCAATGAAATCATTGCAACAGTTGAAGAATGTACAGGTTTACCAGTTCACCCTCGTCATCCATATGCAGGCGATTTGGTCTTTACCGCGTTCTCTGGTTCACACCAAGATGCGATTAAAAAAGGCTTCGAATTCCAGAAAAACGAAGAAATCTGGGATATGCCATACTTGCCAATTGATCCAAAAGACTTGGGCCGTGACTATGATGCAGTGATTCGTGTCAATAGCCAATCAGGTAAAGGCGGTATCGCATACTTATTAGAATCGAACTACAACGTTGCCTTACCACGTCGTGTTCAAATCGAATTCAGTCAGATCGTACAGCAACATACCGATGAAAATGGTACGGAAATCAGTGCGCATGAAATCTGGACCTTATTTGAAAATACCTATGTGGATGTGAAGAATAGCCATTATCAAACCAAACATTATCAATTGTCGGATATCAATGGTACACAAATCATTGAATTAGATATTGAAATTGACGGTGAAATTCAACGTCTCCGTGGTGAAGGTAATGGCCCGATCTCTGCCATGTTGAATGCTTTACAGTTACCAATTGATGTAGTGAACTATGAAGAGCGCAGTATCAGTTCAGGTGCCAATGCCAAAGCACTTGCCTTGATTGAGCTTCAAGTGAAAGGCACAGGTAAGAGTGCATTTGGTGCGGGTGTACATGACAACATCGTGACTTCATCAATCGAAGCCATTATTGCCTGTACCAATCGTTTAATTGAACAAGGGGTATTAACCACCGATCAAGTGGCTGCTGCAGCCGTTTAGATAGGTGAAATATCACATAATCGTCAGTAAAGCTGAGTTGTAATATCAGAAAAAATGACTTTTGAAAGGATACCTGAATTGGTATCCTTTTATTATTAATGATTTATTATAGGGCGAATCATTCCAGTGTCTTTTCCATCGGATTCAGTGGGTTTAGTCACACCACAAAAGTTTCAGTTTGAACAACCTTTAGAACTTGAATGTGGCCGAGTATTGCCGCGTTTCGATTTAATGGTTGAAACCTATGGAACCCTCAATGCAGATCAATCCAATGCCATTCTGATTTGCCATGCGCTGTCAGGACATCACCATGCGGCAGGCTACCATCATGAAGATGACAAAAAAGCAGGCTGGTGGGACAGCTGTATTGGCCCTGGGAAAGCCATTGATACCAATCACTTCTTTGTCGTTTCCTTAAATAATATCGGTGGATGCAGTGGTTCAACTGGCCCGACTTCACCGAATCCAGAAAATGAAAATCGCCCCTATGGTCCTGACTTTCCATTAGTCACAGTGCGTGACTGGGTCAAAACCCAAGCCATGCTATCTGATCGTCTTGGAGTCAAGGTCTGGTACTCGGTGATAGGCGGCTCACTGGGCGGTATGCAAGCCCTGCAATGGTCACTGGATTATCCCGACCGCTTAAAAAAATGTGCCATTATCGCCAGTGCACCAAAATTATCGGCACAGAATATTGCCTTCAACGAAGTTGCACGCCAATCGATTCTATCTGATCCTGATTTCCATCATGGTCGCTATCTAGAAAATGACAGTTATCCAAAACGCGGCTTGATTTTGGCACGCATGGTCGGCCATATCACCTACTTGTCTGAAGAAGCCATGAAACAGAAATTTGGTCGTGATTTAAAATCAGGCAAATTTATGTATGGTTTTGATGTCGAATTCCAAGTGGAAAGCTATTTACGTTACCAAGGTGAACAATTTAGCCGCAATTTCGATGCAAATACATACTTGATTATGACCAAGGCCTTGGATTATTTTGACCCTTCGCGTGAATATGAACATTCTTTGACGAAGGCAATGAGTCAACCGAAGTGCCAATTTTTGGTGATTTCATTTACCACAGACTGGCGTTTTAGTCCAAGTCGTTCTCAGGAACTGGTGGATGCTTTGATTGATAATCATAAGCCTGTCAGCTACTTAGATATTGATGCTGAACAAGGCCATGACTCGTTCTTATTCCCTATTCCACTGTATGTGAAAACGCTACGCGCATTTTTAGGTGGAGAACAACAGTTGCAATCGACATCGCAGGAGCAGTACTAATGCGTATAGATCAACAACTCGCCGAAAGATGGATTAACCCGAACTCTAGCGTGTTAGACTTAGGTTGTGGTGATGGTGAATTGCTGGCTCATATGAGCAAACAGCACAATATTCGTGCCTATGGGCTAGAAATTGATCAAGAAAAGATTGCAATTGCCATCAGTCGGGGGTTAAATATTATCCAACAGGACTTAAACCTTGGTTTAAGCCGTTTTGCCGACCAGTCTTTTGACTCTGTGGTCATGGCACAAGCTTTGCAAGCTGTAGATGCACCCGATGTATTACTTCGTGATATGGTGCGTGTCGGCAAACAGGCCATTATTACTTTTCCAAACTTTGCGCATTGGAAGACACGTTCTTTTCTTGCCTTGAAAGGGAAAATGCCTGTTTCGGAAGCTTTACCCTATATGTGGTATAACACCCCGAATATTCATTTATGTACTTTCCGTGACTTTGAAGCCTTATGTGCTGAGAATCGGATTAAAATTATTAATCGACTTGCCGTTAATGGTGACCAACAAGGTAGTATGCTCAGTAAGCATATGCCGAACCTATTTGGTGAAGTCGCAATTTATCGAGTGAGCGCTCTATGAAAAAGACATTAATCAGCACATTTTTATTTGGTCTGATCAGTATACAAGCGCACGCTGACTATGTTGCTCAACCTCAATCGGTTGCAACACAGGCAGCGCGATATTCAGTGATGGGTATCAATGAATTGCAAAGCGCAGCAAAATCTGGTCAAGCTGGGGCACAGTTTTACTTAGCAACCCGTTACCAGTTTGGTAAAGAAGTAGCTAAAGATGAAAAACAAGCTTTCACTTTATTCAAGGCAGCAGCAGATCAAGGTTTATCTGCAGCACAATTGAATGTTGGCCGCATGTATGCAGATGGCATTGGTGTAAAGAAAGACGAAGCTTTAGCACGTAAATATTTCGAGAAAGCAGCAAGCAATGGTGACAACCGTGCCAGCTTCAATCTTGCGATGATGGAAGAGCAGAAAAAGAACTTTGTCGGTGCTTATCAATGGTATGAGCTTTCAACCCGCGATGGTATGTTGGACACTAAAGTAATCAGTCTTTCTGAAGGTAAGAAAACCGCGTTGGCTGCAAACTTGACTCAAGATCAGATTCGTACTGCACGTGACCGTGCTGATAAATGGATTCAAGCGCAATAATCTTGCTTAGAGCTATTGAGTGATTTTAAAAACCGACTTGTAAGAGTCGGTTTTTTATTATATTGATAGCATTCATATTTAATTAAGTTTATTCAATGAGCGATATAGAAAAGGCGATATTCAAAGCAAAACTAGAATTGGAAACAATAACACTAGAAGAAATCCAAAGGTGGGCAATTGAGACATTAGAAAAAGATTCATCGAATGATTTAGCTTTAGAAATATGCTTTCTATCAACACCAGAACAAGTTAGAACCTATTTTAATCAATTATCCCGAAGTCTATTTAATACAGATTTAACAAAGGAATCAGTCAATAACCTCTTAAAAGATTATATTGAAAAACATCTAGAGTTAGTCAAAAGTCAAGAGCTTCTATTTCCTTTTCTTCAGAAGATCCTGGCTTTATCTAAGGCTGTAGAGAATGAAGATCTTTTTGAGTTATTAAATTACTATGATGACCAGTTCTACTTAAGTTTTGAAGGATATGCGCCTTCTGAACCAGATACTGTATTTAAAGATTTCATAAACGATTTAAAAGATTTCTTATCTACACAGAGTTAAAGATATGGAAAAAAGCAATTCCTCTTAACTTTTAGAATACGATAATTCAGCACTACCTAATTCAATAAAAACCTCCTAAAATTCCACTCAATCTAAACTAATTTGAAACTGATATGTCTACCCAACCATGGCTCAACCAAGGCAGCCTTGTCCTTGCAAGTAATAACAAAGGCAAAGTAGTCGAATTTGAACATCTCTTTCAACAACTGAATCTTCCTGTCGAGATTATTCCTCAAGGCAAACTCGATATAGAAGATGCGATAGAAGACGGTCTCAGCTTTGTTGAAAATGCCATTATCAAAGCACGCCATGCGTCTAAACTTTCAGGTAAACCTGCGCTTGCAGATGACTCAGGACTTTGTGTGCCTATTTTAGGCGGTGCGCCTGGGATTTACTCGGCACGCTATGCGGGCGAACATGGTCATGATGCAGCCAATAACCAAAAATTACTGGCGGATCTTGCGCCTTTGCGTAAAGACGGCGAAGCCATTGAAGGGATGTTTGTCTGCGTATTGGCACTGGTCACTCATGCAGAAGACCCATTGCCACAAATTTTCCAAGGTATCTGGAAAGGTGAGATTTTAGCAGCAGCGCGTGGTGAAAACGGTTTTGGTTATGACCCTCTATTTTGGGTGCCAGAGCTCAATGTTTCGAGTGCTGAACTGAGCAAAGCTGAGAAAAATAAGATCAGCCATCGTGGCCAAGCCATGCAGCTGTTTAAAGCCAGTTTGGTTTAAAACCCTAAAGTGCTCTCCTATATGAGGGCACTTTTTATATGCAGCAATAGACCATAGATCACAATCACCACACAGCTTACGATGGTTCCCGCAGCAATATAGCGGGCTGAGATGCCCGTACCTTGATAATGGGTTTCCAAAGCAACGATATTGGCAGCAGGCGGCAAACAAAATAAGAAAAACAACACAGGGAGCAATGATTCAATCTGCGGAATCGCAATAAAATAATAGGTCAACGTACAGATCACGACGCCAGACAATAGCTTAAACATTAAGGTTCGAGTACTCAGCCACAAATCAGCCATATGTACGCGGGTATGTCTCAGCCACATGCCTAAAATACACATGCCCGAAAAGCTCATCCCAAATTTGGCAATATCATACAGTCCCTCTAGAACAAAATTACCCTGTAAACGATGAATCCCCAAGAGCCATAGAATTAAGGCTGCAAACAAGGCCAATACCGGTGGTGACTTCAGAACTTTTTGCAGTGTTGCAAGGTAATCAGTGGGCCCTTCTGAAACCGCAGCAACTGCCCAAATATTGCCAAACAATGAACCCCCAATATACAGCGCGATCATGGCACCACTGACCTGCTCTCCAAATAAGGCGATGGCAAATGGAAAACCTAACCAACCAATATTGCTATAACTCATACAGAGCGCTTGTAAGCGATCCTTTGAAAAATGGAAAAAACCATAAAATAAAAAAATCGATGTAATAAAACTAAATCCCATCAGTGCAAAGCTACCTGCCTGATAAAACACCATGTTGTAGATGATTACCACAGGAATAAATAAGCGTGCCAATAAGGAAGATAAGATTTTCTTCGCCTGTTCCGCGACTTTGAATTGAGCCAGCAACAGCCCTAAAATAAAGGCACTGATGGGGAGAATAAAGGTCATGTCGATCTGTTTTTATCATGTCTTGATATGTTGCTTATGCTAGCACTATTTAGCATTGGGTAAATGTGTTGTCTTAAAACTGCAATATAAGTGTCACATCTTTGTCATGGCAAGCTGTTGAGATATATCCAAAGTTTTATAGGAATAGAATGATGGCTGGTTTATCAATTTGGCACGTACTGATTTTTGCAATTGTAGTGATTCTACTGTTCGGTACATCAAAGCTAAAAAACCTCGGTAAAGACGTTGGCGGCGCTGTCAAAGATTTCAAAAAGTCAATGAAAGAAGAAGAAGCTGCGACACCTTTAAATGAACCTCGCACCATTGATGCTCAAGTTAAAAATACTGAAAGCTCAGTAAAAAGCTAAGCGAGCACGATTATGCTGAATTTGGGAATGACCGAAATCTTTTGCTTTGCCGTGATTGCATTGCTGGTACTCGGTCCTGATAAATTGCCAGAAGCTGCACGGTTCGTAGCGAAATGGTATGGAAAAATTAAAAAGTTTATCAACAACATTCAGAACGAAATTGATCGAGAATTACGCCTTTCTGAGTTCCGCGAAGAAATGCAAAAAGAAATTGATAAAATCACTGAACTTGAACGTAGGATGCAACAACAGCTGGACGCGCTTAAAAATACACAAACGCCTTCTGAAGCTGAAGAAGTAAAAACTGAGACGAAAGCCCCGATCATCTATACGCTTTTTTCTCAGCAAGCGATCATCCCTTTCAGTCTTGAATATCAAAAGCAGTTACCTTTCAAACTAGCGCCGAATCTATCGACTCAACAGTTTGATCCAGAATTAAAGATTGCCGTATGAGCCAATTACCATCGACTTCAGTCAGTCCTGAGGAATCCTTACAACAAATGCCTGTCATGCAGCATTTGATTGTGCTGCGACAATATCTATTTAAGATTGTTGGGGTCACGATTTTTCTTTTCTTCTGCTTATTGCCCTTTAGAAATACGACCTATCAATGGCTTTCTGAGCCTTTGAGACAACAGCTGCCTGCAACTTCCACCATGATTGCAACCGATGTCACTGCAACATTTATGGCACCGTTTAAGCTGAATCTATTTGTCGCCTTCATGTTGGCAATGCCGTATATCATTTATCAGATCTGGTCATTCATCAAACCTGCACTGTATGAAAAAGAACGTCATTTGGCTATTCCACTCTTATTAGGCAGTATTGTGCTGTTCTATTTAGGTGTGGCATTTGCTTATTTCATTACCTTACCAGCGATTTTACATTTCTTTATTAGTGTTTCCCCAGAAACAGTTGCACCAATGACAGACATCAACAGCTATCTCAGCTTCTGTCTAAAATTATTCTTGGTGTTTGGTTTTACCTTTGAAATCCCAATTATTACTTTAGTACTGATTTTAATTGGCGTGGTCAGTACCCAAACGCTCATTGAAAAGCGTCGCTTCATCGTAGTCGGGTGTTTTTTTGTCGCAATGTTTGTGACGCCACCCGATGCCTTATCCATGATCATGCTGGCAGTTCCGATGTGGATGCTATTTGAATTGGGTTTATTATTTGGAAAAATACTGGAAAAAAGAAAAGCCGCTGCTTAATTCAAATAGGTGAATAATCCCTGAAAATAGTTCAGGGATTATTTTTCTAATTCCATATTTATTAATTATTTACAAAATAAAAATTGTCTTCAAACTGCCTTAAAACTGTCAGAAAACTGTCATCTCCGCTTCATAGAATCGATCAGGATTTATTTACCATATATTACAGATACGGATTTACTATGACAGCCAATACCAATCAGCCAAGTCGTCGTGATATTTTAAAATGGTTCGCGGGTGTTCCGTTTTTACCACTAGGGGCAATGGGCACAGCAGCAGCTTTAACGGGTTGCAATGATGACAACGATAATAACGTTGTTACACCACCAGCAAAGTTGGTTAAATTTAAAAATGCCAAATTTACGCCAATGGCTGCGCCATCAACCACAGCAGAAATGGCAACTACTTCAGTCAAATCAAGTTTAACCGTGACTTGGGAAGACAATACCAGCACTGAATATAAATTAGGTTATCAAGAATTTTTCCGTACCGGTATGGAAGTTGACAATATCAACGGCGGCAAAATTATCGCAGGTAGCTATTACGACATTAATAACCAACCAATCCGAGATACATCGGTTGTAGGTCAAGAGCGTCAATTCTTCTCTGACTGTCCAGATGGCTCTTCAATGATTCATCTCAAAGATGCAAAAGTTGACGGCGTCAACAATCCAGTGTTCCATGTGGTGCAGTTTGAATACACCACACAAAACTTGGCCAAACAAAGTATGTATGGTCAGTTGCCGTCGCCAATTGCCGTATTGACCTTAGATCAAGATCAAAAAACCGGACATCTTGCATTGAAAAAATACTTCAATGTCGATATGTCTCAAGTGCATGGTCTATGGATTACTTGTGGCGCTAGCCTTTCACCTTGGAATACACACCTTTCAAGTGAAGAATATGAACCAGATGCTTTTGATCAAATCGGTAGTACCTTAGCCACATTAAGAGCCTACAGTAAAAATCTATATGGCAATGAAAATACAGCCAATGCCTATAACTATGGTCATTTACCAGAAATCATTCTGGATGGTAAAGGACGTGGTACGGCAGTTAAACACTATTGTTTAGGCCGTATTTCACATGAATTAATTCAAGTCATGCCAGACAACCGTACCGTGATCATGGGTGATGACTATACCAACGGCGGTTTCTTTATGTTTGTTGCAGATAAGGAAAAAGATTTATCTGCGGGGACGCTATACGTTGCAAAATACACTGCTGAGCTGAATGAAACCTCTACAGCACCAATTAAATGGATCAAACTGGGTCATACTGACAGTAAAACCATTGAAGACTTGGTCAATGTTCGCGGCATTAAAGCTGAACACATTATGGAGAGCTTAACCACGGCACCTGCAGACTTAACGGGTTATACGCAGATTGTCCTAGATAAGAAGACACTTTGGATCAAGTTAAAAGAAGCCAATAACGGTTTCAGCAAAGCAGAAATCGAATTAGCTGCTGCCTTCCTCGAAACACACCGTTATGCAGCCCTCAAAGGCGGTAGTATGGCATTTACCAAGATGGAAGGAACCACCGTGAATATCAAGGACAAGGTGGCTTATTCTGCACTTGCCAATATTCAAGACTCGATGATTGAGGGTAAATCGAGCTGGGTTGCTGCACATAATGTCAAATTCAAGAATACATTGAAAGCAGGCGGTGTACTTGCGCATGACCTGAAAGGCAGCCAAGTTGACCACCTAAACAATGTGATCAATAGTGAATGGACACCTTACCAAAGCCATATGGTTCTGATGGGCAAAGATATTCCAGTAGATAGCTTGGGTAATACGGCTGATCCCAATAACATTGCAAGCCCAGACAACCTAAAATTCTCTGAAACTTTACGTACTTTGTTCATCGGTGAAGATAGTGGTAACCATACCAATAACTTCCTTTGGGCTTATAACGTTGAGACCAAGTCTTTAGACCGAATTCTGTCTACACCAGCAGGTGCAGAGTCGACTGGTCTACATGCAGTTGATTCGGTCAATGGCTGGACCTATATCATGAGCAACTTCCAACATGCGGGTGATAGCTCAAGCCTTCCTGCTGAATTAAAAGCAAAAGTATTAGCCAACTACAATGGTGGTTATAGTGCAAGTGTCGGCTATATCACCGCTGATCCAGTTGCACCATCAATTGAGAAAAAAGCTTAAATCTCAGCGCTATAAAAAAAACAAATGCCGACATCATGTCGGCATTTGTCTATCTCAATCAATCACAATCTAATCATCCGGCTAGCGCTGGTGTTGATGTAAAACGAATCGAATAGCAGGCTTATTTTATTCAAAGATTGAAATGGCAGCGGCCACAGAGCAGATCTATTTCTCTGATAAAAAAGCCCCTTTAAATAAGGAGCTCAATTCAGCCAATCCAGCTTTAGCAATTAATCACCAAAGTCTGAATAATCTTTGCTGGTAAATTTACTGTAGCTTTTCCAAGGTTCTGCAATATTGACCTGTTGGATATTGGCTTTCAGAATGTCGTAGCGCAAACCATCTAGACTGCGCACTTCCACCCGTTTGGCAATATTATTGCGATTGTCCCATTCAATACTCATTTTATTTTTCTTATTCTGGCTTTCATACCAAGTGCTGTTGCTGTCTTTTTTCTTGACGGTCATTCCCTTTAAACTTTTAGGATCAATCAAAAAACACACACAGTTCCAACAGTTGCTGAGTCCTAACATATCGACATCGGCATCTTGCAAATGTACAACGGTTTTATCTTCCATCAGCACCAAATTGAGTTTGGGCTGTTTTTTCTGATCAATAAAATAATGCTGGGCTGCTTCAGCTAAATCTAAATGTTTATGCCCACCCTTTTCATGTCCATGTTGGTGATGTTTAGGCAGTACACGTTCAATCCAGATATTCTGAGTATTACGATACATACGTTCCTGAAACACACTGGTACGTGTCACTCCATCATTGCCAATGGTTTGGGTCTCACGGGTAATATTGGCACTTAATACTGGAGCCGCATGTAAAGACGTCATTCCCAGGCTCAGTAATACTGCACTCATCACTAGACGCATGTTATTTCCTACATAAAAAAACCTCAGTCATAGTGACTGAGGTTGTTTGCAATATGATGAAAATCTTCAATAAAGTATTGAGGGTCGGTTAACATTTCAACCATGCCTTGCGTTATTGGCTAAAACAACCGAAACAAGGCATTAAACGCAGACAATGGCTATCCCCTTGTCAAGTTTCATAACGCAGTTTATGGAAGTTTTAGCCATAACCCTACGGGACAGGGGTGTTTTTTGCCGCTACTTTGTTAGGTCTTGCTTACTTAGAATGACTAAGTTTCACAAAACCTGCCTTGTATCGTCTAAAAACATCCTCTGTCGCAATGAGAGCTATCGCTCGTAAAGTGAAATGTTAGCAGACCCTATTTAAAACCAAAGGCTTCTTTTAACTTGCTGAATACCCATGCATTTTCACGTGTACCTTTAAATACTTGTGAACCCGCGCCTTCTGCAAATAACAGTACATCACCCCCCCCATGGGTTTCGGAACCAGGATTGCCGAGTTTTACACCAACTTCTTGCAAGTAATCATCTGCAGCTGCGTCATTGTCAGTAATGTCGATGCGCGATGTTGGACGCGGGCCACCACCATTACCAAATACCAAAGTGGTTGAGGTTTTACCATTGACATCCAGATTCGGCGCATGCTTTTTACCATCAGCCAATACACGCGTGCGCGCATCGGTCGCTTTGGCTTCTTGATAACTATAGCTCAAACCTAAAATACCAGGGTTAGTAGTAGTCGTTTTTCCAGTACGCGCGGTATAACCATTAAAGGTCATGGTGTGGTCATGGTCAGCGGTCACCACGATCAGGGTATTTTTTAATTCAGGGTCAGTTTTCTTGATTTTATCCAATGCAGTCTTAATTGCATTATCAAAAGCAATGGTGTCTTGCAATGCGCGTTTGGCATTGGTGCCGTGTAAAGCATGGTCAATACGTCCACCTTCCACCATCAAGAAAAAGCCTTTGCCCGCAGTATCTTGTGCTTGTAACAAGTCAATTGATTTCGCGGTCATTTCAGCCAAACTTGGTTGGTTTGGCGCTGTTCGCGCTCGGTCTAGGTCGTATTCCAGATGTGAGGTTGCAGAATAAAGACCAATATATTTTTTATTCAGTGGCGCTGCATCCATCTCTGCTTTGGTTGCACCTACGGTGTAGTTTTTAGCTTTTAATTCATTCAGTAAGTTACGCCCATCAACACGACCCTTTTTATTGTCAGTCGCATTATAAGGGGTGAAATGATTGCGCCCGCCACCCATCAATACATCAACGCCATCTAACAGTTTTGTATTATAACCTGCACCACCCGGAATCACCTGACGCGCAATCTCAAACTGCGCATTACGATTACACACATGAGCAAAGGTCGCCGCTGGAGTTGCATGGGTCAATTCTGTGGTGGTAATGGCACCGACTTTCTTGCCACTGGCTTTAGCCAATTCCAAAATCGTTTCCGCAGGACTTCCTGCCGCTACACTTGAACCTGGGGTTGGGCAATTATTAATGGCATTCGATACTTTGGTACCATCTGGTGCTGTACCCGCACTTGGTTCAACCGCGATCGTTCCAGGCGTCATCCCAATCACTTCATTACGAGTTTTCTTGCCCGTCATATAAGCAGCCATTGATGGTGCACTGTCGGTGGTTTGACCATCTTCTGAATAGGTCTTGATACGTACAGTACGACGTAAGGTGTCCATGGTTAATTTGCCAGATTCACCATAACCATAAATACGGCTTGCTGTGACGGTGGTTGGCCCCATCCCATCACCCAAGAAGAAAATGATATTCTTGGCTTCGCCCGCAGCTTGTGCGCCAGTACTTGCGGCAACTAATGCAACAGTTAAAGCAGATGCTTTCATACCAAACTGACCTAATTTAATTTGTTTTAACATCATCGTTCTCCAGTCTGTTGTTATTTATCTAGGCCAATGGCTTTGCGAACTAGGTTAAAGACTTCGATATTTTCGAGGCTGCCATGGAAGTTGTCTGACCCTACACCAATTGCACCAAGGAACACATCGGTACCACCATGCGTTTCACTGTCTGCAAAACCGGTTTGCACCACAGCTTCTTGCTGGAAGTCATCGGAAGCTGTACCTGTACACCACCCTTCTTTGTCGATATCCGTACCACGACTATCAGTAAATTTACCCGCTGGGCCCGTCACTGGATTACAGCTGTCGTTATCGGCCAATGCCCCACGCGCTTCGATACGATCATTGTCTAAACGCTTTTTACCTGTACCAAAGCCGATAATTGGATATGGGTTACCATTCACATCGGTTGAGAAACCTGCTTTGTTATAGTTTTTGACTAAACCGAGCACACTAGTCTCTGCTCCTTTCACATATTTACCGGTACGTTTTGCATAACCATTCAAGACCATGGTGTGGTCATGGTCAGCCGTGACCACGATCAAGGTATTCTTGAGCTCAGGATCGGTTTGTTTAACTTTATCAATCGCAGCTTTGATTGCATTATCAAACGCAACTGTATCTTGTAAGGCGCGCTTGGCATTGGTGTCATGCAGGGCATGGTCAATACGTCCACCCTCAACCATCAAGAAGAAGCTTTTGTTTTTTGCTTGTAAAACATCAATGGCCTTAGTGGTCATATCTGAAAGACTTGGCTCATCAATTTTCTTATTGGTACGATCCAAGTCATAGTTCATATGGCTGGCATTGAATAAGCCCAATAATTTCTTGGTTTTACTCGGATCAATTTTGGTTAAATCACTTCCGCTTGAAACAAAGCTATAGCCCTGATCTTGCATTTCTTTGACCAGATCACGACCATCTGCCCGTTTACCGCCCGATACTGTCGTTGGTTTAAACTGGCGTAAGCCACCACCCAAGACCACATCCACACCATCGTTTAATTTAGTGTTATACGCGCCCCATCCTGTCCCCTTACCCGCAGGAACAAGCTGTGCAGCAATATCATTTTCAGCATCACGATGGCACACATGCGCATAAGTGGTGGCTGGTGTTGCATGCGTCACACGGGTTGTGGTGACAAGCCCAGTCCCCATGCCTTGTGCTTTAGCAAGTTCCAGCAATGTTTCTGCTGGCTTCTTGCCTTTATTGGCTGCAACATCGTCACAGGTACTGGTACCGTCTGCTTTCGGTGGTGATGCGATGGTACCTGACTGCATAGAAATAACTTCATTGTTCATTTTCACGCCGGTCATATACGCTGCCATAGATGGTGCACTGTCTGTCACCTGGCCATCTTCTGAAAAGGTACGCACAAATGCAGTTTCTGGGAGCGTATCAATGGTCAAATCACCATCTTCCCCAACGGAATAAATACGCGATGCGGTTAAGGTGGTAATCCCCATCCCATCGCCCAAGAAGAAAATTACATTTTTTGCGGTTGGTGTTTTTGGTACTTCTGTTTCGTCATTATTATCACTATTGTTACAAGCAGTCATTCCAGCTGACAAAACTGCCATTAAACTGACCGCCAATAGCTTTTTGGAAAAGCCCGTCTTTGATAAGAACATAGAATATCCCCAGATGTATTGTTTGGACGTAACTTGATTGACTAGACCATAACAATGCTGGGTGACCCTTTTATGTCACCTTGATGACAGTATTATTTCATCTTGTTGTTTTATATAGATAATTATGTTATAACATATCAACCTAAAGATTCAAATCGATGTGCAGATCAACCACCTGCCCCTGCTGTTCTCCTTGTTGAGATTTCTCCAACCATTGCCATTCAGTGTCCGTCAATCTTAAAAAATTAGAACATCGTGTCCCATAAATTGGACTTTGAATAAAGGTTGATGACAACAAGGCCTCCATCTCTGGATTAATTCCCGTATCGGGTAGCAGATTGGCGATAACTTTACGCTCATCTTCCAAAATATCCCAAGCGGCGGCATCAATTGCAGATTCAGCAATTTGTGGTTGCTGCAACATCGGTAAAAATTCTTGAGTAAAGCGTTTACGCAAATGTCGAGTCTTGGCCCAATCTTCTGACATGAGACCATTGGACACCACATACACCCCATTGGCGAGCACTTGAGGGGCTTCACCACGGTTACTCATATATACTGCTTGGGTTTGATCTCCGACAAACAAATTAAAACCTGCATAATCCTGTTGCTGTTGTTCCAATTGCTGGGCGAAACGGATCGGGGCTAAATTACTTTCTAAAAAAGATTGAATCAGATGCCCGCGAGAAGTCGTATAACTTTTTTGATCGCGACCATTACGGAAATTGGTGACAATCGCCCAACGCCCCAATGCTGTCACCCCCATCCAGGTTCCACCTGATTGTAAATCCTGTCCGGCTACAATGCTGCTATTTTGCCATGCATGCAAGGCAGCACTGGGCCGATGATAAAATTCATCCCGATTTGAGATTAAACACAGCGGCATCTCATCTAGTACCTGCCATGCAAAAGCGACAATACACATAATTCCTTTTTCTCCCACGTTTTGGGACATCGATCTTTCACATTGAATGTACAACATTTTTCACATCATTCCGCTACAATCTGCTCAAAATATAAAATTGAGGAGCAGCGATGCTGACCTATCCAAATATTGATCCAGTTGCGCTGAGCTTAGGACCCGTCAAAGTGCACTGGTACGGGCTGATGTATCTTCTGGCTTTTCTATGTGCATGGGGTTTAGCATCGTATCGCGCTAAACAACGTGATGGCTGGACAGGCGACATGGTGTCAGACCTGGTCTTCTACGGCGCATTGGGTGTTGTGCTTGGTGGCCGTGTCGGCTATGTGCTGTTCTACGAATTTGGTAAATTTTTAGAAAATCCATTGTGGTTATTCCAAGTCTGGACTGGTGGCATGAGCTTCCACGGCGGCTTCCTCGGTGTGATGATTGCGATGCTGTTTTGGTGTAAAAAATACCAAAAAACATGGTTCCAAACCTTGGATTTTATTGCGCCATGTGTGCCAACAGGCTTAATGTTCGGGCGTTTTGGTAACTTTATTGGCGGTGAACTGTATGGTCGCCCAGTACAAGACCCAAGCTATCCCTTTGGAATGATTTTCCCAACAGATCCACTCGGTTTGGTGCGCCATCCTTCACAAATCTATCAAGCCCTCTGTGAAGGCTTAATCCTGTTCATCGTACTGTGGTGGTTTAGTTCTAAACCTCGCCCACGTATGGCTGTTTCAGCCTTATTCTTGGTCGGCTATGGGGTTGCACGCTTCTTTATGGAATTCTTCCGCGAACCCGATGCAGACCAAGGCTACATTTTATTTGGCTGGATGACCAAAGGTCAGATTCTCAGCTTCCCAATGATTATTATTGGTTTGTGGATGATCTGGTACGCTTACCGTAAAAACATCTATGACTGGCAATTAAAGAAATAATAAAAAAGGGAGCGAATGCTCCCTTTTTTAGCCCAATAATTCAAGGCCATTTATTAATCTTTCAGAAACAGCGTATATTGATTCTATTCCATTCAGGAGAGGATCAATGCAGCTACAACGTCAGCATCTCGCCCACTTTAAAGTGCATGAGCTGGTTCTTAGCCTCTCTCCCCTACAGTTCAATCCGCAGTTGGTCTGCCAAATCGAAAAATCACTTGAACTCAGTTTCATCAACGACAATGAGCCGCATCGGGTATGTTTCGCCAACCAAAACACCGAATTACAAGATGCCTATAAACAGGTGTTTAGCGCAGTTGATCTACTGGATTATCTCTATGCAAGTTTAATCTCAGACCAGCAACATGCAGAAAAAATACAACTACAGAATCCTGCCTTAGCCCCGATTCCCTACCCAACTGACAATCTTACTTTCTGGAGAATGGTCGCAACTGGGCGGCAATATCGACTTTCGCTGAGTTAAAATTTTCCAGCCAACGCTTTTACTACTTCACCTAAACGCTTACCTTGCGCTTCACACAAGATTTTCTCATCTTGACTTAAGCTCTGATCATGACGTGGCCCGCTAACATGACTGGCACCATACGGTGTTCCACCAGTTTTGGTATTGGACAAGGCTGGAATCGAATTGGGTAGTCCCATAATCATCATCCCATGATGAAACAACGGCGGTAACATGCTCAACAAGGTACTTTCCTGACCGCCATGCATTGAACCTGATGAGGTAAACACACAAGCAGGCTTATTATGCAAAGCACCATTCAGCCATAGGCTGGTGGTTTGATCCCAAAAGTACTTCATCTCACTGGCCATATTGCCAAAACGCGTTGGCGAACCCAAGGCCAAACCCGAACAATGGCTGAGATCTTCTAAAGTGCAATAAATGTCGCCATCTGCCGGAATACTCGGTGCCGCTTCAGTCACAACGGTGGCTATATTCGGCACGGTACGAATGCGCGCCGTCACCCCTGCAGCTTCAATTCCATCGGCAATCAGATGCGCCATTTGCTTGGTTGAACCATATTTACTGTAATAAAGAACAAGAACGTAAGGTTGCATCACTTTCAAGAATTTTGTTAAAAAGGACACTATACGACATTTTTTACTTTTTGAGCTGTAGTAAATCCTGTGATTACACAGGATTTTTATTAAAAATAACTAGGATAGAACCCATGATCTTAAATCGTTATCTAAAAAAACTGCCTTTTTTAGAAAAAACATGGTTTCAATTTATTGTGTTTGTGTTACGACGCTTTGAAGCAGATCGCTGTCGGGAACAGGCAGGTGGTTTAACCTATACCACCCTGTTTGCAGTGGTACCGATGCTGACGGTTTTTTTAGTGATTATCTCCTCGATTAAAGCTTTAGAACCCGCCAGACAGCAACTACAACAGTTGATCTACAGTAACTTTCTACCAAAAAGCACCATTGCTTTTGACAAGGCCCTCAATGCCTTTACCGAAAAATCCAGTAACCTGACCATCATTGGTGTGCTGTTCCTGTTTGTCACCACCGTGCTGATGCTGACCTCGATTGAGAATGTATTTAACCGGATTTGGCGAGTGAAGGAGACTCGAACGGGTTTGGTCGGTTTTATGCGTTACTGGACCATCATTTCATTAGGACCCATTGTTTTGGGTAGTGCCTTTGTGCTGTCTTCGACAGTAGCATCAATCAATGTACTCAGTAATAATTTTGCGGGTTATCAACTCGATGGTGCTTTTATTCTGTGGTTGATTTCATTTTTATTAACCATTATCGGTTTCTTTATTTTATATTGGACCATTCCCAACCGTATTGTTCCTGCCCTTTCAGCACTGATTGCAGCCTGCTTTAGTGCGACCATCTTCGAAATTTTGAAGCGCTTTTTTGGTTGGGTGATGAGTAACTTTACCAGCTATGAAATCGTGTATGGTGCTTTTGCAGCGGTACCGATTTTCCTGCTATGGATTTATTTATCTTGGAACATTATCTTATTAGGCGTGGAAATCAGTTATGCGCTCACCGCCTTTCACTCAGGTAAAGAACAAAAGCGTCATCCAATATTAATGATGTTGGATATTCTGGAATTATTTTATAAAAAACAGCAAATCGGACAAAGTGTCAGTGAAAAAGAGCTGTTAAATATTATTGGTCGGGGTGAACTCGGCCGCTTACCATCTTTTATCTTGCAACTGGAAGCCCAGAACCTGATTATGCGCACGGATAAAGACGAATATGTGTTGGTCCGTAATCTGGCTCAGGTGGATTTCTGGAGCTTCTTCACCGCTTTGCCTTATCCACTACCGTTACGTCCCGATGTTGAGCATATTCATCAGGACGATGAATGGATGGAGCGACTCGGCCCTTCCTTGGTTGAAACTAATGATTATTTAGCAGCCAAGCTGTCCATTCCACTGTCCACCCTGTTTGAACAGAAATAAGTAAAAAGACCTCGCAAGAGGTCTTTTTTATTTCCTTAACCAGCCCTGTAAACTCACCACCACAATGCCAACCAAGACCAACGCAGAACCAATCACAAAGTTCAGCTCAATTTTTTCGCCCAATAACCAGACGCCAAAAGCCATCCCAAATAAGGGAGGCAGGAAGGAAAAGACGCCAAGGCGGGAAGCTAAATAATTTCGTAGCAACCAAAACCATGCCAAGAAACTGGCAAAAGAAACCACCAAAGTATGGAAAGCCAGACTGCCCATCACCAATGGAGTAAAGTGAATCGTCGCTTGTCCCAAAACAATCGCAGCGCCAAATAATAATACAAAACTACCGGCCAATTGATAAAACAGCGTTTGAGTCACCGCCGCTTGTGCAAGTGAGGATAAACGTACGGTAATGGTGGTTGCTGCCCAAGCAATACTGCCAGCCAAAGCCAGTAAGTCCCCCCACAACATTTGACGATCCGCAATTGATGCGCCTGAGTTAGTACGTAAGAACGTCACCACGATCCCTAAAAAAGCAATCCCGATGCCTGTCCATTGCAACAGACTCAAGCGCTCGGAAGGAAGCTTCCAATGTAGTCCCAAGGCGACAAAAATCGGTGCGGTATACAGCAGCACCACAGCATGTGAAGCCGAGGTTAATTGTAGAGCTTGTGCCAATAAAAAGAATTCTAAAGAAAATAAAAAGGCGACCAATGCGCCCGCTTTCAAATTCTGGCGATTAAAAAGCTGACTGGTTTTATCGAGGTAAAGTAAGGGTAAAAGTAGTATAGCGGCAAGGCCAGAACGTAGCGCGATTTGCATTAAGGGCGAAATATCAGGCGCTGCCATTTTTAAAATGACTTGTTGTAGCCCCCAGATCATACACAGTACGATCATCAGACCCGATGCCGTTGCATCTAATGCTTTACGCTCATCCATTGCGCGCTCCTGATTTTATGGTTTGAGCACCAATATAAGACTGTCGTATTTTCATGATATAGTGAAATTACGACAATAGATGCGTATTTTCAGGCAATTCTCATGTTATGAAAAAATCAGCACAACGGATTCAAGATTTTCAGCCAATCCCGACCTACAATGAGATTCCAGCACCCTTGTGGCTACAGATCCGTGATGCACCTGCGGAGACTTTTTATCCTAAACATGCCCATGCTTGGGGGGAGTTTATCTATGCCTTCGACGGCGTTTTAGAAGTCAATATTGAGCAAATTCATTATTTGACCCCACCGCCTTATGGGATTTGGCTACCACCGCATGTACAGCATAGCGGCATCAATCGTAACGAGGTGACGCATTGCACCTTATACGTGCATGAATCCCTCTGCCGCAATATGCCTCAACAGGCAGGTATCTTATTGTCTGCACCTTTGGTCTCTGCGCTGCTCGAACATATTCGTAAACACCCCTTTGCTGAACAAGATCCAGAATATTTACGCTTGCTGCAAGTTTTGCTCGACTCACTGACTCATGCGGAGTTGGTCGGCAGTTATCTGCCGACCACGGAGCATCCCGCGCTGGCAAAAATATTGATGCATTTACATGAATTTCCTGCTGATAACAGCACTCTGGAACAGCTGGCACAGATGATCAATATGACTGAACGCACCCTTGCCCGTTATAGCCAAAAAGAGTTAGGAATGTCATTGCATGAATGGCGGCAACGTTTAAAAGTGATGAAAGCGATGTCGATGTTAAATCAGGGCAAGACTATTGAAAATATTGCGCTAGATTTAGGTTATGCCAGCTCATCAGCTTTTATTTATATGTTTAAACGCTGGATGCATTTCACCCCAGACCAGTTTCGTAAGCTGTATCAAGGCAGTTAAGTTGCTATCAACGCCTTAACGAAGATTGGACTCAACGGAAAATCATACTTTCAGATATAAAAAATGGCGCTGCTCTTCAGAACAGCACCATCCTTTTATTTCAACTTAGGCTTTGACAAAGGTATCCCAGTCATATTCGCCAGACTGGGTAATCAATTTCATGGTCAATTGATCATTGGCACGTAATGCCCCCACGCCTGCGGGTGTTCCTGTCATAATCACATCGCCTGCTTCCAGACTAAATGATTTGTTAATCTCAACAAGTAGAGTCCCAATATCAAAGATCATATCTTTGGTAAAACCATGCTGACGGTCTACCCCATTGATATTCAAAATTAGCTCTAGCTCTTGCAAGTCACCAATTTCATCTGCTTCAATCCAGTCCGCCAAAATACAGGCGCCATCAAAGGCTTTGGCACGTTCCCACGGTTCGCCCTTGGATTTTAAATCGCTCTGTAAATCACGCAGGGTCAAATCCAGACCTAAAGTGATTGCACCAATGGCTTCTAGGGCTTTGGCTGGATCGGTTTCTTGCGATAATGGATGTGCGATTTGCAAACAAATTTCGCATTCATAATGACATTCACCCAAAGCCTGATTCCAGCTCACACCTTGAGCTAAAGAACCAATACTGCTTGGTGGCTTAATAAATAGCAATGCACGGTCAGGAATGGCATTGCCCAATTCCTTGGCATGTTCCGCATAATTTCGACCGACACACACAATTTTTGAAGGACGTGTACTCATGAAAACTCCTTGTTCTTTCAACCGTCGATAAATTTACTTTTTAAAACTATTTTCAAACTTTGTTTGATCTGCTGAATTGCTAAATGCACGTTTAGGCACGATCACCACAGTATGACTTTTCAGCTCCAACATGTAGGTCAACTTGCCCACCGCAAATGATTGGACTTCGGCATATTGTGCACTTTGTTTTTTGCCTGCGGCATATAGTTCAAAATGATCTTGATAAAGATCAATGCCCTGCTCGCTTTTACCAAACTGATAACGTACAAATTGGCGCTTAAACAACATCGGTAATAACCAGTAGCGCATAACGGCTTGCATCACCAGGAAAAAAGCACCCAGTGCAACGTAATAACGCCCAACGCCAGAAAAACCTAAATAGATTCCCCACAAAATAATCGCAATACTGATCACTGGGGTTAAAAAGCGGCTAAAGGTTTTTTTGCCAAAAGTGACCAAAGCAAAACCATCTTGTGATTCTTCTAAATTCAAATAATAGCGCACCGATACACTTGGACGTTGTTCAGACATTTTTGATTTCTAACATTTGAAAAAAAACTGATCTATTAGAACATAAATGATTTAATGGGAAATCACATTTATCGCGATTTAATACAAAATTTAAGTGTGATGTTTTCTGTATTTTGGGCTCGCCCTTTTATATCAATTTAGTTTTATCGATGAATTTAACAGTATGAAAATGATGAAGATGCCACAACAGTTTAGATCTTTGCTGCTTCTTTTAGGTCTTTTTTTGATCACACTCAGCGCCTGTAACCAACAATCCTTTCTCGAAAAGATTGTACCGCCCCAAGAAAAGGCTTTTGCCGAGGATATGTTTAATCAACTCAGCAACAAAAACTATGCCGCAGTTGAGAAATATCTCAGTCCAGAACTGCAAGATGAATCGACCCATAGCACCTTGATCCAAATGGCGGGCTTATTTCCGAATGAACCTGTTAAAAATATCAAGTTAGTTGCAGCCAATAAAAGCTTATTTAAAGATGTCGTCACTTATCAATTAAGCTTTGAATATGAATTTGCGGATCATTGGCTGATGAATAAAATCGTACTCAGTAAACAGGCAGATCAAATCCGTATTATTGGCATTCATGTTGAACCGATTGACCATTCAGTCCAAGCCATGCATGGCTTTACATTTGCAGGAAAAAGTCTACTGCATTATGTCGTGTTCATCCTTGCCATTGCGATTCCGCTGTTTTGTATATATGCCTTTATCCTATGCATAAGAACCCCCATGCAAAAACGGAAATGGGCGTGGTTAATTTTTATTTGCTTTGGCTTTATGCAATTTTCACTAAATTGGACCGATGGCAGTTACGCTTTTCAAATGCTGAGCTTCTTAGTCTTAGGTGCAGGTTACTTCCAGCAAACGGTCTATAGTCCAATTATCTTGCAAATTGCATTGCCACTGGGTGCCATCTTGTTTGTCTATCGTCGTAAAAGCTTAATGGCTGAACAATAAACTTTTCCCAGCCCCGCTCCAGACAGCCACTTGAGCGGGTTTTACACAACATGACTATTTTTCATGCATAAAAAATTTTATTAATAAGCAGTATTGATCGCTCTAGTGAGAGGGATCTGGTCATTGGATGAAATCACGGATAAAAATCAAAGGAATGTGATGGCTTATTTGAATCGTCTAATCTTGCCCTGTGTTTTATTCGGGCTCACACAAAGCTGTTTTGCACAAATCTTGCCTTGGACAGACAATATTCCGAGTGCCCTACAACCATTTCAAAACAATCCGCAACTGTTGGCCAGTTATACCCAAAACAATATTTTTATTTACGGTCATCCTGCAACCAAAACAGCGGTTCCGACACTGAAAAGCAATCCTCAGCCCAATGTCAGTTTTAACTCAGCCGCGATCATTGTTCCCGTTAATGCACAACAAGTGGCCAAAACACTGACCGATTTCAGCCATTATGTCGGATTATTCCCAACGCTCAAATCGGCGAAGACATTAGAACAGTCTGGCAATATTGTTCAAATGAAATATCGAGTCTCGATTCCGACCCCAATTCCTGTACTCAATTTTAATGAAGACGTCACCCTACAACATCAGATTAAGTCGAATAGTATTGCCAGTCTGGTGATTGATGCGCCGATTCCCTACGGCGTCGGTAAATTTGAATGGTTTGCACTGGACGAGAACCGCACCTTAATCACCTTGACCCAATGGGGTGATTTGAATCAACCCAAAGGATTTATTTTTAAGAAAATTCTAAATGCCATTCCTGAGGTCAAACTCGGAATTCCAAGTAGTAGTAATGCCTTTATTTTAGAATCCTTAAGAGCCCGTTTTATTCAATCCAATCTTAAACCACTCAATGCAGGACAAGTGCCGAATCCGCAGTTGAATGCAGCACAACTGAATAAAGTCACACAATTGATTCAATCCGCTCAGCAACCTGTCAGTGTCATTCATGCACCGACCAGTATGCTGTATACCCATGGCCGAGAATCCATGCGTTTTACCACCACCTATCAATTTTATAAACAACCGACTCAACCCTTGCAGAAATGGCTGAGCCCATCGGCCTATCAGGAACTGTTCCCTCGGCAAATTAAAAAAGTGATGACCACTCCCATCCAAAATCAGGCACAGGATGCGGATATTCAAGTCAATGTCGGTCTGGGTGTCATCAATATTCCCTTTGCCTTTAAATTACGCTTTAACTATCCACAACTGGCTGAAAATAATTTTTATGCCAATGGTGGAGATTTGCGTTTTATTAAGGGAAAAATGCAGTTGAATTCACTCAATCAAGGCACCTTATTGACCATGACCAGCGCGATGAAAATCGATGAGAAAGCTCCATTCTTGTTAAGGGCCATGCGCAGTCTGCCTTATCATGATGTACTTCCCGCCGTTGGGGGTAATGCCGTGTTTGTACAAAAAATTAAAGCAAAAACATAAGACGTAAAAAAACCGCATTTAAGCGGTTTTCTTTATTCAAATTGGTGCGCTCAGAGAGATTCGAACTCCCGACCCCTTAGTTCGTAGCCAAGTGCTCTATCCAGCTGAGCTATGAGCGCATATTTGATGAAGCGCATTATACGCACTTCCCCCCAAATGATAAGCCTTTTTTCACAAGATTGCACTCAACTGGCTATAGATTCGGCACTCTGTTGTTGTTTGAACAAAATACACCCATAATCACCTTAAAATTCTGCCGCACGCTCTCATTTCATTAAAATCACTCAAGCTATCCCTTTATAACATTCCTCTGATTGGTAAGTTTTTTTTAACAACATCCCCAAAACATGCTAAATACTACGACTTTAGATTTATGCTAATTTAAAAAAAATGAATTAAGAAAAAATTTAAAATATTGATCTTTATTAATTAAATGTCATTAAAAATTTATTAGAAATATTTTTTTGCAAAGCAGTAACAAATCTTAAAAATTTCTTATTTCGATACCAACTTCAAACCTAAATATGACTTTAATTATCTGATAAAACAGACTAAATGAACTAAGTAAAAAACACTATCCTTTTTTAAATAAAATACAAATGTAAATTTAATAAAATTTATCAAGCCATAAATATATTAAAATTCAGTATCTTAAACTCATATTTAACAATCCATTTTTAAACCGTTACAGATTGACAAAATAATTGCCACATATAACACTAAATACGATTAATGTGACTTTAATCACAAAACCAAAACCATTTAATAATTACTCAAAACAACACAACTTTAAAAATATAGGTATCGTTATGCTTTTCAAAAGTCTTTTATCACCCATTAAAAGTATTACTTCAAGTTTAGTTGATAGTAGTACCTCGACATCACACGTTGGCGGTTCAATCCTTGCTCCATTATCCCTATCTACAATTACAAATATCGTTTCAACAAATACTGTAACGCATACGGTTAGTAATCTTACAGACGGAGCAGCCAGCAATCCAGTCAGCGCAATTACAGGTATTTTAGGAGGTGTAACAGGCGGTTCTAGCCCTCTTTCAACAGTGACAAATATTCTTGGTGGAGTTACTGGCGGTGCAGGCGGGAATCCTCTTGGTGCAGTAACAGGAATTATTGGCGGCATTACGGGTGGGACTGAAGGTGGTCCTCTCGGTGCTGTCACTGGAATTATTGGTGGCATTACAGGTGGAGCTGAAGGTGGCCCGCTAGGTGCTGTCACTGGAATCATCGGTGGCATTACGGGTGGAACTGAAGGTGGGCCGCTAGGTGCTGTCACTGGAATTATTGGTGGCATTACAGGTGGGGCTGAAGGTGGTCCTCTCGGTGCTGTCACTGGAATCATTGGTGGCATCACGGGTGGTGATTTAGCGAATAATCCAGTGACAGGTGTGATTCAAAGCGGTATTGATGTCCTTCAAGGGCTAGAGAGTTTAAAAACCGATATCATCAATACGGGCATTGATACTGTTGCAGGTACGATTATTAGCGCTGTTCACCAGTCTGAACATCCTATTGGAGACTTAGCAAATCTAGGCACCCTCACTTTTGAAACTTCTCGTGATACAGTTAATGGTACCCTCGAAGCAGTATCTCATCTTGCTGGTGCTGATCTTGGTGGCGCGGCAGGTTCATTGACTGGTGTTGTGGGTACGCTTGTAAATAATGGTTCAATTGCATCAAATACAGTGCAACATATCATTGGTGATATCACCAACATTGGTAGTACAGGTCCATTAGGTACAATTACTGGCATTATTGGTGGCATCACTGGCGGAATTGGCGGCGGTGAAGGTGGTCCTCTGGGCGCAATCACGGGCATTATCGGTGGCATTACGGGCGGTATTGGTGGCGGTGAAGGCGGTCCTTTAGGTGCGATCACTGATATCATCGGCGGTATTACAGGGGGTGACTTAGGCAACAATCCTGTTACTGGTGTGATCCAGTCTGGTATTGATGTGCTTCAAGGTGTTGAAAGTCTAAAAACCGATATTATCAACACAGGTATTAATACTGTTGGTGGTGCAATTGGCGGTGTCCTTCCAGATGTTCATCCGATCACCGATCTCACAAATCTTGGTACCCTCACCTTTGAAACTTCTCGCGATACCGTTAACGGCACACTGGAAGCCATTTCTGATTTGGCAGGCGCTGATATCGGTGGTGCTGCCGGTTCACTAACTGGTGTTGTCGGCACACTAATCAATAATGGTTCAACTGCTTCTGGTCTGGTTCAACATGCAGTCGGTGACCTGACTGATGTCGGCGGTCTACTTGGTGGTATTGGCGGTGGTGAAGGCGGTCCTCTGGGTGCAATCACGGGCATTATTGGTGGCATTACGGGCGGAATTGGTGGCGGTGAAGGTGGTCTAAGTGTGATTACAGATATTCTTGGAACCATTAATAATGGTGCAAATAGTGGAGATGTGATTGCAGGAATTGCCCAACCGATTCAAACTGTTATCAGCAATGGCAACATTGCAATAGATACCTTACAAGATCATGTAACGACCCTATTCAGCGATAGTTCACTGGATAGTATCAATAACCTTATCAGCATCAGTGTTGGCAATGGAGATTACAGTCTTCATGGCAGTGTGGATGGAATTTTAGATGCGCTCACAGGAACAGTCACTTCAGGTATTGCGGTCGGTGAACCAAATCCAAATGGTGGTTCTTTAACAGATCTTGTATCTCTTCAATCCCCACTCAACAGTCTTACAGATCATCTATTCAGTTCCGTAAATCATTTCTAAATAGACCGATTCAAAAAGCCGCTGATATCAGCGGCTTTTTTTATATTTATAATGTTCTCAAAATTCAGGCACAAAAAAACCGCAATTAAGCGGTTTCTTCTATTAAGTTGGTGCGCTCAGAGAGATTCGAACTCCCGACCCCTTAGTTCGTAGCCAAGTGCTCTATCCAGCTGAGCTATGAGCGCATTACTTATGTGCCTATTCAGGCGTGTGTTACATTAATCTTTACTTGGTGCGCTCAGAGAGATTCGAACTCCCGACCCCTTAGTTCGTAGCCAAGTGCTCTATCCAGCTGAGCTATGAGCGCTTTAAGTAAAGTGGCGGTGAGAGAGGGATTCGAACCCTCGATACAGTTACCCGTATGCATCCTTAGCAGGGATGTGGTTTCAGCCACTCACCCATCTCACCGTAACACGAGCGCAATAATACAAACTAAAACCGCATTACACAAGGGATGTTCCTGTTTTTTTCTGCTTTTTCAGTTCAATCAAATACTTTTTAATCAATTTCCGCATATTTTCAGCATTTTTTAACGCTACGCTTGTTAATATAGGCTTATCTCCTTTATTTAGATCGGCACAATAAACAGAATCTTGCAATCTTTGACGTGCAGTTAGAGTTTGGATGACTTATGCTAAACCGATCTGCCAGATGTGAAATGAAACGATATGACTAAAAATTGGGCCGATCCCGAAGCAAAAGCAGAAGCGCAACGTTACGATAATCCTATTCCTAGCCGAACTCTTATTCTAACTACACTAGAACAATTAAAAACGGCACAATCACATGCAGAGCTGGTTGACCACTTTAATATCCCCGATCAAAAAAGCATTGATGCCTTGAATCATCGCTTAAGTGCCATGGTTCGCGACGGACAATTGATGAAGGATGGTTTTAAATACCAGCCTGCAACCGATTTACCGAGCCATGAAGCAACGGTCTATATCAATAGTAAAGGTCTAGGTACAGCCAATATCTCAGGTCAGGATGATATCTTGTTACCTGAACGTGAGTTACGTCTGGTATTTAATGGTGATCGCGTTAAAGTCCGTCAAACCTCTGTAGACCGTAAAGGTAAAGCTTGGGGCTTTATTACTGAGGTGGTACAACGTCGCGTCAAACAGATTATTGGTAAAGTTGCGGAACATGAAGGTGAATACTTTATTCAGCCGAGCAATCCGAATCAGCATCAACCGATTACCCTCGAAAAAGAATTAATTCAACACGCCAATGCCAAAGTGGGCGCTATGCTGCGTGTTGCGATTGATGACTATCCGACCCGCGAAGAGCTGGCGACAGGTCACATCGTTCAATCGATGGCAGACAAAGCCGATACCGAGATTATTATTCCACAGACCATCTTAGAGTTTGGTCTACCTTATGAATTCCCTGAGGCCGTCATTAAAGAAGCTGAAAGTTTTAAAGAACCTTCGGCGAAAGATCTTAAAGGCCGTGTCGATTTACGGGACTTGCCATTGGTCACCATTGATGGTGAAGATGCGCGAGACTTTGACGATGCCGTATTCGCAGAGAAACGCGCAGGCGGTGGTTACCGTGTCGTGGTCGCGATTGCAGATGTAAGCCATTATGTTCGTTTAGATTCACCTTTAAATGAGGAAGCTGAAGAACGTGGTACATCGGTTTATTTCCCACACTTTGTTTTGCCAATGCTGCCAGAAGCATTGTCGAATGGGTTGTGTTCTCTCAATCCACATGTTGATCGCTTGTGTATGGTCTGCGATTTAAAACTGTCACGTGCAGGTAAAGTCACAGGTTATGAGTTCTACCCTGCCGTTATGCATTCAAAGGCACGTTTGACCTATACTCAAGTAGGACAATATTTTGAGGGGGCAACCCATGCCATCCCTGAAGATAAGAGCATTCATAAATCACTGAATACCTTATTCCAACTCTATCAAACGCTAAAAGAATTGCGCGCCAAACGTCATGCAATGGAATTTGAAACCATTGAAACCTACATGACCTTTGATGAGTTAGGCGGGATTAAAGAAATCTTGCCACGTACTCGTAATGATGCACATAAACTGATTGAAGAATGCATGTTGTTGGCCAACGTTGCCGCAGCTGAATACTCATTAGAACACGATATTCCAATGTTGTATCGTGTGCATGAGGCACCTGAATTCTCACGTATTCAAAAAGTGCGTGATTTTGTCAAATTGCTCGGTTTGCCATTCCCAGAACAACCTACTCAAGCCGATTATCAAGCGGTGATTGAAGCGACCAAAGATCGTTTAGATGCGCCAAGTATCCATGCGGTGCTGTTACGTTCAATGATGCAAGCCTATTATGGTGCGAACAATGCTGGACATTACGGTCTTGCTTATGAAGCCTATACGCATTTCACTTCACCAATTCGTCGTTACCCAGATTTATTGTTACACCGTGCCATTAAAGCCTATCTCGCTAAGAAACCTTACCCATTGTCTGGTGCTGCTTTAGATGATGCGGGCGAGCATTTCTCACAAACTGAACGTCGTGCCGATGAAGCTTCACGCAGCGTGACGACTTGGTTGAAGTGCCATTATATGCAACAGCATTTGGGCGACGAGTTTGTCGGTGTGATTAGTGCAGTAACCGAGTTCGGCCTGTTTGTCACTCTGAAAGACCTGTATGTGGATGGCATGATTCATGTGAGTCAGCTCGGTGAAGACTTCTTCCTTTATGATCAAGCCAGCCAAAGTTTGATTGGTCAGAATCGTGGACAGTCATTCAGCCTTGGCGATGAAGTGAAGATCCAAGTAGCAGGCGTAAATCTGGAAGAACGTAAGATTGACTTTCAGTTGGTTCAGCAATTAACGCATTTAGGCCGTGTGATTCGTCAAAAAGCTCCACGTACTGCGAATCCTTCTAGCTCGAATCGTGCTTCAACAACTGAAGAAGTATTTGGCAAACAGCCCTCTACTCAATCTAAAGTCAGTGAAGATGGCGAAAAACCTGTGCGTAAGAAAAAGGATAAGAGCAAACCAAGTTCTTATAGCAAAAAGCCTGCGAAGAAAGCCTCGACTAAGCCTGAAAGCAAAGAGAAAGCCAAGAAAAAAGTGAAAAAGAAAAAGTCGAATGCGAAAGCTAAACAAGACTAATTCAGGTAAGGGCAAGTTCAGTCATGAACTTGCCCTCCTTTAAAAATGCAATTCATTCGCCTGTTATTTAAAAAACCAGTCAGCCAATATCACCCTGCCCTCTATTTCATCATGATTTGGATAAGGCGAGGCCTTCGTTATGTGCAATGGAAAACAGATCGTCGCCAATACGCTCAAAGTTTTGACTCAACTCCCTTAACGTTTAGAGTAAAGAAACACCAATCTGTCCTAATTCGTAAACTAGGGGACACTGAACAGCATTGGCAGAAAAATAAAGTGATTAATTTAAAAATCGCAAGCGAAAAAATTTCTACCATTTTGATCAAACCCCAAGAAACCTTTTCCTTCTGCCAACTCGTCGGTTTACCAACAATCAAACAAGGCTATGTAGAGGGTATGGAGCTTAGTTTTGGGCAAGCTCGTGGCGGGATTGGGGGAGGAATCTGTCAAATTGCGAATTTAATTCATTGGTTGGTACTACATAGCCCATTGCAAGTCATACAGCGCTCACAGCATTCTTTTGACCCATTTCCAGATCAAGGGCGAGTTCTTCCTTTTGGAAGTGGTGCTGCTATTTTTTATAACTATATTGATTATCAGTTTTATAATCCAACAGAATATACTTTTCAGATCAACCTTTGGTTTTCCTCAAAATGCCTTGAGGGTGAATTACGTTGCTCACATGATCTCGGCTATATTTATCATGTCTTTGAACAAAAGCATCGTTTTATTAAGGTCGGAGCCAACTTTTACCGCCAAAATGAAATCTGGCGACATAAAAAAGAAAAATATAAAAGTGGCGAAATCATTGCAACAGAATGCGTGACTAAAAATTTTGCCAAGGTCATGTATGAACCAGTCCACATTGATGCACAGTTTGCATCAATTGAAGAAATGGATTAATCCAACGAGATTTGCATAATCAACCTTGATTTCCCCATCTCAAACCCCTACATCTATAACTATGTTTAAAGATGAATATGGCAAAAATACAATGACACTCCAGCAAGCGACACTTCCCGTTCCTCAATTTGATCAAATTCAACTTGCCGATTTAAAACAACAGATCGAACAAACCATTCAAAACGGTCAAAATTTCTTAAATCAACTCAATGAAGTTCCGCAAGGCACCGAAGCACAACTGGCGACCTTGAGTGAAGTCGATCAGCTTGAAAATAATATGAGTGAGTCTTGGGGTATTTTGTCACACCTCAATGCCGTGATGAACAATGCCGAAACCCGTGAAGTCTATCAAGCGCTGTTACCAAGTTTGAGTGAATACTACACTCAGTTGGGACAACACACGGCGTTGTATCAAACCTATCAGCAGATTCATGATAACGCGGCATTTCAAACGCTGAGCGAAGCACAACAAAGCGCGATTAAACTGGCGCTACGTGACTTTAAACTGTCGGGTGTGGCACTCGAAGGCGAAGCTAAAAAGCGTTATGCAGAAATCTCGGCACGTTTATCACAACTGTCTTCAGACTTCTCTAACCATGTACTCGATGCAACCCAAGCTTATTTCAAGCCTTTAGCTGAAGGGCAACTCAAGGGCCTTCCGCAAAGCAGCGTTGAACTGTTAAAACAATATGGACAACAGCGTGAGCTTGAGCAAGCCGTTGCCACACTCGACTTCCCTGCCTATTTTGCGATTATGACCTATGCCGAAGATCGTGAGTTAAGAGAAGAACTGTATAAAGCCTATGTCACCCGTGCCTCAGAACAATCTGACAAAACTGAATTTGATAACACACCAGTGATGGAGGAAATCCTGAGCTTACGTCAAGAAATGGCGCAACTGCTCGGCTTTAACAACTTTGCGGAATATTCACTGGCCAGCAAAATGGCGCCTGATGTGGAAACCGTAGATAAATTCTTGGTTGATCTGGCAGAACATGCGCGTACGCCTGCACTTGCTGAAATTGCAGAACTCAAGGCGATTGCACAACAAGAGGGTATTGAAGAACTCAAACCGTGGGATGCAACCTACTATTCTGAAAAGTTGAAACAACAACAGTTCAATCTTTCTCAAGAAGCACTAAAACCGTATTTCCCTGCACCGAAAGTGGTTCAAGGTTTATTCCAGATCGTACAACGCCTTTACGGTATCCAGATCATCGAACGCCAAGCGCCTGTGTGGCAGAATGATGTGCGCTATTTCGAAATTGAAGACCAAGGCCAAGTGGTGGGTGGTTTCTACTTTGATTTATACGCCCGTAACGGCAAACGTGGTGGTGCATGGATGAGCGGTTTCCGTTCTCGTGTACAAACGGTCAATGGTCTACAAAAACCAATTTGCTACATGGTGTGTAACTTTACCCCACCGATTGGCGATCAACCTGCGCTGCTGACTCATGATGAAGTGATTACTTTGTTCCATGAGTTTGGTCATGGTTTACATCATATGCTTACCGAAGTGGATAACATCTCGGTTGCAGGTACTCACGGCGTGGCGTGGGATGCAGTAGAGTTACCAAGTCAATTTATGGAATTCTGGGCATGGGACAATGAAAGTTTAGATGTACTCAGCGAGCACACTGAAACCAAACAGACCTTACCACAAGAATTGCTCTCTGCGTTACTCAATGCACGTTTCTTCCAATCAGGCATGCAAACCTTGCGTCAGATTGAATTTGCGTTATTTGACCTGAGCATTCACCGTCAAGCACCAGCTTTAAACAGTCAGCAAATCCAAGCAACACTGGACGATATTCGCGATAAATTTGCCGTGGTTCCTGCTGTAGCTTATAACCGTTTCCAACACAGCTTCAGCCACATTTTTGCAGGTGGTTATGCTGCAGGTTATTACTCGTATAAATGGGCAGAAGTTTTAGCCAGTGATGCCTTTGACCGTTTCGAAAGCGAAGGGATTTTTAATACTGAGACTGGAAAAGAGTTTAGAAAGTTTATTCTAGCAGTTGGCGGAAAAGATACAGCGCTTGATGCGTTTCGCAATTTCCGAAAAAGAGAACCAAAAATAGATGCATTATTACGTCATCAAGGTTGGACGAACACCGATAAAACCGCTTAAACTACGTCATTATTGTTCACAGGGTGTAATTAACTGACATGAAAAGACAGTTCATCGCGGGCGCAAAATGCCCGAAATGCGGGGCCTTAGATCGTGTCGTTAAAATCATCACTGTGGATGACGAGTGGATTGAATGTATCGAATGTGCTTATAGCGAAAAACGCCCGACCCACGTGGAACAGGCGCAACCCGCTGAGCCAGATGAAATTGGGGTAATACAATTCAAACCTCGTCATTTTGACTAGAAGGTTAAAAATGATGTCCACATACCAAACAGAAAATTCCAAATTATTATGGATGATAATTGGTGGAATAAGTGTTGCCGTGGTGCTGTTCCTTGCTGTCCAATGGTTTTTATCTCAGAAAGATCAGCAACCAACAACATCCACACCCGCTCAACCTGTAGCTGAAAAAACCGTTGCTCCAGTACCCACTGAAGCAACAGCTAAGGTTGATGAAGTGACGGCGGCGAGTAGTGATATCGCTGCGCCAATCCAATTGGTTGAAGAATCGATTGTAAAAGATCCACTACCAGCAAATGACAGCTTGGCAAAAGAAGAAATTGCTAAACTGGATGATATTCATCAACAACTGCAAGACCAGCAACATGATCTAAAACAGCAAAATAGCGATGTGGATACGTTGCTCAAGCTCAAAGAAGATCAAATTAAGCTCTTGGAAGCCCAGATTGCTGCCCAGAGTAAATCTTAATAAGAAAAGCTTTAACCTCGGTTAAAGCTTTTTTGTTAGTGGTCTGTTTAATCTAAAATTTGCTTTAATGCTGGTTTGAATTGAATCGGTTTCTGAATAGTTTGTGCTATCAGAATTCCAATCAAGGTTAAACCACCGCCTATATAGTGGAACATCTGCAAATGCTCGCCCAGCAAAGCGACCGCAATCAGCGCAGTAAATAAGGGCAATAGATTCATAAAAATACTGTTGCGATTCGGTCCTAAATGTCTCACCCCTTCTATCCATAAATACGACAACAATACTGAAGAAAAAATACTGGCGTAGACAATCAGTGGAACGGTCTGTTGGTTCAGTTGCATCTGCGATGCTGGTAAAAATATAAAGAATGGCAATACATAAACAATGGCAAAACTAGATTGCACAAAATTCGATTGCCAAGCAGGGATCGGCATTTTCCAACGTTTCAGTAACACGCCATATAAGGCATACCCTGCCGCCGCAATCAACATTAAACCATCGCCCAAATGCACACCTTGCTTCCAGATATTGGTAATTGAACCATGACTCAGCAAATACAAAATGCCATAGAAAGACAAAGCACCTCCGAACAACATGCCATAACTCAGCCGATCTTTCAGCATCACACTGCTTAAGATCATGGTCAGTAAAGGAATTAAGGCGGTGACAATCGCCATATTGGTGGCCGTCGTGGTGGATGCCGCCTGATAAGACAAGAACTGGAATAGAGACACGGACAGAAAACCACCCAATGCCAACTGTTTCCAATACTGCTTGATGGTATGTCGATTATTCCAAACTGGAATCAGCACAAAGGTACTCATCACAGCAAGCGCCAACACCAGTCGATAAAACGTAATCGCGACAGGCGAAATGGCATGACTGGCCATTTTAGACACCACCACATTGCCCGCCCAAAATAAAATCGCGAATAAGGGATAAAAATAAGCTTTCTGAAACATAGGCTAGACCTCTACATTGCGGTATCGATCATGCTAAAAAATAATCAACTTATTGTTTCTCGACAATAAGACGACTACTATCGAGAAATAGACAACTTATTTTTGGACATTGCACACATGGGGAAAAACTTTGAACATGGATTTGTAGATTATCCAGTCTATGCATTTTCAGAAAACTATCCCCATGCACATGTCGAAGACTGGCATAGTCATGATCGAATCCAATTGATTCATACCCTATCCGGCGTAATTCGGGTACAGACCCATGAAGGGATCTGGATTACCCCACCTGGGCGCGGTGTTTGGATTCCTGCGCATAAACCGCATGCCTTACTCAGTAGCGGTGATGTCAAAGCCCGAGGGATTTTTATAGAAACCTCAGCACAACCCCATCTGAGTTCAGAATGCCGTGTTGTTGCCATTCCTGCTTTATTACGGGAGCTGATGAGTAGTGCAATGCAGATCAAAACAGCGATCCAGCCGAATAGTCGTGATGAAAGACTGTTGCAGTTGATCTTAGACGAAGTTCGGGTATTGCCAGCCCTTGCCTTTAATTTGCCAGATCCTCAAAATCCACGCCTGCAACAGCTCTGTCAGCAAATCAAAGACAATCTCAGCTTTAACTGGAATCTGGAAGATACAGCCGAACAACTGCATATCAGCAGTAAAACACTGGCACGGCATTTTCAAAAAGAGACAGGGCTGCATTTTTCTCATTGGGTCCGTCAAGCCAAACTGATGCAGGCCATGATTGATTTGGCCCTGAACAAACCGGTTTTAAATGTGGCCTTAGACTTGGGCTATGACAGCCCCAGTGCCTTTAGCGCCATGTTTAAACGTGAAACCAGCATGACCCCGAGTGATTATCTCAAACAGTTTGCTGAAATAGCGGCCTAAGCAGCTAAATAGCATTGAGTTGAAAATCGCATTCCTTTCAGCCCTACAGAAGCATAAAATAAGCGCAATCTTCCAATACCCGAATCGCTATGGATGCTCAACCTACCAATCGCAACCTGATGAAGGCGATTGGTTGCCTTACCCTCTCTGCACTGCTTTTTTCTGTGATGGGCATTTGTATCCGTTACGCGTCACACACTGTAGATAACTACACCATTGTGTTTTTCCGCAATGTGGTGGGACTCATCCTGTTTTTACCTTTTATCTTCAAGCAAGGCACCAGTTTTGTAAAAACAGAAAAACTGTGGATGCATACATGGCGTAGTATTGTTGGGCTTGCTGCCATGTATGGTTTTTTCTATGCCATTGCACATTTAAAACTTTCCAATGCAATGGTGTTTACCTATTCTTCTCCCATTTTTATTCCTTTGATTGCTTGGCTGTTTCTCAAAGAAAAAGTCACGACGGCGATGCTTTGTGCCGCGGGACTCGGCTTTATTGGGGTGTTCTGTGTGGCTAAGCCTGATCAAGGTTTATTGAACTGGATTTCTATTGTCGGGATCAGTTCCAGCCTGTTGGCTTCAATGGCCTTTGTCACCGTGCGTGCCCTCACCCAAACCGAACCGCCTGAACGGATCGTATTTTATTTCTGCTTGATTGGTTCTTTGCTGTCCGTGATTCCAATGTTTTGGGTATGGCGACCTTATCATTTACAGGAATTATTGTTTTTGATTGGTGCGGGTATACTGGCCAATGTCAGCCAGATTTTTATGTCACATGCCTACCGTCTTGCCCCTGCTGGACAGATTGCACCCGTCAACTATATCGCGATTATCTTCGCAGGGCTTTGGGGCTTTTTACTGTGGAATGAAGTGCCTGATTTATACAGTGTGATTGGTTTTGGCATTATTCTCTCAGCGATTTTGTTATGTAGCCCATTGATAAAAGGATCAAAGTCAAAAAGGTTAGTACTGTAAGCTCAATACTTTGGGTAAGGGTGCAAATCTAGTACATAATGACCTAGAATTTCCCGTTTTGGCTTATCAACAACGATAACAAGATAGGTGTTATCTAAGGGCACTGGAATATTAAGATGCTGGAATTGCCCGTCTCGGCTTTCATAAATATGTTTCACATACCATTCCCATGCAGTGCAGGAGTGATACAGCTGTTCAATCACAGGATCAGCATAGCCCCATAAATCTACAATTTCCTCCGCACTCTCCGTGACATCTAACATAGCAGGAGAAAAAGTTGCTTGGTACTCTGTCTGACTCAATGCTTTCATAGATTAACTCCTTCAATAAAATAATAATAAAAAAGCACCCGAAGGTGCTTTTTTATTTCAACTGTTAGTGCTTATACCAGCCAAACATCTGGAAGATATACGGTGCATAGGTCACCAACACCAACGATGAGAACAATACGATAATTGGCAAGATCCAACGTTCATAGCGGAAGTAGAAACTGGTGTATTTCTCTTTCGCTTCCTTATCGGCAGCCGAGACCTCCTCGTCCCCGACGGAGAGTCGCGTCAGCAAGTGGTTCAAAGCGACCGGCGGCGTTACATAACCAAATTCGAATGCCACCAATACGATCATCCAGAAGTGGATCGGATGGATACCATTCTCGTAGGCGACAGGCGCAACCGTTGCAGCAACCAGAATCACCGCTCCAAATGGATCAGTTGTCATCCCAATAATCGCAAGTAACAACGCAATGAAGGCAAGTGAAATATAGATATTACCCAAGTGAGTCGGTAATAACTCAACCACTTCAGCACGTTCGATTAGACCACCCACGCTTGCAGACAAGGCCATCAATAGGATTAAGGCACCGATGTGACCCACTGTTTCCGAGGTTGCAAAACGAAGTGCACCACCAAAACCAAAGCTCTTGCTGCCATGAGGATCATGTGATTTCAAGAATTCTGATTTTTTCTCATGTTCACGAACCAAAGCTTCATGCTTAGGATCTACTACTGGTGCAGGTGCAAGTTTTGACGCAAATAATTTGTCAAACAAGATCATTGCAATCAACACCAACGGTAAAATCATTGGCGCAGTAAACTCATTGATTGACGTATCTAAAGCAAGCTTATAGAACATCACCACAGCAAAACCAATGATCACATAAGGAATCACAGGTACGCAGGCACGTAACATGCCCGGCACGGCGATTTTAGGCGAGTTCACACGGAATTTTTCTTCAGCAAGAATCAGAGAAACACCCAAGAAGATGAACGCTGTTAACCAGAAGACATAGATACCGTGATCAAATAATTCCGTCGATGTTACATGACGGCTGTCCAGCATCGAGATCAGGATGACGAGTAAACATGGACGAATCACCACACCTAAAGAACCTGACATTGCCGATACAGCTAAGGCGTATTGACGACGTGCACCAGAGTTCCAGACTTCTTTATAGATGATCGCACCCGCTGCAATAACGAAAATCCCCGAAGCACCCGTATAGGCTGTTGGAATCGCAGCTGCAATCAAGATTAACCAGGTTAAGGTTTCAGGTGCCAAGTTCCATGGACGTAAGATATTTAAGAATAAATCCATGACACGGGTTTGGGTCAGTAACATACCTGCCCAGATGAACAATGCCAGATTTAAGAAAATACCTGAGAATTCAACCAAGATACCCAAGTAAATCCCTTGCCCCATTGGATAATCCATGAAGAAGGTAAATACAATCCCTGTCACCAAAGACATGAAGGCATACAACGGCACGCTGAGTAAGGCTAAACCAAAGTTACCTTTCGGTTGTGCTGTTTTTGGAATAAAGATGAACTGGAAAATACTGATAATGGTCAGAGACACAAACAGTGCAATCCACAGCCAATATAAGACAGCCGTTTTACCCGCAACCTCAACCCCAGAATTCAAGACTGAATGATATTGACTGACGACGGAGTAGCTAAGTAGAGCATTACCCGCAACCATTAACGCCGAATAAACACGGAAGTCAATTTTGGTTTTTGGTGCACGCAAACCAATGTGATGGTAACGTAAAGACGCTGTAATTGAAGCAAACAGTACCATCACCAACAAAATAACAGTTTGGTTTTCAGAACCGAGTTTAAAGATACCGAAGAAGGTAGTTTCAACTTTACGATAGGTACGAATACTTGGATGCGCTTCCAAATGTTTCATTGCTTTATCGTAGAATTGGTATTTTTCTTCACACTGTTGTTGTGCTGCCAATAAAGACGCACGCACATCAGCTTCAGAAGCTGCACCAAACATACTCGCAAATTCATCGGCAGCATTGGCTTTCATCTGCTCTTGAACTTGTGCATCAATGTTTGGATGTCGATCACAAGATGGTTTTTCAGGTTCAGCACGTAAAAACGAGTATTGCATCCCTGTTGTTTGATCACCGTATAAACGCTCCCCCATACGAAGCATCTGACCGTGAATCATTTCGCCTGTACCAATAAGCAAAGTCATTAGCAACAAAGCAAGAATAATGAAGGTTGATATCCAGTCATTCCAGATATAGCCTAACCGGGCTAATCCAGTCTTATTCTCTTGATCATTTTGCATGTCTATTCCAATTTATTGTTATCAACATCCATCCAAAGATGTTGAATCATGCGATGTCCATGGTTGATAGATAAATGAATTTACCCTTTGAATCACCAATCCCTTTTTAAACCGCTTAAATTTGCAGCAAACTTTTAGAAAAAAGAATGACTGCAATCACTTTTTTGTTGGTTGTTTTTATCAATTTATATGTACTCTCGACTGCCCTCTAGTTTCATCCTTATTTTAATTAACAATTTAGCGCACTAAATTGTCTTTTTACCGTTCCCTCTATCATAAGATAAATTCGCCCTAAACTAAGCTACTCCATCTTTTTCGTCTATTTATAGCATAACTACTTCGATCTCAAAATGTTATTTTAATCACATAATAATCATCACTAGTCTAAATTCATCTATTGTACTTTTTTCACCCGAATTTTATCTCCCTAACAGTCAATCCTGTTTCTGTTACAAAAAACAAGCACCCTCAGGTGCTTATTTTGATCTTTAACGTCTTACACCTAGCTATACCAGCCAAACAATTTAAAGGTATAAGGAACATAGGCAATGATCAGAATTGCAGGCACCATCACCAGTAACGGTAAAATCCAGCGCTCATAGCGATAGAAGAAGGACAAATGACGTACTTCGGCATCCGCTTCTGCCACTTCGGCATCACCAATCGACTGTCTGGCCAATAAATGATTCAGTGCAACTGGTGGCGTGACATAGCCCAATTCAAAACCAATCAATGCAATCATCCAGAAGTGCACAGGATCAATGCCATACTGATAGGCAACGGGCGCAACGGTTGCAGTAATGAGAATCACCGCCCCAAATGGGTCCATAATCATGCCCACAAAAATCATCAACAACACAATCAGTGTGATCACCACATAGGTGCTGTTAATATCTTGCGGGAAAGTTTCCATGATATGGATCTGTTCAAGGAAACCACCCACACTCACCGAAAGTGCCATGAGGATCACCAAAGCCCCAATATGCCCAACCGTCTCACTGGTCGATACATGCAAGGCTTTACCAAAAGAAACACGGCGCACAGGATTACGCGGATCATCTGCGGGGTTGATTGGCGCAGCAGGTTGAGAACCATCCGCCGGAATGGTGTAACTATTCAAGGTACTGTCCCAATGCCCAACGGGTGCTAAGGGTGCAGGTTCTTTACGTAATTTATCAAACAACACCATCAGTAATAAAATCACTGGCATCATTACAGGAGCAGTAAATTCATTCAGATCTGTGGCCAAAGCATGTTTATAGAACAACCAGATCAAAATAAAAATCACGATATAAGGTGATACAGGCACAAATGCACGTAACGACTTTGGCAAGGCAATTTTGAACGGTGCAATTCTAAATTTCTGTTCGGCAAAAAACAGCGCAATCACCAAGAATAAGGTTGAGGTTAATAAGAAGGTGTACATGCCATATTGATACAGCAGGTCAGTGGTCACTTCTTTATTCAATGACGCCACAACCACGATCAATAGACATGGACGAAGCACCACCCCAAGCGAACCTGACAGTGCAGTTGCAGCCAAAGCAAATTGGCGACGCCCACCAGCATTCCAGACTTCTTTATAAATAATTGCACCCGCTGCAATAACGAAAATACCCGAAGCGCCGGTGTAGGCCGTCGGTAAAGCCGCAGCAATTAAGATTAACCAAGTTAATGTTTCAGGTGCCAAATTCCACGGACGCAAGATATTGAGGAATAAATCGACAATACGCGTCTGTTTTAACAGCATGCCCGCCCAAATAAACAGGGCCAGATTTAAGAAAATACTCGAGAACTCAACCAACTGACCTAAATAAATCCCTTGCCCCATTGGATAAGCCATAAAGAAAGTAAAGGCAACCCCTGTAATAATCGCCATATAGGCATAAAGTGGTACGCTAAGGAAGGCCAAACCAACACTTCCCCCTTCTCGGGTTGGCGTAGGTGACTTAATCAACTGATACAGACTGATCAAGGTCAGTACTGCAAATAAAATCATCCATAACCAATAAATCAGCGTCATTTCCAGACTGATCGGAACACCAGAGTTCATCACAGATCGATATTGACTGATCACCGATGAAGTCAACAAACTATTCCCGATCAGCATCGCAATGCTATAGATACGGAAATCAATTTTCGTGGCTGGACTGCGTAAGCCAATATGATGAGTCTTTAAAGTGGCAGTGATTGCCGCAAACACCACCATAATCACCAAGAATAAAGCACGGTTTTCTGTACCAAATTTAAAGATACCAAAGAAACTGGTTTCAATCTGACGATAGGTCCGCACACTTGGATGTGCCTCGATATGCGTCATTGCCTGATCATAAAATTGATATTTTTCTTTACATTGTTGCTGCGCCGCCATCAAAGAAGCGCGTACATCAGATTCAGAAGCCACGCCAAACATGCTGGCAAATTCATCGGCAGCATTCATCCGCATCTGCTCTTGAACTTGTGCATCGATATTGGGATTTCGGTCACAGGTGGGTTTTTCTGGTTCGGCGCGAAGGAATGAATACTGCATTCCAATCGCAGGGTCACCATACAAACGTTCCCCCATGCGTAATAACTGGCCGTGGATCATTTCTCCCGTGCCAATAATCAATGTCATGAGTAATAAGAAAAGGATAACAAAGGTTGATATCCACTCGGTCCAAATATAACTCAGTAGACCTAATCCAGTTTTTTTCTGTTGATCATGTTGCATATCTATTCCAGTTTATTGTGATCAACACCCCTCCGAAGATGTCGAATCTTGCAATGTACATGGTTGATAGAGAATACAATTATCCTCGCTATAACCAATCCCTCTTTGTACCCATGGAATTATTGTTAAGCTTATTCATCAAATGATCATTATTTTTTAATTTTTTATCTTTCTTATTAATAAGTAACTCAAACCGCAGAGCAAACCACCGATAGCGCCAATCAAATGCGCCTCGGTCAATACTGGGCTTCCAATTAACTGGGCTGTTCCTGTTTGCCCAAAGGTATTTTCCCAAATCAGTTTTACCGCAATCAATGCTAAGACCAAGATTGCAAATTTTCGTTCGTTCTTATATTGCAAATACACGACGCCGACTGCGGTATAAAGACCATGCAAAACCCCAGATAGCCCAGCATAGGCATCAATATAAGGCAAATAAAAATAAAAAATAAAACTAATAAACGGGGGCAGAATTAAGAGTAATGCGCCTAAATGCCAATTGCGCACATGCGGAAAAATAAAAGGCAAACAGGCAAAGGCCATCATATTCAGTAGAAAATGAATCCACCCCACATGCACCCAATGTGCGGTCCAGATACGCCAGAACTCAGTGAGTAAGATAGGCCGCCAATAAATAAAATGATCCGCAAACACCTGTAGACAAGCCGATATGGAAATACATATCGCGATCAAAATGATTTTCCTTATCCATATTTGATCTTTCATCTAGCATTTACCTCTTCAAAAAACAGACCTTTTACAAGTTTAGATGTTTCACCCGTAAAAGGTCGTTTAATTCAGGTTACTCAGCTGGTGTTTCTTGTGCTGGCGCAGTTTCTTCCTGTGCTGGGGCGGCTTGGTCTTGTGCTGGGGCAGCTTGATCCTGCGCAGGAGCTCCGTCACCACCGCCATCAAACAATGAGTCTAACTCTGCCGAGCTTTCTTGTTTGTCATCCCAGAATGTGGTTAAGCCTTCATCGCTCGCTCTAACACCGGTATTTTCAGTCCAATAACGATCTGCGATACCACGAACCATCAAACCGGCCATTTTATCAATCAATCTGAACTGTGGATTTGCAGGTTTATCTTCACCTGTTGCTGCAGCATATGAGCGGAAAGCATCACGGAGTTTGGCATCATCACCACTGGCTTGTGCAGCAACTGCATAGAGTGCATGTGCTAAACGAACACCCTTCTTCTCACCAATGGCCATAGATTGCTTCATGGTGGCATAAGGTTCAGGTTTACCGTCACCTGCGCCTGGTAATAAGGTCCAAATGACCGCGCGGGTTGCCATTGGCGCACCCCAGAATTTTTCATTGTCTAAACACGCCATACCACGTTCAACAATACCTGCAATATCTTTAGGTACATTGATCGCACCACCCGAGTTAATATCGTTGGTCATGGCTTGTAAACCACTCACCATACCAAGTAAATAAACGGTTTGGTCTAGATCATTACGCATGGTTGGGCATGAGTCGCCTAACTTATATTTGTATTTAGTTTCCCAACGATTGGCAAAAAGTTGATAGCCTGCATATTGACGCTCAGCTGCAATCCCTGCCCAACGTTTCTGTTCAATACGAGCATCTTGTGCTTCTGAAACCTGACCGGCTTTAGAGGCACGTAGATAACGTAATTCGGCTTCCAAGGCTTGGTTTTCAGCACAAACACCGGCAGCAGTATAAAGTAATACAGCCATACGGGTCGGATCAGCCCCCATATCTTTGGTGGACATCACAGCAGGGGTTAAAGCATTGCCTGAGTTACACACCATTTCAGCATCATCCATCGCCAAAATTGGTGGAACAATATGGTTTTCACCAAAACCAAGTGCCACATTGGCACCTGTTTTAATCACATATGAACATCCTGATAGCATCGATGTTGTCAATACAGCAACCGCCACACCTTGTCCAATTTTCTGGAGTTTAGACATACTTCCTGTCCCTCTAATAATTTGTTTTTTCCTTTTAGCTGTACATTATCAGATGCAAAACCTGAATTAAAGAGTAATTGCTCTAATTTTAACCTGGACATTTTGACACAAATCACAAAGGAATGAATTGACACTTGGGCGGGGTAACAGAAATTTCAGGCAAAAAAAAGTAGCATTGCGACGGTTCAGCACATGCTACTTATTAACTGGTAAAATCGTGAAACTCTTTATATTTTAGTTTTGTTGAAAATAATCCTTGAGTAATGTTCCAGCTCTTCCTACTACGATCGCCATAACGATTGCAATTACTAGAAACATCCACATTGAAATCTCCATAGAGACCTCCTACACTTGTGTATCTACTTTTGGTAGATACTAGATTGGCGTTCATCATCGATATTCACGGGAGAGTGATATATTGACGACACTTTCAATCTCTTTCTCTTGGTCACTGCAACTTGGGGTTGACGTGATTCAAGATATTCCCTGAGTAAAGTTCCTGCTCTTCCTACTACAATCGCAAAAATAATTGCGATCACCAGAAACGACCATGTTGGAATTTCCATTTAGGACCTCCACCACCCTTTACGTTGGTGTTTGTACTTTAACGAAAATAAATCTGACTTGATCGCCAGATTGTCTGACAATCATAATTTTCACGATTTTTTAGAGCATTTAATCTAACAATTTAAGAAAAATGATAACCAAAAAACATTAAGATATTGAAATTTATATTTTTATTAATTTTATACAGTTGTAGAATTGTCAAACAATCAGCTTAGTTTTGCATGTACTTTTAGCTTTTTCCATTGCGAATGTGACAATTGATCCCGCCAAATAATGCAGGGTTTATGCTTTTTATGAGAAAAATAGAGGGCAATATAGAGCTGGTGATCCAATATTTTGACAATCTGTCTACGCTGAATTTTCAAGGTCGGATCAGAAAATTCGAATGAACAGTCTTGGTGATCTAAGTATTCAAAACGCCTAATTTGGGGTTGCCGCAAAAACGATAACCATGCGATGGTCATCATCGCAAAGCTCAGTAACCACCACCAAAATGTAACTAATGAATAAACTAAGCCCACAATAAAGAGAAACAACAAGAGTTGCAGTACAAGCGCAAAACGACTGTATTGCAACTCAAAAGCAGAATTAGCCATGCACATAATGTTTGAGTTTGAGAATAAACTCTTTTAACTCAATACGCGGTGGCTCACCCACTTCCATAAACCAATCCAATAAATCTGGGTCTTCTTGATCGACGAGCTCGGCAAATAAGGCTTTTTCAGCAGCATCAGCAGTTAAATAGTAGTTTTTAACGTACGGGTCGAAATACACATCGATTTCTTTTAAACCACGACGGGCACGATATACAACCTTACGCTCTTCCAGTGTCATTTCATCAGACATCATTGGTTCCATACTGGCTAACAATTTCATTGCTAGTGTACCCGATCCCCCTCTAAGTTCGCAGCGTTTTTTCTCAAGTGACCAAATACATCAAGCAAATTGAGCATTGATCACATTGTTCACTATTTTCAATTTCTTGTATGGTGATCAAGATGATTTAAATTCAATACACTAGGGAAAAATAACAAATGCAATCAGGTGCTATTCGTCCAGTTCCAAACATGCTGCCACGCAAACTGTTTACTTCAGACCACGAAGCATTCCGCGAAACCGTGCGTAAATTCTATGAAAAAGAAGTGGTTCCGAATATTGAAAAATATGAGAAACAACAGCATGTTGATCGTGACTTATGGAATAAAGCCGGTGAACTTGGCTTACTGTGTACCACCATGCCAGAGCAATACGGTGGTTCCGGCGTGGATCGTCTTTACAGTATGATTCTGATCGAAGAGCAAGCTTATGCCATGGATTCAAGCACGGGTTTCTCTCTGCATTCAGACATCGTTGCCAATTACATCAATAACTTTGGTAATGAAGCACAGAAACAACAGTGGTTACCGAAAATGGCCACAGGCGAAGCAGTCACTGCGATTGCCATGACTGAACCAGGTACAGGTTCTGACTTACAAGCCGTTCGTACTACTGCAGTACTGGATGGCGATGAATATGTCATTAATGGTTCAAAAATCTTCATTACCAATGGTTATCTCTGCGATATGGCCATTGTGGTGTGTAAGACAGGTAACAATGAAAAAGGTTCAGCCAATTTATCCTTACTGATTGTCGAAGCAGATCGTGCAGGTTTTAGCAAAGGTAAACCACTGAACAAAATTGGGATGAAAGGCCAAGATACCTGCGAATTGTTCTTTGATAATGTCCGTGTCCCGAAAGAAAACCTATTAGGCATGGAAGGTATGGGCTTTATCATGCTGATGAAAGAATTGGCGTGGGAGCGCATGTTAGTGGCAATTATCTGCCAAGCAGGCGCAGAAGCGGCCTTTGCTCATACTGTACAATACACCAAAGATCGTAAAGCCTTTGGCAAAGCCATTAGTACCTTCCAGAATACCCGCTTTAAGTTGGCAGAATTACGTACTGAGATTGATTTTTGCCGCACCTATCTCGATCGTTGTATGGAACTCCAACTCGAAGAAAGTTTAGGTGTGGATGCCGCAGCCGCAGCCAAATACAAGATTTCAGACATGTTCTCAAAAGTGGTTGATGATTGCCTACAATTGCATGGTGGTTATGGTTATATGTTGGAATATCCAATTGCACGCGCCTATATCGATAACCGTGCCAATCGTATCTATGCGGGCACCAATGAAATCATGAAAGAACTGATTTCACGTACGCTCTAATCTCTCCAACCATAAAAAAGATCGTGCAGAATGCACGATCTTTTTTATTTCTGCTCTTTCTCTTCAACTGCTGGAACAGGCTGTGGATTCATCCTTGCCATCAGTTGCTTAACAGTTGGATGATCAATATGTTGTTGCATGGTGGTATTCAACGCAGTACGGGCATTTTGCGTAGTGAAATGTGCGACTTCACTGCCCACATCACTGGCTTTCTTTGCCCATGCCTTGCCTTCGGCAGATTGATAGAAGTTCAACGCCGCCTGTAATTCTTTTTCACTAAAGCTCTCCGCATAGCGCTGCACAATAAATTGCTTACGCTGTTCACTATTCAAATTCTTGCTTAAATCAGTATAAAAGCTTTCAGGCAGATCTTTGGGCAAACGCATACGTATTTGTTCTAAAATCATCTTATCGGTGTTTTGCAAACCTTGCTCTGTCCCATCAACAGATACCAGTTTTTGTGCAATGATTTGTTTTTGTTTGACCTCATCAGCAAAGGCCAATGTAGTGAAAAATAACGTCCCCAAGATGAGTAATTGTTTCATCGAATTATCCCTAATCTAAATTTTCTAATCTGCTCAATATACGCGATATTCATCTGATTAAAACCTAGCACAGATAAAAAAACCCTATGTATCAACATAGGGTTTAAATCATTTCAAGAGATGATTACGATACCAATTTTGGCTTACGATTCACTTGCTCACCACGTTTATGGAAGTGTAAAACCTCATCACTGAATGATGCATCTTTCAATTCTTTACGGTCTGCAAGATAGTTATTGGTAATTTTCCACGGTGCTTTTTTACCTTGTTTCGGCATCACATTGGCCGCACGTGCGATATAACCTGAAGACATTTTGCCCATAATGGTATCGTGTTCGCGCAATGCAGGATCAGCATGTGCAATCACTTCATCATAGCCATTTTTGTCCATGTGATTCAGTAACCGACAGATATAATCCGCTGCAATATCAACTTTTAAGGTCCAAGATGCGTTGATATAACCAATGATCATCGCCATATTCGGTACATCACTGACCATCACACCTTGATACAGCATGTGCTGAGAAGTATCCATTGGCTTACCATCAATCGTGCCTTTTACACCACCCAAGATTTGGATTTCCAAACCTGTCGCTGAAATTACGATGTCTGCTTCAAGGTGTTTACCTGATTTCAATTGAATGCCATTCGCTGTGAATTTTTCAATTTGATCAGTTTCAACATTGGCATGACCTTCACGTAATGCCTTGAATAAATCGCCATCTGGCACGACACATAAACGTTGATCCCAAGGATTATAGCTCGGCGTAAAGTGTTTCATATCCACTTTACCTTTCAACTGTAATTCAATGCCTTTCAACAATAAGCGACGCACTGTTTTTGGATATTTCTGTGCCAATGCATAGATACCACGTTGCATACCGATGTTACGTGCACGGGTAAATTTATATGCGGTTTCTTCAGACATAAATTTACGGGTTTTTTCATAAATAAAGTCAATTGAGGGAATTGTCGCAATATAAGAAGGAGAACGCTGTAACATGGTTACATGCCCTGCACCGCCTTTCACCATTGAAGGAACCAGTGTAATTGCAGTGGCACCACTCCCAATAATCACCACTTTCTTGCCTGTGTAATCTAAGTTCTCAGGCCAATGTTGTGGATGGATCAATTGACCTTTAAAGTCTTCTTGCTTTGGAAATTTCGGTGCATAACCTTGGTCATAGTTATAGTAACCCGTACAACCCATCACAAAGTTTGCTGACCAAGTTTGCTTTTTCTTGTTACTGTCTTCGATTTCAACAGCCCATTTTTTCTTTGCCGAATCGTAGTTTGCAGAAAGAACACGATGACCAAAATGAATTTTATCTTTTAACTGATTTTCACTGATGACATCGCTCAAATAACCTTTGATCTCAGCACCACTGGCCAATACTTTGTCTTTTGCCCATGGTTTAAAATTAAAACCAAAAGTTGACATATCTGAGTCAGAACGAATACCAGGGTAACGGAATAAATCCCATGTTCCGCCAAAACTATCACGACGTTCTAAGATTTCAAATTTACGTTGTGGACAGTTCTTAGAGAGATGCACAGCTAACCCAATCCCAGAGATACCTGCGCCAATAATTAATACATCAACTTGCTTTTCCATTTTTTTTATACCCTGTATAAACCATGACTTTATTAAAGCACAAATTTGACAATACGCAATGTCAAGTTTGGTCATTCATCGGTTTTTTCATATCACTTCGGGACATCTTTAAGAAATTGAAGGCTAAAAAATCCTGAGATTTTTGCTTGGATTTATTTTGTCAGGGGGCTATTCAAACGATAAGTCACCTATCGTCATGAAATACTTAAAGAGATACCCCATTCAGAATCAAGTTCGAAAATATTTAAGCAATAGCTCTATTACTTGAAAATATCCCTGTAGACAGCTTCACGGAATAACTTGATATCAGACAGAAGATAGACATGTGTTTGAGGCTAAAAAAAGTTTCATCAAAATCTCATCCGTATATTCTGCGTTATTTTTTAATGCTTTTGACTCTACCCCATAAGTTTGAAAGCCAAACTTTTTATAAAGCTTAATTGCTGGCTGATTATCATCAGCGACAATAAGTAAAATTTGTTCTAGATATTGTTTACTATGTTCAATAACAGTCGTAAGCAATCTATTTGCAATTCCTAGCCCTTGAAATTCAGGTTCGATAAATACGCTTGATAAATAAGCCTTATGAGAAAGCTTTGTTGCCGTCTCTCGGGTTAAAGTCGCTAAACCAATAATTCTGTCTTTGTGATAAATACCAAAGATCGTAGAACTAGATAAGCAACGCTCAAAAAAACTTAATGGTTTCACTACTTCTATACTATAAGTAGAACCAAACATTTCCGGGGCTTTTGCTAATGCTGAAAGTCTGATTACTCTAAAATCATTCAGCTCGTTTACACCAAGAATTTTAATCTCAATATTTAACATATTTGTCTATTTAAATTTTTATAGTCGAGCGATCTAATAATTTAGCAGAATACTCAATCTAAAATCATGTGCAAAAGTAATTAAAAATAAACAATAAAAAAGACCGGTTATTACACCGGTCTTTTTTGGAACAACTGACTGTTCTACACGTAGAAGTATTATTTTACTTCACGGTCAACGAGTTCAACGTAAGCCATCGGTGCAGCATCACCTGCACGGAAGCCCGCTTTAAGAACACGAAGATAGCCGCCGTTACGTTCTTTGTAACGAGGGCCAAGAACGGTAAATAATTTACCAACAGTTGCTGCAGAACGAGTACGAGCAAACGCTAAACGACGGTTTGCTACTGTATCGTTTTTAGCTAAAGTGATTAAAGGCTCAGCAACGCGGCGAAGTTCTTTCGCTTTAGGTAAAGTTGTTTTAATTAACTCGTGCTCAACTAAAGCATTCGTTAAATTTTGGAACAACGCCTTACGATGGCTGCTTGTACGGCCTAATTTCACACCACTATTACGATGACGCATGGTGATAGTCCTACTTAATTAACGGCTACGATAGGCAAAACGGTCATCCATACGGAGACTAGCTGGTGGCCAGTTCTCTAAACGCATGCCGAGTTGTAAACCTTTCGATGCCAAAACATCTTTGATCTCTGTTAACGATTTTTTACCTAAGTTAGGAGTTTTTAACA
>Ga0209958_1000463_pt1 | contig 74436 bp, 62 predicted proteins | sample ThiBio_inoc_plan_FD_183942 | JGI IMG/M metagenome (GOLD analysis project Ga0209958, IMG submission 183942) | Wastewater bioreactor microbial communities from Cape Town, South Africa - Thiocy_inoc_plan (SPAdes) | ecosystem: Engineered > Bioremediation > Thiocyanate > Unclassified | place: South...
CATGACCAAGCCCGCCACCCAGGTGCGCGAGGTAGCGCTCAAACTCTTGAAGTTCTTCCATCAAGGCTCACCTCCTGCGCGACGATTCTCGCATAAGGCCTTGATTTTATTAACACAGTAAGACTAGCCTGCTGTACCTCAAGCACGCCTACAAGCTTAGCGACGAGGAACTGGTGGAGCGCTGGGCCGAGAACGTCGTGTGGCAGCACTTCAGCGGCATGCGCTTCTACCCCTGCGATGCCACGCTGACCAACCTGCAAACGCTGATGCAACGCGCCGAACGCATCCGCAGCCAGCGCCCCAGGGACAAGAACAAGCTGTACGCCCTGCACGCGCCCGAGGTGGAGTGCATCGGCAAGGGCAAGGGCAAGGCCCGCAAGCCCTACGAGTTCGGCGTGAAGGTCAGCGTGGCGGTCACGCACAAGCAAGGTCTGATGGTCGGTGCGCGCAGCTTCACGGGCAACCCGTACGACGGCCACACGCTGGCCGAGCAACTGGAGCAGGCGACGATCCTGACCGAGGACACGGGGGCAAGCCCAAGCAGATCGTCGTGGACCTGGGCTTTCGGGGCGTGGATGCGGCCAACCCGGGCGTTGAGATCATCCACCGGGGCAAGTCCAAAAGCCTGACGAACCAGCAACGCAGATGGCTCAAACGCAGGCAGGCAGTGGAGCCGGCCATCGGCCACCTCAAGCACGACAACGCCATGGACCGATGCTGGTTGCAAGGCGCCACGGGCGATGCGCTGCACGCGGTGCTGTGTGCAGCGGGCTACAACATCCGTTGGCTGCTGCGCGCCATCGTGCGTCTGGGGCTCAAGGGCCTTTTTACGCCTGTGTTTGTGCTGCTTGCAACGCTCGCCACAGCGCTCGCGACCGCGATGGGGACGGGACAACCCGGCAGTGGTCGGCTGGGGGGCTCAGTCGGGTGAATTTCGCAGGGCCGACTACCGACTACATCGTGGGCTTCTACAACACCGTCAGGCTCCATTCGACCCTGGGCTACTTGTCGCCATCTCGCTTCGAGGCCGCAGGCAGCCACTGAACAGCCTTGACCGCAAGATTCCGCCTATCGGCGTGTCCGAAAAGACTTGACCACGACAAACCAAGTCTTGAGCGCCAACTTGGCCCCCTGCATCACAGTGCCGGCGATCAGTGAAGTCTGGTGCCAGCAAACCCGGCACTGGAACAAGGGGTGCGACACGTACGCCCACGCACTCGACTATAGGCGCTGGCCCCACAGCGTGGATAATGAAAGCCTCTGGGCCAACGCGCCTTCTCCAGCGCCGCGACACATTGCGCTTCGGTTCCGTAGTCGTTGAGAAATTCGTTCATCAACAAGCGGGGCTGGAACTGGATGCGGTTCATTGGCATGACACACCTCCGCAGAGAAAGGCTATACGCAATTACAGGATAGCCCCGCGGCTCATTCCTGGCTGAGGTTAGTTGCTAATCAGGAATTTATTTGAAATTTCTATTTCATCCGCTGTCCATTGCAGTGATGAAGGGCAAAGTGCCTGTCAGATTCGCTTGTAAAGGGCTACCTGCATTATCAGTGCGCCATCAGTGCGAACGGATGGGCGTATCAGGACGCATCCCCCAGATCAATCGTCGTGTCGTGAGTTACCCCTGCGCTCCGTCCGGCTTCACCGGTTGCCCGGATGCTGGCGACCTTCCATTTGATTCCCAATGACCGATCTGCATCTCCCTCCCCATCTTCATTGCCCCCCCCACTTCCGCGATGTCGAACCGCGAACCCCTGCCTTCTACGATTGTGACTTTTATCACACCACCACGCTACCCTCAGGCGAGATGGTTCGCGGCCAATGGGATTTGCGCGACAACGTACAGGCCTATCTAGGTGGCGTCGAGTTCGCAGGCAAATCGGTGCTCGAAATCGGTCCGGCCAGCGGCTTCCTGAGCTATCACATGGAGCGCAGTGGTGCTTTGGTCACGGCAATCGAGCCTTCGCTGGAGCGCCTGTGGGATTGTGTGCCGATGCCCGGCATCGATTTCGACGCTTGGCGCCAGGCCTTTCTCGTGTCGATACAGCGAGTCCGCAATTCTTTCTGGTACCTGCACCGCCAATACGGTTCAAGCATCCGGGTGGTGGAAACCGACCCGGAAACCCTGCCCGCGGAAGTGGGCGAGTTCGATGTAGGGGTGTTCGCATCGATGCTGCTGCATTGCCGTAGCCCGTTCTCGATCCTCGAAGGCTGCTTGGCGCAGGTGCGCGAGACCGTGATCGTCACCGATCTTCATGACAGCGCAATGGACGGCCAGCCGGTATGCCGTCTGCTGCCCGACGTACGGCACAAACAGATCGACACCTGGTGGGCCCTGTCGCCGGACTTCGTGGTGCAGGCGCTGGGAGTGCTGGGCTTTGGTAATGCCCGGGTCACCACGCACCACCAGAAACGGGATATCGACGGGCAGATGATTCCGTTGTTCACCGTTGTCGCTACCCGGAACGTGCCGATGCCGCCGCCGCGCAAGGCAACGCGACCCGGCGAGGAATGCCCCGCCCCCCGGCAGGCTATCACCCAGCGGCCCTTGCCGCTGATCCCGCCAGCGCAGCGCCCGCTGCAGCCAGACCCGGGCAGCACTGATCCGTTGCAGGGGCTGCTGACGGCAACGTGGGACGGTCTTCTGGGCGTACCCCAGCGCCTGGGGTTACCGAGCGGCTGGTGGGGCCATGTGCCCTTCGCATGCTGGCTGGTGGAGGCCTGCCAACCGGCCATGCTGGTGGAACTGGGGACACACCACGGGGTGTCTTATGCCGCCTTCTGCGAAAGCGTGCTGCGCCAGGGATTGCTGACCCGTTGTTACGCAATCGATCACTGGCGCGGCGACCAGCACAGCGGCTGCTATGACGATTCAGTTTACGAAGACCTGAAGCGCTTCAACGAGCTGCGATATGGCGCCTTTTCGGAACTGATCCGCAGGGATTTCAGCGCCGCGGCCGAAGAATTTGCCGATGGCTCGATCGACCTGCTGCACATCGACGGACTGCACACCTATGAGGCCGTGGCGCACGACTTCGGTACTTGGTTGCCCAAGCTATCCAGGCGCGGCGTGGTACTGCTCCACGACACCAACGTGTACCGCGACGACTTTGGGGTCCACCGGCTGTTCCGGGAGCTATCGCAGCAATACCCGTCGTTCGAGTTCCTGCATGGCAACGGACTGGGGGTGCTGGCCTGCGGGGCCGAGGTACCGGAAGCAATTGGCCGCTTGTGTCAGCCCGATGATCAACGCCAAATTTTGGCGGTGCGTGAAAGATTCGCCCGCCTGGGCTTCACCTGGGAATTGCAGGCCCGTGAGCACGAGCACCGAAGCGCCGCACTGGCCGCAGCGCGAATGCCTGCCAAAGCCCAGGCAGCCATTCTCGGAGAGCAGGATGCAGCGCAGACACAGGTACAGAGACTGCAGCAGCAGGTCATGGCGTTGCAGAGGTCGGTTGCAACGCAGGCGCTCATCCTGGAAGAGCGGGATGCCGCTCACGTACAGGTGCAGAGACTGCAGCAGCAGGTCGTGGCGTTGCAGAGGTCGGTTGCAACGCAGGCGCTCATCCTGGAAGAGCGGGAGGCCGCTCACGTACAGGTACAGAGACTGCAGCAGCAGGTAGAAGCGCTGCAGCGGGAAGTTGCCGAGACTCACCAGAGCAGCAGCTTGCGCGTGGCTGCCGCCGAAGAGCAGGGCCTACGCTGGGAAGGCGTGGCCCGGGAAATCACCCAAGAACGTGATGGGCTGATGCAAAGCCTGTATGACCTGCAGTCGGATTCGACGGCACAGCAACAACGGTGTCAACAGCAGATCCGGATTTACGACCAGATAGTGACGGACCTGTTGCGCCGGCACGCGGAAGAAGTGGATTTCGAAAACCAGCCGCAGCATGAAGAACGCCATCCGGCAATTCCCCGACTGCTTGCTTGGTGCCGCAGCCAGCTGCCGGTCAGCTTGCCGTCCGGCCTTCAGTTCGCACGTCCGCTACTGCACCATTTGCTAATCGGGATCAACCCCGTGGCGAAGGTGGTGGCGCGCTCGACCCTTTTCGACCGGGAATGGTATCTCGCCCAGAATCCGGATATCGCCGCACTGGGGGCACACCCGGCATATCACTACACGGTCATCGGTGCCAGAACCGGCCGTGATCCCGGCCCCTGGTTTTCCACCCGCCGCTACCTGGCTCTCCACCCTGAACTGGTCGGCGCGGGGGTGAATCCCCTCTACCACTTCGAGATGGTTGGGCGTAAGGCCGGGCGTCCCCTGGGACTGAGCGGCGACATCACCATGACACCGGTGCCCGCTGTATCCGGAGTACCCATACTGCCGGCGCAGGAGGCAACTCCGCTGCCTAGCGGGACGCCAGCGCCCGGCGACAAGGCATGGCATGTGGAGCAGGCCCGGCACCAGCTGCGGGCGTTCTTGGCTGATGCTGGCAACCGGCTGACCTTCCCGCCACAGCCCGCTCCCGTGGTGTCGATCGTGGTTGTGATGTTCAACAATGCGGCACTGAACTTGCAGTGCCTGATGTCGATTCATGCGCAACAGGCAACGCCGCTCGAATTGATCGTGGTGGATAACGCCTCCTCCGATGAAACCACCATCCTGCTGGGTCGGCTCGAGGGCTGCACCGTGTTGCGTCAGCAAGAGAATCTGCACTTTCTGCGCGCCGCCAATGTCGGAGCCCGGGCCGCGCGGGGCCGTCACCTGCTGTTCCTCAACAACGACACCACCCTGGGCAGCCAAGCCTTGGCCGAGGCGTGCGGAATCCTCGACCGGGAGGCGGACGTGGGCGCGGTCGGCGGCAAGATCCTGCTGCTCGACGGCAGCCTGCAGGAGGCCGGCTCGATCATCTGGCAGGACGGCAGCACCTCAGGCTACGGGCGCGGCGCTGATCCCTTAGACCCGTCCTACCAGTTCCAACGGGACGTGGATTACTGCTCGGGCGCCTTCCTGATGGTCAGGCGGGCGGTGTTCGACCAACTGGGCGGCTTCGACCCCTTGTTCGCGCCGGCCTACTACGAGGATGCGGACCTGTGTGCCCGCATCTGGGAGGCTGGGCTGCGTGTGGTCTACAGCCCGCGCATCCAGATCGTGCACGTGGAGTCGGCCAGCTATGGCGCCGATGGCAGTATCAACCGGCACATCGTTAACAACCGGGAGCGCTTCAAGCACCGTCACGCCGTCCGGCTGCAGCGAGCCTGGGCGCGCCAGACCACAGACGAACTGCTCGCCCGGCTGGCCCCTGGCCGTTACTCGGCCCGGGTGCTGTTCATCGACGACTGCTGGCCCCTGGCCAGCCTGGGTAGTGGCCTGCCCCGGGCCCGCGAGCTACTGTCCGCCCTGTGCAAGGGCAGGGTTTTCGTAACCCACTATGCCACCAATATGGATAACGCTGTCCCCGCAATAGTCCAAGACGCGCTGGCGAAGGGAGTGGAGCGCATTACGGGTGGCCTCAGCCAGTTGTCACCGTTCCTGCACGCCCGTGCCGCACATTACAACTGCCTCATCGTCAGTCGGCCGCACAACATGCAGGCGGTGAGTGCATGGCTAGAACTGCAGCCGGAGGCAGCTGGTAGACTGCGCGTCGTCTACGATGCCGAAGCAGTCGTGGCGCCACGGGATCTGCTGCTCAGCCAGGCCCGGCCACGTGCGCCAGCGCCGGCCATGAGCCTGAGGGACGAGATGTCGCTGACGCGCAAGGCCGACACCATCGTCGCAGTCAACGAGGCCGAGGCCGGCATGTTCCGCAGCGCAGGTCGCACCGACGTGCGGGTGCTCGGGCATTGTGTGGATGTAGACCTGAGCCCGGCCCCGTTCGAGTCACGCACCAACCTGCTTTTCGTCGGCCGGCTGGCGGAGATGGACTCGCCCAATGTGGACGCTGTGGAGTGGTTCATCGAATACATCATGCCACTGCTGAATCGCCAACTCGGCAACGACTACTGCGTGGACCTAGTCGGCCTGTGCGCCGACGAACTGCGCCACCGATACGCCCACCACGGGCGCCTGCGCTTTCATGGCCGGATCGACGATCTGACACCGCACTACGCCAACGCAAGGCTATTCATCGCGCCGACACGCTTTGCCGCAGGCATACCGATCAAGGTCTACGAGGCCGCCGCACGCGGTGTGCCGGTGGTAACCACCTCCCTGCTGGGCCGGCAACTGGGTTGGGTCGATGGGGAAAGCATCATGCTGGCCGACAGCCCGCAGGCGTTTGCCCAGGCCTGCGCTGCCCTCTACCACGACGTCCAGCGCTGGTCGGCGATCCGTGAAGCTGCCGTGCAGCGCGTGCGCCATGAATGTGGCCGCCCGGCCTTTCTGCAGCGGGTGCAGGACTTGCTGGCAGGGCTGCTGACGCCACACTCTGGGGACAGCCCGTCCGCCAGCGCGGTGGCAACCGCGCCGCCATCGGGCAGATGGAATCGGACGGCTGCGGAATGGAGCCGCCCCCCCGAAGAGCGCAGCCGGGAGCACGGCATGTTCTGGATGGCTCACCCCTGGGTGGCACAGCGTCTCAACACCAAGATATCCGACGATCCACAAATCGGAACTTACCCGTATCTGAAGTCCTTGCTGCAACAACGGGGGCTACGCTTCCCTGTATCACGGGCAGCCAGCCTGGGCTCGGGATTCGGTGGTCTGGAGCGTGAACTGGTTGCACTGGCTGTGGCCGAGCGCATCGATGGCTTCGACCTGTCCGCGGATGCCGTGGCAGCGGCTCGGCAAGGGGCCAGCCAGGCCGGCATGTCGGAGCGGTTGCGTTACCAGATCTGCAATCTCGAACAGATCCAACTGGCATCCAAAGCCTACGACCTGATCGTGGCGTGCCACAGCGTGCACCACATCGACGATCTGGATCGGCTGTTCAGCCAGGTGAGGGCGGCCCTGAAGCCCGGGGGGGTCTTCTGCCTGGAGGAGTACGTTGGTCCCAACCGCTTCCAGTGGAACGATCGTCAGCTCGACGCGGCGAATGATTTTCTCCGGGGCCTGCCCGCACATTACAAACGCATGCCCAACGGCGAGGCCCGCGGTGAAGCCTTCCGGCCCGCCGTGGCCGACGTGATCGCGGTGGACCCGACCGAGGCCATCCGCTCGGCGGACATCCTGCCCACGTTGCGGCGGCATTTCCAGATTGTTGCTATGCGGCAACTCGGTGGCGCCGTCCTGCACAACGCCTTGTATGGGATTGCCCAGAACTTCGACCCCGAAGTGGCCGAGGACCGGCAGTGGCTGGACGCACTGTTTAACCAGGAGGACCGCCTGATGGCCGAGGGCGTGCTGGGGTCGGATTTCGCGGTGATCGTCGCGGCCAAACCAAGGGAGTGCGACACCAATCATGCATGAGACTGCTTACCACTCCGGCCGCCTGTTCTTCCAGACTTATGCCAGAGACGACTGGACGCAGGCACTTGAAATCGGCAGCGCAGACGTCAATGGCGCCCTGCGCGACCTTTGCCCGCCCCAGGTGCATTATGTGGGCTTGGATCGGCTCCCCGGGCCAGGCGTGGATCTGGTGGCCGATCTGAACCACGGCCTGCCCTTCGCAGCCGGAAGCTTTGACGTGGTGCTGTCGAGCTCGACCCTGGAGCACGATCCGGCCTTCTGGGACACCTTCTGCAACGCAGTCCGTCTACTCAAACCCGCCGGGCTGCTCTACCTCTGCGCGCCCAGCAACAATGGCTTCCACCGCCATCCGGTGGACTGCTGGCGCTTCTATCCGGACGCCAGCAAGGCGCTGGAAAATTGGGCGCACCGGCAGGGCCTGATGATCGAGCTGGTCGAGTCCTTCACCTCCCCACCGGCTGAATCGGGCTGGTCGGATTTCATCGCCATCTTCAGCAAGCCGCCGCATCGCTTTCGAGCGAACGCACGGCTCTGGCAGCAGCGCCAGGCCCAGAACATTTGGGACATCGACCATGCCGCGTTGCTGCACCCCAGCGGCGATACCTTCGACATGCAGGTATACGCCAAACTGCAGGCCGAACTCGCCGCCTGCCAGCAGGAGAATCAGCAACTGCGCCGTCAGCTCGCCATGCTGTCGCGGGAGATCGATGCTGCCTACCGTGCCCTAGCGGAACTAGCGCCGCCGTCGGGCTCTACCCCGGCGGACTGATCTCCCAGGCTGCCATGGCGGCCAGCCCCACTGGCTGATCGCGACGAGTGGCGCATCGCGGTACTCCTCTGCGCTTCGACGCGAAGATGACTAGGTGTCAAGTCCCGACTGGTTATAGACCCGTTTCTTGAATAGCTCAGGCTTCTTGGAATACCAATCCTTGAGTGCCTGAACAGGAGCGAGATGATCGAGCGCGCGTTGCGGTATCTGGTGGTTGTAGGTCTTCATGTAGCTCATCAGCGTCGCCTCCAACTGTGCGGCTGACGCAAAGCGCGTCTGCTTGAGCACCTCGCTGATTCGACCATTGAAACGCTCAACCATGCCGTTGGTCTGCGGGTGGCGTGGTGGGCACAGGCGGTGCTCGATGCCTAGCGCCTTGCAGCGCACATCGAACTTATGCTGCCCGCTGGGCTCGCGCGTCTTGCGGGTGAATCGATCCGTGAACTGGCTGCCGTTGTCCGTGAGCAGCTTGACGATCTTCATGGGCGCTGCATGCTCCAGACGGTTCAAGAAGTCCACGCTGCTGTCCTCGCTTTGATCGCCGTAGATGTGCATGAACACCCAGCGCGTGGCGCGGTCGATGGCAACGAACAGATAGCGTCTGTGCTGTTCATCGGGCATCTGGGGAAGGTACTTGATGTCGACGTGCACGAAGCCCGGCTCGTAGTCCTTGAAGGTCTTGACGGGCCGCTCTGCGTCGGTGCCGGCATCCGCCTGTGCCTTGGCTTGCAGCTCGCGCAAATTGGCAACGCCGTGGCGGCGCAGACACCGATCAAGGCCGGCACGGGAGACCTCCGGATGAATGAACTCACGCACCACTGCCACCAAATCGTCGAGCGGTAAAAGCAGCAAGCAACGCAGCTCCACCACAATCGCTTCTTGCACCGGCGAGAGGGTCGTGTGTAGCTTGTGAGGCCGGTGGGAGAGATCCTCTGGCGTCTGCCGATGTTTCCACTTGAGCACGGTGGCGCGGCTGATGTTGTAGCGTTCGGCCAGTTGATCCAGGGTCTCTGTCGAGGCCTTGATCTCCGCTCTCGTTCGTGGGGTGGTGCGGGCTTGGGCGTGCACTTGGCTCATGTGTTCTGCTCCTGTCTGAAGGATTCAAGCACGCCGAGCATTACCTCTCTTGCCTGCAAGAGTGCCCAGCTTCTACGGGGAATATGATCACACGAGATGGGATATGTAGGCAACCTTTTCCATCAGCCCGGCAATGTCGGGCCGCTTCACGTCCGGCACCTTCTTGCGACCGATTAACGGAACGATGCAGCGGTCGATGACCGCCTGATAGCCGCGCTGCGTGCTGGGCTTGTTGCGCTTCTTTGAGTAGTCCTCCATGAACTTCTTGCACAACTCCGCGACCGTTGGTGCCTTGCGGGCCCCCGGCCTTGGCACCACCGGGATCGCCGCCCCGGCGAACCTCGGCGAGCCAGTCCTGTGCCATGACGCGGGCCTACTCCACGGTCAGTTCGCCGAATAGCCCCAAGGCGGGCTTGCGACGATCGCCAGCGTTCGTGCGGTACTGGAGCATGAACACCTTGCTGCCCGCCGGGGTGATCTTGCACAAGAAGCCGGGCACCACGGTATCCCGCAGTTCGACGGCCTTGTCCTCGGGTTGCGCCGCATCGACTGCGGACTTGGTGAGCTTGATTTTCGCCATGATGACTCCTTGGAACAACCCGATTCCAGGAGCCAGATAGGAGCAGCGCGAGGGGAAACCAGGTCAGGTTTCAGAAAGCACCGGCATATGATGGACGCGCGTAAGTTATTGATAAACCTGCTGTATCTGTCTTCAGCGCAGTCCAGCGAAGTACCGGGCTGGAGTCATCGTGAAACAAAAAAAGGCTCCAGCGCTTATGCAGCAAGCGCTGGAAGCTTTTTTTTTCAGGAGCATCCGGAGTTGATGGCTTCCAGGCAATAGGGGTTGCGCACTGCATTGCGCACCATAAGGCCCGCAGCCAGCCACGAAAAAACAGCTACCCCTCGCCTATGATGCGCCCTCCCCGCGCAGCCACGTTCCGGCCGCGCGGCCTTCCCGGCCCTCCGTTTCCCTCTTGGACATGAGCACCCAAGCCCTCTGGGTTTTCTCCCTGCTAGCCGTCTGCGTGGCCTGCTTCATCGCCAACCGGCCGCGCATGGACGCCGTGGCCCTCACCGCCATGGTGCTGCTGGTCGCCAGCGGCACGCTGAGCCTGCAGGAAGCCCTGGCCGGCTTCAGCGACCCCGCCGTCATCATGGTGGCGGCGTTCTTCGTCATCGGCGAGGGGCTCGCGCGCACGGGCGTGGCCTACCGCGTCGGCGACTGGCTGGTGCGCCGCGCGGGCCGCAGCGAAACCCGCCTGCTGGTGCTGCTGATGCTGTCGGTGGCGCTGCTGGGGTCGGTGATGAGTTCCACGGCCGTGGTGGCGGTGTTCATTCCGGTGGTGCTGGGCATGGCGCGGCGCATGGGCACCGCGCCAGGGCGGCTCATGCTGCCGCTGGCCTATGCCGGGCTGGTGAGCGGCATGCTCACGCTGGTCGGCACACCGCCGAACCTGGTGGTCAACGGCGAGCTGGCGCGCGCCGGGTTCGCGGGCTTCGGCTTCTTCGATTTCACGCCCGTGGGCCTGCTGGTGCTGGCCCTGGGGGTGGGCTACATGCTGCTGGCGCGCCGCTGGCTGGCCGACCGGCCGGCGCCGGCCGCCTCCACGGCCGGGCAGCGGCGCCGCCGCATGCACGAACTGGCCGAAGCCTACGGCCTGAGCGAGCGCGCACGCCGCGTGCAGGTGGAAAGCGGCTCCCCCCTGGCGGGCCAGACCCTGGGCGCGCTGGCGCTGCGCACGCGCCACGGCGTGAACGTGATCGCCATGGAACGCCCGCACCGCTTCGGGCCGGACACGCTCACCACCTCGGCCCGGCATGAAATCGCCGCGGGCGACATCCTGCTGCTGGACTTCGCGCACTGCGCGCAGGCGCCCGAATCCTTCCTGGCCGGGATGCGGCTCAAGGAGCTGCGCATGCGCTCCAGCTACCTCACCGACCTGTCGCACGGCATCGGGCTGGCCGAAGTGACGGTGCCGCCCGGCTCCAGCCTCATCGGCAGCACCATCGTGCAGTTGCGCATGCGCTCGCAGCGCGGCCTGAACGTGATGGGCCTGCGCCGCAACGGGCGCTCGCTGGGCGAGCGCCTGCTGGAAACCCGGCTGCGCATGGGCGACACGCTGCTGATCGCGGGCACCTGGAAGGGCATCCGGCGGCTGCACACGCAGGCCAGCGACTTCCTGGTGCTGACCCTGCCCGCCGAGCTGGACGAAGTGGCCCCCGCCGCCCGCCGCGCACCGCTGGCGCTGCTGGCCCTGGCCGTCACCGTGGGCCTGATGGTGAGCGGCGCGGTGCCCAACGCCATCGCGGCGCTCACGGGCTGCCTGCTCATGGCCGCCTTCGGCTGCGTGGGCGGCAACAGTGCCTACCGCAGCCTGCACTGGCAGAGCCTGGTCCTGATCGTGGGCATGCTGCCCTTCGCCACCGCGCTGCAAAAGCTCGGCGGCATCGACAGCGCCGTGCAGGCGCTGCTGGGCCTGACGGGCAGCGCGTCGCCGCGCGCCGTGCTGGCCCTGCTGTTCGCGCTGACGGCGGCCGTGGGCCTGTTCATCTCGAACACCGCCACGGCCGTGCTGATGGCGCCCATCGCGCTGGGGCTGGCGCAGCAGATGGGCGCGTCGCCCTACCCCTTCGCCCTCACCACGGCGCTGGCCGCCTCGGCGGCCTTCATGACGCCGGTGTCCTCGCCCGTCAACACGCTGGTCGTCGGGCCGGGGCAGTACCGCTTCATGGACTTCGTGCGCATCGGCGTGCCGTTCGCGCTGCTGGTCATGGCGGTGTGCGTGACGGTGGTGCCGTGGCTGTTTCCGTTTTGACGACCATGCCCGCCCACGAACTGCGCATCGCGGATTCCCCCGCCTCCATCCCTTGCGCCGCCTGGGACGCCCTGCTCGCCGCCCAGCCCCACCCCACGCCGTTCATGCGCCACGCCTACCTGGCCGCGCTGCACGACAGCGGCAGCGCCACGCCGCGCACCGGCTGGGCGCCGCGCTTTTTCACGCTGTGGCAGGGCGATGAACTGGTGGCCGCCTGCCCGCTGTACCTCAAGGGCCACTCGTATGGCGAATACGTCTTCGACTGGGCGTGGGCCAGGGCCTACGAGGAACACGGCCTGCCCTACTACCCCAAGGCGGTGGTGGCCGTGCCCTTCACGCCCGTGCCAGGGGCCCGCCTTCTGGCGCGCGACGCCGGCGCGCGCGCCCTGCTGGTGCGGGCCATGCGCCAATGGTGCGAAGCGGAGAACATCTCCTCCCTGCACGTGCTGTTCGCCAGCGACGGCGACCTGCAAGCCTGCGCCGCGCAGGGGCTGATGCAGCGCCACGCAGTGCAGTTCCACTGGCAAAACGATGGCTACGCCGACTTCGACGGCTTCCTCGCCAGCCTGACGCAGGACAAGCGCCGCAAGATCCGCCAGGAACGCCGCAAGGTGCGCGAGGCGGGCGTCACGTTCCGCTGGGCGCGCGGCACGGACATCACGCAGGCGGACTGGGACTTCTTCTACCGCTGCTATGAGCGCACCTATCTCGAACACGGCAACCCGCCCTACCTCACGCGCGACTTCTTCGCCCGCATGGCGGCGCACATGCCGGGCCACTGGCTGCTGTTCACCGCCGAGCGCGGCGGCCGCCCGATTGCTAGCAGTTTGATAGCTGTCAGCGCTTGCCCATCAAGCGCTGGAGACCCAAAAGACCATGAAAACCTGGTGGCCTACGGCCGCTACTGGGGCGCGCTGGAGCGCGTGGACTGCCTGCATTTCGAGGCCTGCTACTACCAGCCGCTGCAGTGGTGCATCGACCATGGCGTGCAGCGCTTCGAGGGCGGCGCGCAGGGCGAGCACAAGATGGCGCGCGCCCTGCTGCCAGTGCCGACGGCAAGCGCGCACTGGCTGGCCCACCCGGCCTTTGCCGATGCGGTGCAGCGCTTCCTGTCGCGCGAGGACGAAGGCATGGCGCACTACCTGGAAACGCTGCAGGCGCGCAGCCCATTCAAGCCGCCGGGCTGAAGGCGCGCGCTTTTCGCCTACAATCCCCGGTTGACGGGCCTCCTCGCATGGGGAAGCGGCCAACCGGGTCAGGTGGGGAACCAAGCAGCCCTAACCGTGGATACAGTGCCGGGGGTAAGGCTCGTCAACTCCCCCCTCTTTTTCTCTGCCTACGCAGGCACGCCCACGATCACGCTGGACGCCTTGAACAGCGCCGCCGCCTGCGCGCCCACGGCCAGGCCCAGGCTGTCTGCGCTTTCGTTGGTGATGATGGCGGCCACCGCGCCGCCGCCGGGCAGGCCGATCACCACCTCGGTATTCACTGCGCCCTTTTGCACGCGCGTCACCTGGCCCTGCAGATGGTTGCGCGCCGAGAACCTCGCACCCTGCCCCTGCGTCACCACGATCACGGAGGATGCCTTGATGAGCGCGAACGCCTCGGCCCCGGCCTGCAGGCCCAGGCCCACCGCGCTGCCATGCGTGACGATGGCCACGATGGCGCCCAGCCCCGGCACCTCCAGTTCGATTTCGTCGTTGACCGCCCCGGCCACCACGCGGGAGACCTTGCCGGAGAATTGGTTGCGTGCGCTGGTTTTCATGCTGACATTCCTTTCAAGAGCCGGGAAAACGCCCGGCGCGTGCCTGATTCTCGGCCCGCACAGGGTTCTCCCTGGCGCGGCCAAGGGCTTTGCTCACAGCGGCTGCACACTGACCGCCACGTCGGCGGGCGGTGCGTGGTGCAGGCTGCTGGTGACCAGCGCGTCCACCCCGCTGGCGGCGTAATCGGCCGCATTGCCCGCGTGGATGCCGCCCGCCGCCAGCAGGCCCAGCCGGGGGTGCCGGGCACGCAGCAGCGGGCACCACTGGCGCAGCGCCTCGGGCACGGCCTTGTCGAACTGCACCACGTCGGCCCCGGCGGCCACGGCCTGCTGGGCTTCTTCGAGGGAATGCGCTTCGATCACGCAGGTCTTCTCGGCCAGCGCCGGGGCCACCGCCGCCAGGCGCCCGGCCACACCCGCCCAGCCGCCGGCCAGCGCGCGGTGCTGGGGGAACACCAGCACCGTCTCGCCCACCCCCAGCCGGTGCGGGTAGGCACCGCCGCTGAGCGTGGCCTTGAGCGCGATGCGGCGCAGGCCCGGCGCATGCTTGCGCGTGGTGAGCACGGCCACCTGCGGCGCCACGGCGCGCACGGCCCGCACCATGGCGGCGGTGGCCGTGGCCACGCCGCAGGCGTACTCCAGCAGGTTCTGCGCCACCTTCCAGGCGCGCAGCAGGGCCGCCGCGTCGCCCGTGGCGGCCAGCAGCGCGTCCCCCGCCGCCAGGGGCTGGCCGCTGGGCACCAGGCGCTCCACCTGCCCGCCGCAGTGCTGCACGACGCGCGCGGCCTCCTCGGTGCAGGCCGCCACGCCCGCGCCGCGCAGCGTGAAGGCGATGCGCGCGGGCTGGCCGCCCACGGCGAGCAGGTGCGTGGTCAGGTCCAGCAGCGGCGCGTCCTCGGCAATCCAGGCGTCGATCGTGGCCTGGTCGAAAAATACGGAATTCACAGCGTCCCCCAACGGCGTAGAAACACAAAAGCCGCCAGCGCCACGGCGCCCAGCAGCAGCGACAGTGCGTTGGCACAGGCCCAATGCCCGTCCAGCACATGGTTGTAGATGGCCAGCGACAGCGTTTCGGTGCGCCCGGCGATGTTGCCGCCCAGCATCAGCGACAGCCCCACCTCGCCCAGCCCGCGCCCGCCCGCCAGCACCAGCCCGGCGGCGATGCCCCGGCGCGCCAGCGGCAGGTCGATGCGCCAGAACACACTCCAGGGCCGGTGCCCCAGCAGCGCCGCCGCCTCGCGCATGCGCGGCGCGATGCCCGCGAAAGCCGCCTGCACGGGCTTGACCATGAGCGGCAGCCCCGCCACGAAGGCCGCGATCACCAGCCCGGCCGGGGTGAACACCACGGCGGGCTGCAGCGCCGGGGGCAGCCACTGCGCCAGCCAGCCCTGGCGCCCCAGCAGCAACAGCAACCCGTAGCCCAGCACGATGGGCGGAAACACCAGCGGCAGCGTGACCAGCGCATCCAGCAGCCCCTGCCCGGCAAAGCGCCCGCGCGCCAGCAGCCACGCCAGGGCGGTGCCCACCAGCAGTTGCAGGGCCAGGCTCCAGCCGACCACGCCGAAGGTGAGCGGCCACGGCGCCGCGGGGCACACGCCGCCCATCACATGCCGTGGCGTTCGAGCACGCGCCGGGCCGCGGGCGAGGCCAAGTAGCCGAGGAAGGCGCGCACCGCCGCGCCCTCGGCCCGCCCCTTGAGCACGCCGGCGCTCAGCGCGATCGGGTCGTAGCAGTCCTGCGGCGCGTCGATGCGCGCGCCCACGCGGCCCTGCAGCGCCAGCGCCTCGGTGCGGTTGACGAAGCCCGCATCCACCTCGCCGGTGGCCACATAGGCGCTCACCTGCGGCACGGTGGCCACTTCCAGCAGGCGCCCGGCCAGCGGCTGCGCCAGGCCCAGGCGGGCCAGGCAGGTGGCGGCGGCGTTGCCGTAGACGGCCTTGGTGCGGTCGGGCAGCGCAATGCGCCGAAAGCGCGCCTCGCGCAAGTCCGCCAAGGCCGCCAGCGGCTGGCCCGGCGCCGTCACCAGCACCAGGGCACCCGTGCCCAGGGGCACGAAACGCTCGGCCAGCCCCATGGGTTCGAGAAAGGCCTGGTCGCCAATCAGCAGCGCGATCTCGGGGTTCTGCCGCGCCTGGGTCTCAACCTGCTTCATGTTGCCGAAGCTGGCCTCGGCGCGGATGCCATGGGCTGCCGAGAAGCCCTCCAGCAGCTCGAGAACCGGCTTGCGGTAGCCCGCGCCGGCGGCCACCAGCAGGGTGTCGGCGGCCCAGGCGTGCGCCGCCCAGAAAGTGGACAGGAAGAGCACACAAGTCAGGAAGAAATTTTGCATAAGGGGGCCTTTCACCCGCAAAGACAAGCGCATTGACCGGCTTGCCGATCAGTTTTCAGGGTTCAGAAACAGGCTCACATCCTCGTTGCCGAGGCGATAGCCATAGAAGGTTTCGTAGAAGCGCCGTGTTTCCTGGCGCATATCGATCGACGCAAACACCTGCGGGTACAGCGTCTGGGCCAGCCAAAGTGGTTGCAGCGCCGCCTCGCAGGTTTCGCGGCACCACCAGAACAACCCTTTGGGGTTCACATGCACGCGCCCGGCCTTGACTGCCCCGATGCCGCGCCAGCGCCGGTCGTTCCGGATCATCTCGGCATCGCGCGCATGCATCACCACGATCACGTCGGGATCGGCCTGCAGGATTTGTTCGATCGAGACGGCTCCGGCACTGGCGCCGGTAAACCACGGCTCCGCCACGTTCACCGCGCCAGCAATATCCATCCAGTCCTGGTTCAAAGAAGGGCGGCCCGATGACTGCATGGCGCTGCCCATGGCATGGAACACCTTCAGGCGCTGCCGCTGCGGCACCTGGGCCACCGCTTGGCGCACGCGATCCACGGTGCTCCGGTAGTAGCGCTCGAAAGCCTGGGCGCGCTGCGGTGCCTGGCCCCCCAGGATTTCTGCCGTGATGCGCGTGCGCTCGACCATGGCCTCCAGTGCGTTGTAGCGCAGGCTGACCACCGGGATGCGCGCGGCCTGCAGGCGTGCCTGCGCGGCCGGCGGCAACTCGCCCGCAACGAACAGCACGTCGGGTTGCACCTCCAGCAGGGCTTCGATGTTGACATCCCCGGCCCCGGCTCCCGCGATCACGGCCTGCTCAATGCCGGGCACGAATCTACGGAAGTTGGGCATGGACCGCACGATGCGCGTGGTGGCAACGATGCGCTCCCCAGCGCCCAGCATGGCAAGGATGGAGTTTTGCGCCTCCCAGGTCGTGGCCACCCTGCGCACCACGGCGGGCACGCGCACGCGCTTGCCTTCGTAGTAGGTGATTTCACGGTAGCCATCGTCAACAGACGCCGTGGCCTGGGCTGCGGGGCACAGCCATTGCAGGACACCTGCCAGGCCCGTTTGCAGCAGCCGCCGCCGCTGGATAGCGCTGGTGCCCGCAGGCGGGTTCGCATGGGTGTTCATGCAGGAACTCCTGCCGCAGGCGCGTCGGCTGAAGGCGCCTGTGTTGACCAGGACAGCACGACACTGCGCGAGGTCAACCGCAGGCGCACGCCGCCGTTCTCGGCGCAGCAAAACGGCTGCAGGTTGCGCTTGAACTGCGCCATCCGCCCCGCAGGCACGTCCAGCCAGGCAAAGTCGGCCAGGAGCGCAGCATCGTCCGCGTACCAGTTGGTGAACCCATCCGGGATGTAGTTGACGCTGGCCTGGATGCCCATCGCCGCCAGCCGGTTGAACAGCAGCACATGCCCGCTCGGCTGGCAGGGCACGGCCCCAAGGGCAGGGCTCCTGCGCACTTCGGGGTCTATGCCATCCATCAGCCAATCATGGAACTGTTTCAGGCTGGGGCCCGCGAACAGGAAGATGTAAACCGCCCGGCGGGCGGCAGCGTGCAGCTTGCGCAGGTCTCGCGTTGCCGGAGAGCGGCATGCGACCACCACGTCATGCCTCTCCAGGTTGTCGCCCAATACGGCATCGCCCCATGGCAGATGCAGCGGCGTGACGTTGCCCACCCCTGCCGATACCGCGTTGCGCTCCAGAATGTCGAGCATGGCGCGCGACACGTCCAGCGCCGTCACGCGATGCACCCTGCGCGCCAGCTCCAGGCTCAGACGGCCCGTGCCAGCGCCCACGTCCAGGACAGAATCCCCCGGGCACAGGGCCATCGCCTGCACCTGGCACAAGGTGGCCTGTGCCTGCAGACGGCTGAAGCCGTCGTACCGCCGGGCGAACCCATCCCACAACGCAGGTTCGTCAAACCCCGGCGAACTCGTGAGTTCGCTCAGTAACTCCCAGTCAATCAGTTGGCGCATCACGCTGTCCTACAAGTCCACGGCCACCGACAAACGCAGTTCGCGCGGGCTCCCCAGGAAGGCGCTGCTGCTGGCGCCATTGCCGTTGACGCTGCCCGGAAAGATGGACAGCCAATAGCGCTTGTCGAACACGTTGTTGACCGACAGGCGCCAGGTGGTGGCCACGCCGGACACGCGCGTGGAATAGCGCGCACCGACATCGAGCGTCGTGTACCCGCTGATCCATTGGGCATTGCTGTCATCTGCGGCACGCCGGCCCGCATGGTGCAGGTTGGAGCTGAGCACCAGTCCCTGCACGGACCGCGGCTGGTATTCCAGCAACAGATTCGCCTGCACCTTGGGCACGCCCACCACCTGCTTGTTGCTGGTGGCCGCCTTGCCCGTGTTCTTGAGCTTGGGGTCCAGGAGCGTGACGCCGCCAAACACGTGCCACCGGTGCCAGAATGCACCGCTGGCGGCCAGCTCCAGCCCGGTGTTGGACTGGTCGCCATGGACCTTGAAGTAATTGTCCGAGGGGTCGGTGAAGGCAAACGGCCGGTTGATCCGGAACAATGCCGCACTCACATCCAGCCTGCCCAAAGACCGCTTGGCCCCCAGCTCCCACTGCTGGCTGCGGAACGGGCTGAGCGTGGCCCCTTGGTTGGCGGCGCCATTGGGCGCGGCGTCCGCCTGCTCCAGGCTGTCCGCCCAGGAGACGTACAGAGAAGTGTCCGCCTGCGGCTTGTATACCAGCGCGGCGGTTGAACTCCAGCCGGTCTTGTCGTCCGCGCTGGTCTGCGCCCCTGCCGCGTTGTAGGTGCGAGCGCGCATCTGGCTCCAGCTTGCGCCCAGAACCGCGGACCAGCCACCGCCAAAATCGACGCTGTCACCCAGCACCAGCGATTGCTGGGCATTGCGGATCGCGTGGTAACGGCTGCCGGGATCCGCCCATTGCGGTTCGGCGAACACGGCCGGATTGCCAATGCTGGCCTGCCCGAGGGTGTAGGTCTTGTTGGGATAACTGAACACGTCCCAGTTGAAGCCCGTGGTGCCCACCACCAGATCGTGCGTCCAGCCTCCCTGGCGCACGCGGCCGCTGAGCTGCAACAGGTTGCTGTCCACCACGAACCGCCCTGCCGCGGATGAGCCCACGGTCGTGGTATAGCCTCCGGAGGTTCCCGTCATGGTGTTGGTCGGCCAGGTCAGGGAGCGGTCCGCAATCTGCCGCAGCACCCCGGCGGTGACACGCCAGTCGTCGTTGATCCGGTGCAGCACGCGCGCGTTCAGGACGGAGGTCTCCAGATCCAGCCCGGCATAGCTTTGGCCGTAACCCACGCGGGTAGGGTCTGGCGCCGCAGGCAACAGGCCGGTGGCATAGGCAAAAGAACCGGGGAAGCCCTTGCGCACGAAGTGATAGCGGCTGGCATTGAGCTCTATCACCGTGCTCGCATTGGGGCGCACGTCCAGCGCCAGCCCCACCAGGCTGCGCCGCTGGGTGCTGTCTTGAACGTAGCCCTCGCCTTCCTCGTGCAGCAGGTTGGTGCGGTAAGTCACCACCTTGTTCACGTCCAGCGGGCCTGACAGGTCTGCGTGCGCACCGTAAACACGGCTGCTGGAGTAGCCCGCCGTCAGGCGCTTCTGGGAAGCGAGCGCCGGGCGTTTCTGGATGAAGTTGAAGTTGCCCGCCGGACTGGCAGGGCCATAGAAGGCGCCAGACAGGCTTTGAATCACCTCGATGCGTTCGTAAAGCTCCATCGGATACGCCGTCGTTCCCACCACGTTCAGGCCATCCAGATGGTTGTTCGCCACCACACTGGACTGCATGCCCCGGGTCTGCGGACGGCCCACGTCCGCCCCGCCACGCGCCTGCATTTGCGCAGACGGCAGGTACTTGAGCAACTCGTGCACGCTGGTCGCCTGCTGGTTTTCAATCATCTCCCGGCTGACGGTGCGCACCGAATACGGCGTATCAAGCACCGCCCGGGTGCCCAGCGGCCCGAGCTCCACATCCTTTGCCTGGAACCCGGCCGTGGAGGATGCACTCTCCACGATCACCTCCTGCAGTTCGGGGGGCGGTTGCGCCGATTCCGCCGCCGAGGCCCAGCCACAGGCCAGGGCGGCCGCCGCCACGGCCGTGCGTGCAAACGGCTGGAGAGAGGTTCTGGATGCGCGAAGCATGCTTGTTTCCTTAAGAGTCAAAGGACAGTGGAGAAAGCCGTGCCGGGGACGCAGGGCCCAGGTCAGGCCGATCCGGTACATCCCGCCCGCCCGGATCGAGCGCCAGCGGATGGAACGCCGTATACCCCTGTTCGGAATGAAAGGCCGCCACGGCAATGCCGTACAGCCGCTGGATGGCGGCGGCCGTCACCACGGCGCGAGGAGAACCGTCGTCAACGATGCGGCCCCGTTCAAGCAGCGCCACCCGCGTGGAGACCAGCAGCGCATGCTCCGGCTGGTGGGTGGTTTGCAACACTGCGTACCCCTGGGTGGCCAGCAGACGCATGCGCAACAGCAGGCGCATCTGGTTGCCATAGTCCAGGCCCGCGGCGGGCTCATCCAGCACGACGAAGCGCGCCCCTTGCGCCACGGCCCGTGCGATCAGAACCAGCTGGCGCTCGCCCCCTGAAAGCTCCGTGCAAGGCCGCGCGGCCAAATGCGCCACGCCCAATTGCTCCATCGCCAGATCGGCGGCGGCACGGTCGCGCGGCGTGGCCGCCTTGAACATGCCGTGCACCTGCAGGCGGCCCATGAGCACCAGGTCCCGCACGGTGTAGGGAAACAATGCCGCATGGGCCTGCGGCACATAGGCCAGATGCTGTGCCAACTCGCTGCGCGGGTAGGTTGCAAGAGCGCGTCCTGCCAGGCGGACTTCGCCCCGGTCCGGGCGCAGCAGGCCCAGCAGCAGGCGCAGCAACGTGCTCTTGCCTGCGCCATTGCTCCCCAGCAGCGACAGCACTTCACCCGGCACGAGGTCCAGATCCACGCCCTCAAGCACCGTGCGCCCGGGGTGCGCAAATGCCAATCCGCGCGCGCGCAGCGCGGCATCGGGCCTCCCGGGGGCTGCCATCATGCGATCCACCCCTTGCGCACGCGGTGCAGCAGCAGCACGAACACAGGAATGCCCAGCAGTTCCGTCACGATGCCAATGGGAACCTCCGCCGGCCCCACGGTGCGTACCACCATGTCGGCGGCCAGCAAAAACACCCCGCCCAGGACAACGCTCATGGGCAGCACGCGCGCATTGACCGGCCCGACCAGCAAGCGCGCCAGATGCGGAACGAGCAAACCGATCCACCCGATCATTCCCGCCAGCGATACCGTCAGCGCACTGGCCAATGTGGCGGCGGCGATCACCGCATACCGCACGGCCACGACCGGCACGCCCAGCGACCGGGCCTCATCATCCCCCAGCGACAACACGTCCAGGGCCCGCGCCAGCACCAGCAGAACGGCCACGCACAACCCCAGCGGAGCCACCAATTGCAGCACCGACTCCATGCTGGAGCGGGCCAGGCTGCCCATCAGCCAATACACGATGGCGGGCAGTTGATCCTGCGGGTCGGCAAGGTATTTCGCCACCGACAGCAGGGCGGTGAACAAACCGCTGCTGATGACCCCACCCAGCACCAGCATGACCAGGGAGCCCTGGCCGAAGATGCCGGCGATACCCAGTCCGAGGACCACCGCCAGCACCCCCATGCCAAAAGCCGCGGCCTGCACGGCCCACCAGTTGCCAGACACCACATAGCCCAGGGCCGCGCCAAAGGCGGCTCCGGCCAGCACGCCCATCAGTCCAGGCGAAACCAGCGGATTGCGAAACACCGATTGGTACGCGGCACCCGACACCGACAACGCGCCCCCCACCAGCAAGGCCGCGAGCACGCGGGGCAGGCGTATCTCGACGATCAGGTTGTGCAGAAATTCCTGGCGCCCGGGCGGCATGTCCCCCAATCCTCCCTGGGCCGCCACGAAGCGCAGTACCTCCCCCATCGACATGGGATAGCGCCCTATGGTCAGGCCCCAGAGCACCGCGGCGCTCATCGCCAGCACGGCGAGGAAAGCCCACGACATCGCGCGCCCCATGGTGCTCAAGGCCTTCCAACGAGCGCTGGATACAAGCACACACGCTCGACCGACTTGCCGAAGAAGTGGTAGCCCGAACCGCCCTCGGCCAGCAGGTCGAGCAGGCTGTCAGGATCGCGCACGCGCGTGCCGCCCACCACGGTGACACCCCGGCGTGCATACGGCCCGCACACCAGCGTGGCCGTGGGGCCGATGACCGCCGCCTGCACGCCAGGCCGCAACTGTTGCAGCAGGCTATCGAGCGAGCCGTTGATCAAGGTAGTGCCGGTGGTGACGAATACGTCGGCCTGCGGGAGCACCTCGTCGGCACGCTCGGGCGGTACGTAGAAAGGTAGCTCCTCGGATTTGAGCGTGGACATGTCGAGCTCCAGCACGTGAAAAGGCTGCCCGCGCCGCCGCAATTCTCGCATGTAGGGCGGGAACGCCCCTACCAGCACCACCCGGTGCCCAGGCTCGATTTGCAATGCATCGAACGCATCCCCCCCGCACACGAGGGCATCCGTGGGCGGGCCGTCACGCATCCACAGCGTTTCGACCAGGGCGTTGAGCGTAGCAATGGCCAGCGCCCGGCGCAGGTCCTGTTGGCGATACAGATCGCCCAGTACCTCCACCGCCAACCGGCCGGAGATTTTCCCGGGGGTGGGCATGGCCTTGACCGAGCTAGGGCAGCACACTGCCTCGGGCACGCTCTTGATGGGCGTGGCACACAGGCCTCCTGCGCCGTTGCTCAGTTTGACGCCAGTGAAGAAGATGCCCATCACGGCTCGCTCGATGACCAGGGTCTCGGCCAGCGGGCCCAGGCGCTCGCACACGCTGGCATGCAGTTCGGACAGCAAGGTGCCCGTGCAGGTGGCACCGAGCGGGTTTTGTAGTACAGACATGGGACACCTCAATCGCCATGGCAGCCGCCGCCTGGGCGGCGGGCGAAATACAGCTTGGCGTTGCCGTAGCGGCCTGGCAGGTCTTGCCGTTGCACGTCCACCAGGCCAACATCCTGCAAGCGCTGCGGAAATTTTTCCACGCCACACAAGGGGTGGCTGTTGGTGAGCACGGCCTTGTCCAGGTCGCGCAACCCCCCTGGGGCGGATTCGCAGGCCTCCAGGCAAAACCAGTGGGCGCAGCACAGCTCTCCCCCCGGCGCCACGCAGGCCGCAGCCACCGCCAGCGCATCAGAGACGTTCTTGCGCACCGGGTACAGGCTGTGAAAGAGCACGACCCGGTCATGCGCCGGGCCTGCCATGGCTGCGTCCAGCGGGGTACCCGTGAGCAGGTGGCAACGGTCGGCCACGCCGCAGTCGGCCAGGAGCGCTTCGGCCTGAGCCAGGGCATCGGCCGCCACCACCACCGTGGCCTGCAAGGTGGGATCGGCCTGGCACAAAGCGGCAGCCAGCAGGCCGTCGCTCCCATCAAAGCACAGCAGGCTGGAGGTGGCTGCACCGCCGCAGCTTGGGCGCGGGCGCTGCGCCAGCAGTGCCGACAACGCCTGCGCTTCCGGCAGGTAGGGATGCAAGGCCACGGAAGACCAGGACTGCGGCACCTGCTGCTGCCATGTTTCGTTCATGAAATGCCCCATATCCGCCCAGCCCTGGTTGGGCGACTGCAAGGCTTGCAGCCATTCGGCTTGGCACCAGGGACTGGTGCTGCACAAGACTTGCTCCATCCCGCCAGCCAGCGCAAAAGCTGCCCCGTGGTGCACCAGCAGCCCCAGGTCTTCCAGTGCTTGCAGAAATGCGCCCAGGTGTGCACCGCGCAGGTTCAGGGCCGCGCCTATGGCGGCCTTTTCTGCGGGGCCATGCTTCGCCAGCCAGTCGAACAGGCCGCTGTCGTAGCCGGCACGCAGCACCTGGTGCGCCTTGTAACCGTCCACGATGCGGCGTACCACTGCCGCCGCTGCAGGTTCCTGCAACGTATTCAAATCCATCGCTTTGCTTGGCCAGTCCATGATGTTCATCTCCAGGTTGAGTGATGCGGTCAACGGTCGGCTGGCAGAACGCGAGGCCCGCCAGTCAGGATTTCACCAACCTGGGCCGCAGACAGGTCGATGGCAAAAAGCTCGCGGTAAAAGCGCTGTGTTTCCTGTTGCACCTGTCGGGCCGGTACGGCGCGTGGGTGAAACTGCGAGGCCGCCCACAGCACCGTCAGGGGCTGCTCGGAGGTGCGGTTGCCCCAGGTGTGCGCGCCGCAGGGCGTCACCAGCACCTGGCCCGTGCGCACGGCCTTGAGCGCCGCAAAGCGCGGATCGTGCAAGACGGCCTTGGCCTCTCCAGGGTCCGAGACGATCAGGAAGTCCGGGTCCCAGTCGAGCAGTTGCTCCATGGTGAAGCTGCGCGTCTCGGCCTGGCGGCCATCGTCGGTCACGCTGTTGCCGCCGGCGGCCTTGATCCACCATTCCGCCACCAGGTGTGGCTGGCGCAGGGTGGACGGGCTGAAATAAAGCACTGTGGGGCGCTTGCCCCCCTCGCGCTCGATGGCAGCGCCCACGCGGCCAATGATGTCGTCGAAGCGCAGCACATAGCGCTGGGCGGCTTTGGGCTGGTCAAGCAGGTCGCCTAGCAGGCGCACCACGGCTTTCACGTCCTCAGGCTTGCGCCAGGCCAGGTAGAGGGCGGGCAGGCCCAGCCGGTTGAGCGTCTCGGCGGCGGAGCGATCCATGGTCAGCACCACATCGGGTGCGACCTGCATCAGAGCCTCTACCTGGGGCGAATGGTCGGGGTTTTGCAGGGAGGGCAAACTGGCCGTGTGCGGCGCGAAGACCATCTGGTAGCCCCAGCGCGGCTTCTTGGCAAACGTCGGCAAGCCGTTGACGATGCGCCCGCCCTCCCCGATGGCGAACAGCAGGCTGTTGAGGACGGGCACCGCGCCCACCGTGGCCACGCGCTCAATGTGCGCCGGCACCTGCACCGTATCGCCTGCCATGTCGCGCAAGTCGCGCCGGGTTTGCGCAGGGGCCAGGCTTGCCCACAGCAAGGGCAGCAGGCAAAAGAATCTACGCAAAATCATCCAGAGGTCTCCCAAGGTCAGAGGCGCAACACACAAGCCACGGGCTGCGCGTCCTCGCACACCACGCCCACGGGCGTGCCGTACAACCGTTCCAGCGTGGCGGATTGCAGGACGTCCCGCGCGGCGCCGCAGGCCATCACGCTCCCGCCCGCCAAGGCCAGCACGCGGGCATCCAGGAGCAGGGCGTGCTCGGGCTGGTGGGTGGTGACCAGCACGGCCGTGCCATCGGCCGTCAGGTCGCGGATGGTGCGCAGCACGCGCACCTGGTTGCCCAGGTCCAGGCTGGCAGTGGGCTCGTCCATGACGAATAGGCGCGGCTGCTGGGCGAGTGCGCGGGCGATCAAGGCCAACTGGCGCTCGCCGCCGCTGACCCGGTTGAAGGGGCGTCCGGCCAAATGCGCGATGCCCGCCCGCGCCAGCGCGGCCCGGGCGAGATGCACATCACGCTGGCCCGGCATGGTCAGCGGCGGGAGGTGCGGCGTGCGGCCCATCAGCACCATGTCGAGCAGGCTCAGGCCGCTGTCGCCCGCTGCCTGCGGCACATAGGCCATCTTGCGTGCCATGGCACGGCTCGCGGTGTAGTGCTCGCCATCGACCAGCACCTCACCGCTCTCGGCACGCAGGGCACCGATCAGGCAGCGCAGCAGCGTGGTCTTGCCCGTGCCGTTGGGGCCCAGCAGGCACAGGATTTCGCCCGCCCGCACCTGCATGTCCACACCGGAAAACACCGGTGCCTGGCCTCTGGCATGGCGGTACGACAGTTGGCGCACGCTCAGGACCATTGACGCCTCGCCTTGAGCAGCACCGCCACGAACACCGGCGCACCCAGCACCGCCGTCACGATGCCCAGCGGCAATTCGGAGGCAAAGGCGCTGCGGCACAAGTCATCCACCAGCAGCAGATAGCCCGCGCCCATCAGCATGGAGGCAGGCAGCAGCACCGCATACGCCTGCCCCACCAGCAGCCGCGCCAGGTGCGGCACCAGCAGGCCGACCCAGCCCACGACGCCGGAAATGCTGACGACCGCCGCCGTAACCAGCGTGGCCGCAACGATCAGCAGCGCACGCAGGCCGCGCACGGGAATGCCCAGGGTGCGCGCCTCGTCGTCCCCTGCCTCGAGCACCTGGGTCGGCCAGCGCAGCAGGTACAGCGCCGCCATGCCCGCCAGCGCGAAGGGCGCGGCCCAGGCCAGATCGAACGCCGTCACCCGCCCCAGGCCGCCCAGCAGCCAGAACACGATGGCAGGCAGCGTGTTGAGCGGGTCGGCCATGTACTTGAGGGCCGAGGTGAGCGCCTGGAACAGGGCGGACACCACCATCCCGGCCAGCACCAGGACCAGGGCCGAGCCCTGCCCCATGCGCCCGGCGGTGAACACGGCCGCCCCCACCGCCACCACGCCGCCCGCGAACGCCGCCCCCTGGATGGCAAGCGAGCCCGCCTGCACAAGCATGGCCAGGGCCGCGCCAAACCCGGCCCCGGCGGAGACGCCCAGGATGGCCGGCGAAGCCAGGGGATTGCGGAACAGGGTCTGGTACACCGCGCCTGCAGCGGCCAGGCCCGCACCCACCAGCATGGCGCCCAGCACGCGGGGCAGGCGCACGGTCAGCACTACTTTTTCCGCCATGGGCGGCAGGCCCGAGGCCGCGCCCGTGGCAGCGGCCCAGAGCACGTCCAGCACCTGGCCGGGCGAGAGCGGATAGTGCCCCAGCCCCAGGGACACGACGGCAATGGCCGCCACGCACAGGGCCAACAGCGGCAGGGGCGCCATGCGGCGTAGCCGCTGCCCGGCGGCGCGCAGCGGTGCCGCCGGCACCGCTGGCACTCCATTGGCGGCGTCTCCTCCCGGCATACCTAGAACTTGGCGCTGACCTTGACCGCCAGCGCGCGCGGCGTGCCCGGCAGGTAGGTCGGCAGCCCGCCCACGGCATAGTCGCTGGTGTTGATGATGCCGATGTAGCGCTTGTCAAAAAGATTGGAAATGTTCAGATCGACATCCATCTGCTTGAAGCCCAACACGTTGCGCGTGCGGTAGGCGATGCCCAGGTCTGCCACGGTATAGCCGTCCACAGCCTGCTTTTCTTCGGTATCACCGAAGCGCTTGCCGATATAGCGCACCGAAGGCATGAACGACCATCCGCCCCAGCGCCACACCATGCCGGCCTTGAGCATGTGACGCGGCGAATCCTGCATCTGCTTGCCCTGGACGTTCACTACGGTGGTGCTGGCCGTGCGGGCATCCTCGTCGTAAACGGCGCGGTTGAAGGTGTAGGAGGCGTATATGTCCAGGGTGGGTCGCGGCGCGATGCCGACCTCCAGCTCCAGGCCGTTCGCATGCGCCTTTGCCACGCTCTGGTGGTAGGCCACGCCCACTACGGGGTCGTACAGGCTGAGTTGCTTGTCCTTGTAGCGGGTGTGGAAGAAGGTGGGAGCGATGTAGGCATTGCCTATGTCAAGGCGCGCGCCCAGGTCGAAGTTGTCGGATATCTCGGGCTGCAGCTTGTACCAGATGTCGTTGAAGCGCAGGCCCGCGGCATCGAACGCGGCCCGGCTGGAGGTGAATGCGCTCGCCACCGAGCCCCAGTTCTGCCGCCCGTAGGTGCGCCCATAGCTGCCCCGCAGATGCGCGTTGCCCGCCAGGGGGTAGGCAAATCCCAGGTTGGGCAGCCACTGGTGGAAGGTGCGGCCCTGGGAAACCATGCCCGGGTCGGGCGTGGGCTGGTAGCCGAACACAGCGCCATAGGGCACGTCGGGCGCCGACTTGCCCTGGTAGTACTGGAAGGACGGGTCGCGGTACGACATGTAGCGCAGCCCGGCCGTCAGGTCGGCCTGGCCCACGCGGGTCGTCACCGACACATAGGGGTTGTTGTAGACGTGGCGCGTGGTGCGCGCCAAGGTGCTCCATTGGGCAAAGGCCAGGCTGCCGTCGGGCTGGATGCGGTACAAGCGCTGCGAGGTGGGCGGCGGCGGCGCTTCGCTGCTCTGGTACCAGTAGCCCACCACCACTTCTCCCCAGGTGTGCTTGGACTCATGCCGCAGGTCAAAGCCATAGGTGTCGTGCACGATCTCCCACCAGGTCACCCCCGGAGCGCCCTGGGCGTTCGCGCTGCCCGAGAGCGAATACCCGGTCTCCTTCCAGTAGTAAGGCTTGAACACCCAGAGGGAATCGGCGCCAGTGGCATACGACACCTTGCCCAGCAAGGCGTTGTCGGTGAAGTCCTGCCGGTTGAACCCGTGGTAGAGGTAGTCGGCAGCCGGCTTGCCCGTCAGTTGTTCGCTGAACTCCACGCTGCGGTACGCGGCAGGGTCTTGCACCTGCGCGTAGCTCAACGCACGGTAATCGTTCCAGCGCACCTTGTGGTGTACGCCGTTGAGTTCCACCGACAGGCGTTCGTTGATATCGGCACGCACGCCGAATTCGAGGTTGGTGCGGTTCTGGTCACCCGGCCCGCGCCATTTGTCGCTGGCCATGTCCGAGGCCGACACAAAGAAACGCACGGGTGCCGATAGCGTGCCTGAATCCACGCGGACGTAGGTGCGGCGAAAGTTCTCCGTGCCAAAGGCCTGCGACACGTCGATGCCGAATTTTTCCTCCGGCCCGCGCAGCGTCATGTCCACCACGGATGAATTGGAGAAGCCCAGGCCGCTGCCTGCCGGCACCGCTCCCCGCAAAAGGGAGATGCCGCTCATGTTCTCCAGGTCGAACAGGTCGCCGCCGCCCTTGCCGCTGGCGAAGCCAGGCTCGCCCGCGATAGGCAGGCCGTTGACCGTGCGGCCTACATGTGTGGAACTCTTGCCGCGCACGCGCATGCTCAATCGGTTGCCCAGGCCGTAGGGGTCGGCGCTTTGCAGATTGACGGAAGGGGCCATCTGCAAAGCCATCCAAGGGTTGCTCTGCGCAGGCCCGCCGAGCACCCGGATGCCTTCCTGTCCCACCGCAGTCACCGTGTTGGGGCGGCGGTCGGGCGGTGGTGCAATGAGCGCTGGAGCTTCTCCCCTCACCGTCACCTCGTCCAACTGCGTATCTCCCCCTTCGGGGGGGGCCGCCATCGATGCGGCCATTCCGCCACCCAGCAGAACCCCGATTACTTTCCCCATATAACTACGCATTCCCACCTCCTTCTTCGTTAATCGCTATATCTGGTTAGACATAGCGGTGCATATGGCTTTACTGTTGACATATACCGACCTCGGAAGGTTTTTACTTTTCCCAGGAGATCAAGGCCCAGCGCATGGGCTGGCCGGTGCGCTGGGCCGGGGTGGCGCGCGCGTACCAGTCGCGCAGGCGCGCGGTTTCGTCCTCGTCCAGCCCGCCCATGGACCAGGCGACGCGGCGCGCGAATTCGTCGAAGTCCGGCGCGCCGGCCAGGCGGCTTTCCTGCGTGAGGTACGACAGGCTCGGGTGGATGCCCATGCGGTGCAGGATGTTGACGACGTAGATGTAGTCCGGCACGGTGTGCAGGCGCCGCCCCACCACGTCCTGCACCTGCGGGTCGGTGAAATGCCCGCCCACCAGGTGCGTGAGGTACACGCGCTGGCGCGCATGGGCGTCGAGCTTGGCCAGCGCGGCGGCCATGTCCTCCACCGTGCTGGAGCGCGAGGCCACGGCGATGTCGCACACCGGCACGTCGCTCCAGTCGTCCTCCCAGGCGCGGTGCAGCGTCTGCACCTGGGCCAGCCCGCGCGCGGCGGCCTGCTCGCGCATCGCCTCCAGCATGGCGGCGCTGTAGTCCAGCCCCACCACCTGGCGCAGCCGGTGCGCCACGGCCAGCGCGATGGTGCCGGGGCCGCAGCCCACGTCGAGCAGCGACGCGGCCCCGGTGAGGTCCATGCGCGCGACGAATTCCTCGGCGTAGCGGCTGCCCAACGCCTTGGCCGCCATGCCGGCGGCGCGCGCGTCCCAGGCGCTGGCGCTCTTGCGTGTGCGCGCGCTCATGGCGAGGTGGTCGCGGTACAGGCGGCCGAAGTCGATGGCTTCGATGGTCATGCGGTGGTTCCTTTCAACCCAGGTTCAAACAATCGGCCACGGCCCGCTCGCTGACGCCGTAGAGCGCCGCCAGCGCGGCCGGGGTGGCGGTTTCGCGCGGCGCGCCGAGCGCCACCAGGCGCCCGCCGCCCAGCAGCGCGATGCGGTCGGCCACGCGCAGCGCGTGCCCGGGCTGGTGCGTGGTCAGCAGCACCGACAAGCCCTCGCCGCGCAGGCGCGCGATGTGCTCCAGCACGCGGATCTGGTTGCCGAAGTCGAGGCTGGCGGTGGGCTCGTCCATCACCAGCAGCGCGGGCTGCTGCGCCAGCGCGCGGGCGATCAGCGCCAATTGGCGCTCGCCGCCGCTGATGGCGGTATAGGCGCTGGCGTGCAGGTGGTCGATGCCCAGCAGGTCCAGGCACTGCAGCGCCAGCGCCCGGTCGCCCCGGCCCGGCGCCGAGAAGCGGCCGACGTGCGCCGCGCGCCCCATCAGCACCACGTCGAGCACGGTGTACGGGAACAGCCCCGCATGCGCCTGCGGCACGTAGCCCACGTGGCGCGCGAGCGCGCCGCGCGGCCAGGCGGCGATGTTCTGCCCGCGCACCCGCACCTCGCCCGCCAACGGCGCCAGCAGGCCCAGCAGGGTGCGCAGCAGCGTGGTCTTGCCGCAGCCGTTGGCGCCCAGCAGGCACAGCACCTCGCCGGGCGCGAGCGTGAAATTCAGCCCCTGCGCCACGCAGCGGCGCCCATGGCCCACGGCCAGCGCACAGGCCTGCAGCACGGGGCCAGTCATGCCCCCCTCCCGCTGCGTGCCAGCACGAAGAGGAAGAACGGCGCACCGACCAGCGCCGTCAGCAGCCCCAGCGGCAGCTCGATGGGCGCGGCCGTGCGCGCCAGCGTATCGGCCGCCACGACGAAGCCGCCGCCCAGCAGCAGCGCCGCGGGCAGCAGGCGCGAGAACTGCGGCCCCACCAGCAGCCGCGCCACGTGCGGCACCACCAGCCCCACCCAGCCGACGATGCCCGCCAGCGACACCGCCGCCGCCGTGGCCAGCGTGGCGGCGGCCACCAGCACCAGGCGCAGCCGCGCCACGGCCACGCCCAGGGCCTGGGCTTCTTCATCGGGCAGGGCCAGCAGGTTGATGCGCCAGCGCAGCAGCGCCATGGGCAGCAATCCAGCGAGCAGCGCGGGCGCGGTGGCGGCCAGGTCGGCCGGAGTCACGGCGTTGAGGCCGCCGAGCAGCCAGAAGGTGATGGAGGGCAATTGCGTGGCCGGGTCCGCCAGCAACTTGATGAGCGAGATGCCCGCGCCCAGCAGCGCGCCCACGGCCACGCCGGCGAGCACCAGCACCAGCACCGGGTCGTGCCGCCGCACCAGCGCCGCCACCGCCAGCACGGCGGCCACGGCCAGCAGCCCGCCCGCGAAGGCCAGGCCCTGCACCAGCGCCAGCGGCAGGCCCAGGTAGATGCCCAGCACCGCGCCCAGGCCCGCCCCGGCGGACACGCCCAGGATGTCGGGCGACACCAGCGGGTTGCGGAACATGCCCTGGTACGCCGCCCCGGCCGCCGCCAGCGCCGCGCCCACCAGCAGGCCCGCCGCCACGCGCGGCAGGCGGATGTTCCACACCACGGTGTCCACCGCCGGGGGCAGGCCCGAGGCGCCTCCGCCCAGGCGCGCCAGGGCGACGCGCCATACATCGCCCGGCGCGAGCGCGAACGGGCCGGACACGCAGGCCCACACCAGCACCGCGCCCAGGAGCGCCAGCGCCAGCAGCCAGCGGCCCGCATGCGCTACTGAAAACGGAGCTGCCAGCGCTTTTCCAGAAAGGGCTGGAGGCCGATTTGACTCAAAACTCACACGGATTCCCCGAGCAGCTCGCGCGACTGCGCGGGCGTCAGCGTGCAGCCGTAGAACGCCTGGTAGAACTGCCGCACGGCCTCGGCCCAGGGTGGCAGCCCCGCCAGCAGCGCGTGGCCCGGGTACAGGTGCTGCACCAGCCAGCGCACGCCGATCAGGCGGTTCACGCCCGGCGGGCCGTCGAGCCAGCCGAAGGGCAGCAGCGGCGCGCAGTGCACGCGCCGCGCACGCACGGCGGCCACGTCGCGCCACAGCGGGTCGGCGAGCGCGCGGCGCGCGAAGCCGGGGTCTTGCGTGACGATGACTTCCGGGTCCCAGGCCAGCACCTGCTCCAGCGACACGCGCGCAAGCGAACCGCGCCCGGCCGCGGCGGCCACGTTGCGCCCGCCGCAGAAGTCGATCAGCTCGACATTAATGGAGCCTTCCAGCCCCGTCTCCAGCCCCTGCCCGTCGGTGCCGCGCCCAAAGTACACGCGCGGGCGCTGCGCCGGCGCCACGGCGGCGCGCACGCGCGCGGCCAGGGCCAGCGCATCGTCGGCCATGGCGGCGAGCTGCTCGCCGCGCGCGGCCACGCCCAGCAGGCGGCCGACCTCGCGCAGTTGCGCGGCGTGCTCGGCGATGCGGCCCTGCACCAGCAGCGTGGGCAGGCCGGTCTGTTCGCTGACGCGGCGCACGCCGGAGACGTAGGTGGCGTCGGCCGTGCCGGCATCGACCACCAGGTCGGGCTGCAATTGCAGCAGCCGCTCCAGCGGCATGGTGCTGCCGCGCCCGGACAGGCGGCCCAGGTGCGGCAGCGCGCGCAGGCCCGGCCCGAGCAGCGCGCGCGCCTCGTCGCCCAGGGTGATGGGCCAGCCGAGCAATTTCCCGGGCGCCAGCGCGGCCACCAGCACGCCCGCGGGCGGCCCGGCGGCGAACACCTTGCGCACGGCCCCGGGCACGGGCTGCGCGCCAAAGCGCGCGACGACGACGCTGGGCGGCCCTTCTGGCGCCCCCTCTGGTGCGCTCTGGGCCCAGGCCCCGGGCCAGGCCAGCGCCCCGGCGGCGGCCTGCAGCCATTGGCGGCGGCGCATCATGCGGGTGCCCTCTTCTCGGCGGCCAGCATGAACCAGTCGCGCAGCGCGGCGGCGCGCGCGGGCAGTTCGTCGCCCTCGCCGCCGGTGAAGCGGCGCCAGGCCTCCAGGTGCTTGGGCGCGGCGATGGTGAGCACGGGAATGCCGGCCCCGGCCAGCCCCGCGATCTCGGCGGCGAAGCCGCCGCCGCCCGCTTCCAGCTCGCCGAAGCGGTTGGTCACGGCCAGTTGCACGCGGTCGAGCAGGGCCTGGCGCAGCACGCGGCTGGCGTCGGCCAGCCGGCCCGCGTCGATGCTGCAGCCCTGCGCGTGCGGCCCGAGGTTCTGCGAGACGGGGTGGGCCGCGCCCGAGCGCAGGTCCACCAGCTCCAGCGCGGGCTTGCCGCCGCCGGGCGCGGGCACGCGGCGCTGCGTCAGGCCGCCGACCTGCCAGCCCAGGTGCTGCAGGCCGTGGCAGAACGCGAGCACCACCGCGTCGGCGGTTTCGCCATGGAGATCGCCGTCGGGATAGACGACGGCGGCGAGTTTAGAAACGGTAGCTGCCATTGATGTACCAGAAGCGCCCCGGCATGGGGTGACCATCGGCCAGTTCGTACCACTTGTCGGCCAGGTTGTCCACGCCGAAATCGAGCGCGAAGTCCTTGGTGGGCTTGTAGATGGCCTTGACCCCGGTGGTGCCGAAGCCGCTGAGCTGGCGGTAGGCGCCGTCGAAGTTGACGTTGCGGCCCTGCTCGGCCTCCAGCGTGGCGCGCAGTTCCCACTGCGCGCTGGGTAGCCAGTTGACGGCGGCGAACAGGCGGTGGCGCGGCGTATCGACCAGCGTCACGCGGCTGTCGCTGAGGTTGGTGCGGTGCAGGTAGGTGTAGCTGGCGCTCGCGCTCCACTGCACCGCGAGCTGCTGCGCCAGCGACAGCTCCAGCCCCTGGTTGCGCGTGCGGCCCACGTTCTGCGCCTGGTCGCAGGTGGTGCCGCCACACGCCGCCGAGGGCACGACCACGGTCTGGATCTGGTCGTTCACGCGGCTGTAGAACACGGCGGCCTGGCCCTTGCCGCCGGCCCAGGGCTGGCCGCCCACGCCCAGCTCGAAGTGGTTGGCGGTTTCGGGCTTCAGGTCGGGGTTGGGCAGCGCGCTGCCCATGCGCGCGGAGTAGCGGTCCTTGATGGTAGGAAAGCGCGTCTTGTGCGAGAGCACGGCGTACACCTCGTCGCCCTGCTGCGTGAGCGCATAGCTCAGGCGGGCCAGGCCGTTGGTGGCGCTGGTGGCGCCAGTGGGCCAGTAGTACACCTCCTTGGCGTCGCGCTTCTCGTGGCTCAGGCCCAGGTTCAGGCGCCAGCGGTCGGACAGGGCGATGGTGTCCTCGGCCACCAGCGAGGTGGTCACGTCGCGGTAGAACTTGCCGGTGTCGTCGTGCTCGTCCACCTTGTAGTGCACGGCGAAGCGCAGCTCGTGGCTCTTGAGGCTGTAGTTGGCCCACTCCACGGTGGCGCCCTTGCTGGTGTCCTTGTAGGCGCTGGTCGGGTCGTGCTGGGTGAAGCTCGCATTCTTGTACATGTCCAGGCCGTTCTTGTAGGTGTCGTGGTACAGCCGGGCCTTGAGCACGTTGTCGCTGCCGATGCGCGTGCTGCTCAGGAAGTACAGGCTGTCCTTGTCCCAGTACGGCCAGCGCCAGTAGCGCACGGCACTCTTCTGCGTGGAGGTGCCGGTGTAGACGGGGTTGCCCTTCTCGCCCTCCTGGCGCACGTAGCCCAGCGCGTATTCGTCGGTGGCATTGGGCGTGAGGCCGAGCTTGAACGACAGGCGCTTGTCGGTGCGGTAGGCGTTCTCGCGGCTGCTGCCGGTGTCGGTGGGCTGCTTCTTGTAGTCCTTGAAGCCGCTGGGCAGCGGAAAGCTGTCGGCGTCCAGGTAGGACGCGCCGATCTGGTAGTACCAGCCGCCCTGGTTGCCGCCCAGGTTCACGGCGGCCTTGCGCGTCTGGCCCGCGCCGAAGCCCACGCGCGCGTCGCCCTCGAATGCCTTGACCGGCTTGCGCGTCACGAGGTTGATGGCGCCGCCCAGCGTGTTCGGGCCGTAGAGCAGCGAGGCGTCGGCCTTGGCGACGCGGATCTCGGCCAGGTCGAAGGTGGTGAAGCGGCTGAAATCGACGTAGCCGTCATAGGGCACGTACAACGGCACGCCGTCCACGTAGACCGGCACCTGGCGCGAATCGAAGCCGCGCACGTAGACCATTTCCTCGTTGCGCGCGCCGACGCGCGACACGGTGACGCCGGGCAGCAGCCGCACCGCGCCCGACACGGTGTCGGCGTTGTTGCGCGCCATCTCCTCCTGGCTCAGCCGCGCCTCGCCAGCGGCCTGGCCGGACAGCGGCGCGCCGGTCACGGTCACCGTGCCCAGCTCGAACACGCCATCGGCCGCGCTGGCTGCGCCGCAGCACAGGCCCAGCGCAAGCAGCGCGGCCGCGCTGGCGGGGGTGGGTGGTCTTTTCGGGGAGTTCACGGGAGGGCGCTTCATCGTGGGGCTTTCCGGTTTCGCTATTCACCAATGGAATAGCGGTGGACAAAAAAACACGCCATGGGCCGGCGTGGTCGGAAGCTGCAAATATACATTTGAAAACCGTATTTTCTTTGGCCATCGCGCAACAGGCTGACATGGATCAGCCACGAAGGAACCGCGCGCGCCGCGCGGTGATCTACCGGGAAGAGCCATAAGATGGGGACGGTATGGACCGGGACACCATGTCAACGTGCGCCGCGCCCAGGGCCTGGCCCCGGCGCCTCGGCATCCGCCTGTGCGGGCTGCTGGCCTGCATGGCGTTGCGTGTCCTGGCGTCCGACACGGCCCCGCCCGCCGAACCGCCCCCGCTGCCCAGTGCCCGCGAGCGGCTGGAAATGTCGAGCGACCGCAACCCCCTGCCGCGCAATACCGCCCTGCGCGTGGACGTGACGCGCTGGCTCGGCAGCGGCCCCGGCGGCAGCCGCCTGGGCCTGTCGCTCGGCATGGCGACGCAGACCAGCACCTCGGTGCCCGCGCTGGCCATGACCGAACCCATCTGGGAACCCACGCTGGGCGTGCACTGGCGCGCCCCGCTGGGCGGCAACATGTACCTGGACCTGTCCACCTGGACGCGCGCGCCCTACCGCGGCCAGACGCCCGACGCCATGGACATGATCTGGCTCAACCGCCAGCCGAATTACGGCACGCGCGTGGAGGTGCAATGGGCCTCGCCGCGCTTCGGCGGCCTGCTGCCCGAATTCGGCGCTATCGGCGTCAAGCTCGAAGGCGACTCGCAGCTGCTGCTGCGCACGCGCTCCGGCGGGCCCATGCTGTACTACCGCACGAAGTTTTAAGTGTTTTCGGGCTCCAGCCCTTGTGCAGCAAGCGCTGGCAGCTATTGTTTTCGCAGCGCCAGCCAGCGCGCCGCGCCCTCCCCGGCCGCGCGCCCCGTGGCGCAGCTGGCCGTGAGCAGGTAGCCGCCCGTGGGCGCCTCCCAGTCGAGCATCTCGCCCGCGCAGAACACGCCGGGCAGGGCCTGCAGCATCAGGTGCCCGTCCAGCGCCTCGAAGGCCACGCCGCCCGCGGTGCTGATGGCCTCCTCCACCGGCCGCGGCGCCACCACGGTGATGGGCAGCGCCTTGATGGCCTGCGCCAGCAGCGCCGCATCCTGCATGCCGTCCTTGCCGAGCTGCTCGTAGAGAACCGCGGCCTTGATGCCGTCCAGCCCCAGCCGCCCCTTGAGGTGGCTGGAGAGGCTGCGCGCGCCGCGCGGGTGCCGCACCTCGGCCAGCACGCGCTCGGGCGTGTGGCTGGGCAGCAGGTCGAGGAAGAAAGTGGCATGGCCGTGCGCCGCAATTTCGTCGCGCAGCAGGCTGGAGACGGCGTAGACCAGGCTGCCCTCCACGCCCGTGGCCGTGGCGACGAATTCGCCGCGCCGCGCGAAAGCGCGGCCATCGCTGGCGGTGAACGACAGCGCCACCGACTTGAACGGCTGGCCCGCAAAGCGTTCGGCGAAGAACGGCGTCCAGCCCACGGCGGGCGCGGGGCCGCGCCCGATGAGTTCGCGGAAGAAGTCGCGCCGCGAAACCTGCGCGAGCGGCCCCACGGGCACATCGACGCGCGGCACATCGAAGCCGCAGTTGGCCGGCTGCAGGGGCGCGACATCCACCCTCTTGCCCGCCAGCAGCGGCACCCAGGCCGCGTCCGAGCCCAGGCGCGGCCAGCTTGCGCCGCCCAGGGCCAGCACCGTGGCGCGCGCGGCCACCTGCCGCTCGCCCTGCGGCGCGGCGAAGCGCAAGGCGCCATCCGGCGCCCAGCCCAGCCAGCGGTGGCGCATGTGGAACTGCACGCCCAGACCGCGCAGCCGGTGCAGCCACGCACGCAGCAGCGGCGCAGCCTTCATGTCGGCGGGGAACACGCGGCCCGAGGTGCCCACGAAGGTGTCCACGCCCAGGCCATGCGCCCAGGCGCGCAACGGCTCGGCGCCAAAGCGCTCCAGCAGCGGCGCGATCTGCGCGCTGCGCGCGCCAAAGCGCGCGGCGAACGGCGCGAACGGCTCGGAATGCGTAAGGTTCAGCCCGCCCTTGCCCGCGAGCAGGAACTTGCGCCCCGCCGAAGGCATGGCGTCGAACACCTGCACGGCCGCGCCGGCCTGGGCCAGCGCCTCGGCCGCCATGAGGCCGGCCGGGCCGGCGCCGATGACGGCGGCATCGCAGGAGAGAGGGAGAGGGGGAGAAACGAGGGGGTCGGTCAATGCATCGGGCATGGGCCGATCATCCCATCAAGCGCGTGGTCTCCACGGCCTCACGCAGCTTGTGTGGATTGCGCATGAAATACACGCCGCGCACGCGCCCATCGGCCCCGGGCTGCACAGCCACGGCCAGGGTCACGCGGCCGTCGGCCGCGCGCGCGATGATGCCCGGCATGCCGTTGATGCGCGCGGCCTGCAGGCGCTCACGCAGGCCCTCCCCTTGCCCCCAGGCATGCGCCAGCGCGCACAGCACGCGAGCCACGCCGTCCGCGCCGCGCAGGGGGCGCGGGATCGCTGTCACGACACCGCCGCCATCGCTGAGCAGTTGCACATCCTCACTCAACAAAGCCACGAGGCGTGCGGTATCGCCCGAACCCACGGCCTGCGCGAAGGCTTCGAGCAACTGCGCCGAACGGCCCGCCACGTCCGCGAGCGCTGAGCCCTGCTCCGCATCGCTCCATGCGCCCTGCGCCCGCACCCGGGAACGCGCGCGCGACGCGAGCTGGCGACAGGCCGCCGCGCTGCGGCCAAGATGACGCGCGATCTCGTCGAACGGCTCGTCGAACACATCGTGCAGCAGGAAGGCCGCGCGTTCCAGCGGGCTCAGCCGTTCGAGTACGAACAGGAATGCGATCGACACGCTCTGCGCGAACGCCAGCCGCTCGGGCGGCGGCTGCGGCGCCTGGCCATCGGCCTGCGCCGCGGCCTCAATCCACGGCTCAGGCAGCCACACGCCCACGTAGTGCTCGCGCCGGCGCTGGGCGCCGCGCAAGCGGTCGATGCACAGGTGCGTGGCCATGCGCGCCAGGTAGGCACCTGGCTGGTCGAGCGCGCCCAGGTCCACCTCGCGCCAAGCCAGCCACAGGTCCTGCACCAAGTCCTGCGCCTCATGGCGCGAGCCCAGCATGCGCCACGCGAGCCCGAGCAGGCGTGCACGCTGGGCCTCGAAGCAGGCGGCATGGCTGGCTGCAGCGGCAGGGGTTTCGGAGGGAAGCAAGGGCATGGTTCAGAACGGATTGTGCGGCCGCTGCGCGAAGACTCGGGCCTCGGCGCGCAGCCCGTCGAGCGCCTGCGCCACGGCCTGGGGCTCATCCAGGTGCAGGTAGTGGCCACTGCGCGCAAGCACCACGCGCACCACGCCAGCCTCCTGTGCGATGCGCTCCTGGTTGCGCACCCAGGCAGTGCGCATGGCCTCGTCCTCCAGGCCCGGAGGGAAGTCGTTCATCTTCCCGCTGCCAAGCACGCGCACGGGCACGCGTGGCAACGGGCCGGCCGCGAGCGCCTCCGCCAGCACGCCATCGAAGGCCTCGTTCTCGGCACGCAGCGTGCGGTAGTGGCGCACACTCAGGCCCCAGGCCTGGGCGCTGTCCCGCTCGGGCAGCGGCAGGCGCACGGCCACAAGCGAAGTGCTCAGCCCCGCTGCCTGGGGCAACCCCCAGGGCGCGAGGGCAGCGGCCCCGGCCAACAACCGGCCCAGGCTTGCGCGGAACGCCGCATAGCGCGGCGCGGGAAACTGCGCAGCGTAGTCGCGTCCCACGGCGTCGACGAAGGCAAGGCCCGCCACATCCTGCGGATAGGTGCGCGCATAGAGCCCCACGAGCAACCCGCCCATCGAGTGGCCCGCGAGCACGCGCGGCGAAGGCAGGCCCGCCGCATCGAGCGCGCGGCGCAGGTCCTGCACGGCCTGCAGGCCTGTACGCGGCTGCATGGGCGTGCCAGACCAGCCGTAGCCCGCACGGTCGTAAGCGCACACGCGCCCACCACGCGCAAGCAGCGGCTGCACGGCGGCCCAGTCCTGCGACCAGCCGCCCATGCCGGCCTCCAGCACGATAGGCGGGGCACCGCCCCCACCCATGCAACGCAGGTGCAGCCGATGGCCACCCACATCGACCAGCGTGCCAGGCGCAGGCCAGCGCTGCACGATGTGCGCATCCTGCCAAGCGCGCTGCGCGGCCAGCGCGGCCACGCCCATGGCCACGAGCGCTGCAGCCGCCATTCCGCCACGCATGGCGTGGCGGCGCCACCATACGGCGGCACGCACCGGGACCCGCGTGGTAGGTGGCGACGGAGGGACGATGGGCATGGCGATATTCCTTTCACAGGTGCACGGCCCAGAACGGCGGGCGGCCCCATGCCGCCCCCGCGCTCGGGCCGATGCCCCCATGACGAAACAGCCCCAGGCGATGTGACATGCCAGAGGGACGCACGCACCCATCTGTACCGCGCCGTACCTCCAACCAGACCGCTCGGCACGGCAACGTTTCAGAACATGTTCAGAACAACGTGCCCTGCGCCCCTGGCGCCAGGGCGGTTGCGGCAAGCGCTGGAGCGGGTGTGTCCCCGGACGGCACCCGCACCAGCCGCCCCTCCCCGCTCAGAAACGCCGCACCCACCGCCTCACCCGGCACCTGTGCCTGCACGGCCGCGCGGTAGCGCTGCAGCTGGGCGATGAGCTGGGGCTGGCGCTCGGGCTGGGCGGCGCTCTTGTAGTCCAGCACCCACCAGCGCGCGCCCTCGCGCGGCGCGTGCAGGCGCACCAGGCGGTCCAGGCGCAGGCTTTGCCCCTGGTACGTCAGCGGCGCCTCGTTGACGGCCAGGGCCACGGCGGCATCGTCCCAGGCCCAGGCGCCTTCGCCCTGCACGATGCGCCGCGCCATGGCGGCGGCGGCCTCGGCAGCCTCGGGCGGCAGGCTGAATTCGCGCGCCAGCTGGGCGGTGCGCTGCGCGCCCCAGCCCTGGGCGCGGGCCTGGGCCAGCGGCAGGCCGGCCACGCCCACGCGCTCCAGCAGGGCGTGCATGGCACGGCCCTGGCGCGCGGGCAGGTCATCGGCCTCCTCCACGGCGGCGGGCAACGCGGCGGCGGCACGCTGGAAGGGCAGCTCCAGCAGGGTGAAGGGCGCATCCTGCGCCGTCCCGGCGCCAGGCTGCGCGGCCTGTGGGTCGGCATCGTGCTGCATGAGCGGCGCCAGGCGCGCCCACCAGCTGTCCGGGTTGGCGCCGCTGGCCTGCACGCACGACAGCGCCAGGCACTGCTTGGCGCGGGTGACGGCGACGTAGAGCGTGTTCAGCTCCTCGCGCTGGCGCTCGGCCAGTTCGGCGGCCAGGGTGTCCTCGGCGCTGGCGGGCGGGCTGGATTCGCTGGCCAGGAAGATGAAGCGCCGCGGCAGCGCCTGCTCGCCCGGCCAATCCACCAGCACGGCCATGGTCTCGGCCTTCTTGCCGCGCGCGTCGGTGTCGAGCAGCAGCACGCTGTGCGCCTCCAGGCCCTTGGCGCCGTGCACGGTGAGCAGGCGCACGGCCTGGGCGTCGGCGCGGCCGGGGGCGGCCATGCCGCCCTTCTTCATGGCGCGCACGAAGGCGTAGGGCGTGAGGTAGCGCCCGCCGTCCTGCTGCAGCGCGCAGGCCAGCAGCGCGCGCAGGTTGGCCAGCACGCTGGCGCGCTGCGGCGCGGGGGCGCAGGCGGCAAAGCGCGCCAGCACGTCGCCGTGCTGGTAGATGGCCTGCAGCGCATCGTGCGGGGGCAGGTGCGCCACCCATTCGCGGTACAGCGCCAAATCGGCCGCTAGCGCTTTGCTGTCAAGCGCAAGAAGCTCCTGTTTTTGTAGCAAATCGAACCAGCTCAGCGCCGCGTTCCCGGGCTGGCGGCGCAGCACCGCCAGGCGGGTGAGCAGCGCGTCGGGCACGCCGAACAGCGGCGACTTGAGCGCGCGCGCCAGCGAAAGGTCGTGCGCGGGCGAGACCAGCACGTCGAGCAGGGCCACCACGTCCTGCACCTCGGGCGCTTCGCTGAGGTCGGCCTTTTCCGGCTGCACGCAGGGAATGTGCAGCGCGCGCAGCGCCTCCTGCATGCTGGCCAGGCGGTCGCGCTTGCGCGCCAGCACCATGATCTCGTGCGCGGGCACGCCCATGGCGATACACCCCGCCACCCACTGCGCGGCCTGGGCGCATTCGCGCATGCGCAGGGTCTCCTCGGCCTCGTGGCGCGGGGTGGTCAGGCTGTCGCGCCAGGCTGGCGCGCCGGCATCGGCGCTGTTGCTGGCGTCCTCGGCCTTGGCGATGGGCGGCAGGCGCAGCAGCTCGCCCGCATGGCCCGATTCGGTGGTGTGGTCACGAAAGCCGCTGTACTGCTGCAGGCCCTGCGCCGCCTGCATGGCGGCGTTCACGGTGGCGATGATGCCGCGCGCGTTGCGCCGCGTGTGGTCGCAGGCCAGCAGGTCGCCGCCCAGGCCGTCGCGCACGAAGGCCTGGGCGGCCTTGAACACCTGCGGCTCGGCGCGGCGGAAGCGGTAGATGCTCTGCTTGGGGTCGCCCACGATGAACACGCTGGGCGGGCGCTGGCCGCTGGCGCCGCCGCCGGCGCCGGCGTAGGCGGCGAGCCAGGCGTGCAGCGCCTGCCATTGCAGCGGGTTGGTGTCCTGGAATTCATCGACCAGCAGGTGGCGCACGCGCGCGTCCAGGCGCTCCTGCACCCAGCCGCTCAGGGCGGGATCGGACAGCATCACCAGCGCGGTGCGCTCGACGTCGTTCATGTCCACCCAGCCGCGCGCGCGCTTGAGCTGGGCGAACGCGGCGATCAGGCAGCGCGCCAGGCGCGCCAGGCGCTGCTGGTGCCGCCAGGCCTCGTGCTGGGCGCGCGCCGCGCACAGCGGCTGCAGCTCGGCCTCGGCCTCCTGTGCGGCGGGGAATTTCTCCAGGTTCTTCGCCAGCCGGTCTTCCTTGGCGACGAAGAACGCCTTGCGCAGGCGGTCCAGGCGCTCGTCCAGGCGCGTATCGAGGCCATCGGCGAAGGCGTCGACCACGGCGTCGGCGGCCTTCTGCGGCGTCTTGGCGCTCTCGGCGCCCAGTTGCCTGGCCCACGCCAGCCAGCGCGCGCGCGCCGCGCCGCCCGCCAGCGCCTCGGCGGGCGCGGCCAGGGCGGCCAGGCGCGGGAACTGCACGCCAAATGCGGGCACCGAGGCATCGACGATGCCCGCCGCATCGGCCAGCTCGAACTCCACGCGCTTGGCCAGCGCCGCCTCCAGCGCCTTGTGCGTCTGCGCGCGGCCATGGCGCGCCACGGCCGCCTCGTAGTCGGCGCGCAGCCCGGCGTCCTGCACCACGGCGGCGAGGAAGGGGCGCCAGACCTCGCGCACGGCCTCGGCGTCGTCCTCCAGCAGTTCGTAGCGCGCGGGCAGGCCGCGCTCCTGCAGCAGGGCCAGCGGCGCCGTGCCCAGCAGCGCCGCGAACCAGCTATGGAAGGTGCGGATCTGCATCGGCCGGCCGCTGGCGAGCAGGGTCTGGTACAAATTTCGGAGCGGCTCGCGCAGATCCCGTGCGGCCTGGGGGCCGATTCCGCGTGCAATCAGTTCCTGTTCGAGCTGTGCGGGCGTTGCGTGGGCGAATTGCTCCAGCCACTCCTGCAGGCGCTGGCGCATCTCGCCCGCCGCCTTCTTGGTGAAGGTGATGGCGAGGATTTCGTGCGGCGCGCAGCCCTCCAGCAGCGCGCGCAGCATGCGCGACACCAGCATCCAGGTCTTGCCCGCGCCGGCGCAGGCCTCGACGGCGACGCTGCGCTGCGGGTCGCAGGCGATGGCGTAGAAGGCCTCACGCGAGACGGGGTGGCCGTTGTGTTCGTAGGCGGCTTGAAGCATGGTGAATCGTGCGGCGCGGATCAGTGCGGCGCCAGATGCTGGCGCAAGAAGACCAGCACCTGCGCGTTGAAAGTCTGGTGGAACGCGGCCCTGGAAAATCCTGGTCCGTCCCGGCATATCCCGGGCTGTGCTTGCGCCAACGCCGGCGGGCAAGGAGCGAGAAACGCGAAATGCGTGGCGCCTTCGACCTGGTGAACTTCAGGCCGCACCGGCAAGTCTTCGGCCAGCGCGGCAACGCGTTCGGGCAGCACGCCGTCGCCGCCCTGCTGCGACCACCACAACTGCACCGGCGCCTGCACGGCCCGCAGCGACCGCGGGCCAGGAAAGGCATTGAGAGGGTCGGCAATCACCAGCGCCTTGAACCGGCTGTCGTGCACCCATGGCCCCGGGGTAAACCGGGAGTCGCGCATCTGCGCGCACAGGGGCGCAGATGCGTCGGGGCAAGGCAAGCCAGCTTGGACGAAATCAGGGCGTGCGCCCCCCAGCACCAGCCCGGTGAATCCGCCACGCGAGAAGCCGAAAAAGCCCACCCGCTGGGCATCGATGTGCGCAGCCAGGCCAGGGTGCCGCAGCAGATGGTCCAGCAGGCGGCGCACGTCGGCAGGGCGACGCTGCAGCGCAGCCATGTCGCCACTGCTGTGCATGTCGGTGGCGGTATCACCGGGATGGTTCAGCGCCGCCACGATGAAGCCCGCATCCGCCAGCGCCTGCGCCGTATCGTGGTGGCTCAGGGCACTGGCCGCATGGCCGTGCGAAACCAGCACCAGCGGATGCACGCCTGGCGGCAACGGGCAGTCGCGCACCCCCTGGAGCACGAAAGGCCCGAGAGCGATGGCTTGCGCAGCCTGGGCGCAGGGCGACCAGACCGCCGCCTTGAAAGCGCGGCCCTGCCCATCGCTTTCTGCAGGAATCTCGATCGTCCGCAGGCCCGCTGCCTGCACGCACAGGGCGGCCCCCCACAAAAGCAGCCCCCCCCACATTCCCATGTACCCGCGAAGGCGGGGTATCACGCTGTTCAGCCTCATGGCGCCTCCTGCCAAAAATCCTTGCGGCACAGGCCGCGCACTGCGCACCACTCGCACACGCTGCCCTCGCCCAGCGCGGGCAGCGGCGCGCCCTCGGCGATGCGCGCCATGTCGCCCAGGATGCCTTCAATGAGCTGGTCGCGCAGCGCCACCACGTCGGGCTGTTCGTGCAGTTGCGTCTCGCCGCGCTCGCCGACGTTGACGTAGGCGGCGCGCAGGTGGTCGTCGGGCATGAGCGCGGCGTAGAAGGCGAGCTGCGTGTCCTCGCCGCCGGCCTTGATGCGCTGGCGCGTGGCGCTGTCGCTCTCGGTCTTGTAGTCGATGACCAGCGGAGCGCCGCCCGCCATGTCCACGCGGTCAAGCGTGCCCACGAGTTCCAGCCCACCAAGCGGCTGGCGGGTGTTCAGCTCGGCCTCGCGGAAGGTGGCGCCTTCGGCCTCGTGGCGGGCCAGCCAGTCCAGGTAGCCACCACGCAGCGCCGGCCAGCCGCTGGCGTAGGGCAGGAAGTCGGCTTCGTGCAGCCGCAGCGCGCGCGTGGCGCTGGCGGCGGCTTCGTCCATCAGGGCGACGCGGTCGGCCTCGGGCGCGTCGCGCAGCGCTTCGTGGAAGTGCTGCAGCACGGCATGCAGCCAGGTACCGAAGTCGCGCTTGTCGAGCGCCGCATCGAGTTCGTCGGACTCCTGCAGCCCGAGCAGGCGCAGCGCGTAGAAGCGGTAGGGGCAGTGGCGCAGGTCGGCGTAGGCCGAGGCGGAGAGCCGCGCCAGCGGCAGGGCCGCGCCATCGGGGCCGGGGCGCTCCACGGGCGTGGGCGCCACGTGGCGCGGCACCCGCGGGTCGGCGCCGCCTTGCGCGGACGGCCCGGGCTCGGGCAAGGCCAGCACCAGCGGGCTGGCCAGCAGGGGCTCGCCGCCTTCGCTGGCACGCCACAGGATGTCCACCCGGGGCTGGCCCAGGGCGTGGGCCCAGGCGGCGCGCTGGGCCGCTTCCAGCGCCGCGCGCGTGGGCAGGCCCAGGGCCTGGCGCTGTGCAGGCGTCCACTGGCCAGGCGGTTCAGGCGCGGCCTGCAGGCGCTTTTCGTCGCAGCCCGGCAGCACCAGGGCAGCGAAGGGACGGCCCAGCAACTGCGGCAGGGGCAGCACGACCACTTCGGCCGGGGCGCCCGGCGCCCCTTCCGGCTTGAAGCGCGCGGCCTCCAGGACTTCGTCCACCCAGCGCGTGAACGACTGCAGCGCGAGCACCGGGCCACGGCCCTCGTCCAGCACGCCGCTGGCGTCCGCCGCATCGCCCAGGCGCAGCGCCAGCAGCACGCGCGCGCCGGCGGCATCGGCCGCGAGCAGCGGCCACTGGCCGCTGGCCTGCAGCAGCGCCTGCAGGGCCTGCAGCCAGTCGGCCAGGGGGCGGTCGGCGCGCAGCGGGCGGCGCAGGGCCTCGATCTGGCCCAGTACGGCGGCCACTTCGGGCGGTGCCGCCGGTGCGCCGCCGGCCACAGCATCACGCCACGCGGCGAGGGTGTGGCGGCGCAGCCATTTTTCCAGCGCGCGCTGGGCCGCCTCGGGCACGGCGGGCATCTGCTTGGCCCAGTCGAGCACGGCGTCGGTGCTGGCGCCCCAGGTGCAGGCGCGCAACGGCGCCAGCACCTGCGCGGCGGCCCGGGTGGTGGAAAGCGTCCAGCCGTTCTCGTCACGCACGGGCTGGCGCGCGCCCGCCAGCAGCGCGCCGATGCGGCGCACCAGCGCGCGGTCGGTGCTGGCCAGCGCCACGGGCACGCGGCCCGCCTGCACGTGGGCCAGCACGCAGGCGGCGGCCAGCTGGGCCTCGTCCTCGGCGTCCTGCGCGGGGTGCAGCGCCAGCTGCCCGGGGGGCAGCGTGGCGTGCAGGGGCCGGGCCAGGGCGCGTGCGCCCCAGGTGGCGCACAGCGCGTGCGCCAGCGGGTCAGGCTGGAAGCCCTCCAGCACCACGAGCGCATCGATGGCGGCGCCCACGCCGGGCTCGAACAGCACGTCGCACGCATGGCGCGAGGCCGTGGCCCACTCCAGCGCGATGCGCGCCACCACCGCTTCGTAGCGCAGGGCTCCGCCCTCGCCCGCCGGGCCCAGCAGGGCCCGCTGCGTTTCGGCCCAGGCCGCGCGCTGCGCCGGGGGGATGGCGGCAGCCACAGGGGCGAGCTGGGTGGCGGCCTCCAGCAAGGGCGCGGCCAGCATGTCCTGCTCGGCCCCCAGGCCGGCCTGCGCCAGCAGGCTGCGCGCCGTGAGGCTGTCGCGCGCCACATCCATGGCCAGGTCAAGCCCCTGGGGAACGAAGCCGCCGAGCTGCTGCGCCCAGTTGCGCGTGGTCTCGAAACGCGGCGCGAAACCATCGGGCGCGCGCCGCGCCCACTGGCGCTGCGCCTCGGCCATGAGCTGCGCGTAGGGCACGAGCACCACGGTGCGCGCCGGGTGCGCGCCGGTGGCCTGTATGTGGGCCTGCACGGCGTCCAGGGCCTGCGCCCACAGGGGCGCGCAAGCCGCGCTGGCATCATTTTTCGCTATGACTGTCATAGCGTCTGGCGTCGCAGGCACAACGCTGGGCGGGGGATTGGTTTCTGTCACAATGCCCTGAATTTACCTTTGTCTATCCACCTCTTCGCAAGGAAATTCCCCCATGGCCAGCGATCTGATCAAACATGTCTCCGACGCCAGCTTCCAAGCCGACGTGCTGCAATCGGGCACCCCGGTGCTGGTGGACTACTGGGCCGAATGGTGCGGCCCGTGCAAGATGATCGCCCCCATCCTCGACGACGTGGCCGGCGCCTACCAGGGCAAGCTCACCATCGCCAAGATGAACGTGGACGACAACCGCGAGATCCCCGCCAAGTTCGGCATTCGCGGCATTCCCACGCTGATGCTGTTCAAGGATGGCCAGCTCGCCGCCACCAAGGTGGGCGCGATGAGCAAGGCCCAGCTCACCGCCTTCATCGACCAGCAACTGGCCTGATGGCGTCCCTCGCACCGGCCCGCGGGCCGGTGCCATGCACGCCAGGCCCCTCGCGCTTGGCGGCGCATCCGATTTTCCTGTCATAATCCGCGCTGATCGTCCTGCCGCACCGCATCCAGCGGCTGATTCCAGATCACAGGCTTGCCCCGTCCGCCACCTACCGTGGCCCCGCACGGCACGCAGCCCCACCCCCTCGCACCAAGACATTTCCACTCCGTCCAGGAGTCATTCATGCACCTTAACGAACTCAAGGCACTGCACGTGTCTGAAGTCCTCAAGCAGGCGGAAGCGCTTGAGATCGAAAACGGCGGCCGCATGCGCAAGCAGGAGCTGATGTTCGCCATCATCAAGAAGCGCGCCAAGGCGGGCGAGCAGATCTTCGCCGACGGCGTGCTCGAAATCCTGCCCGACGGTTTCGGCTTCCTGCGCAGCCCCGACACCAGCTTCACGGCCAGCACGGACGACATCTACATCAGCCCCAGCCAGGTGCGCCGCTTCAACCTGCACACCGGCGACATGATCGAGGGCGAGGTGCGCACGCCCAAGGACGGCGAGCGCTACTTTGCCCTGACCAAGCTCGACTCCGTCAACGGCGGCCCGCCCGAGCAGAACAAGCACAAGGTGATGTTCGAGAACCTCACGCCGCTGTTCCCCAAGGAGCAGATGAAGCTCGAGCGGGACATGAAGGGCGAGGAGAACATCACCGGCCGCATCATCGACATCATCGCCCCCATCGGCCGCGGCCAGCGCGCGCTGATCGTCGCGCCCCCGAAGAGCGGCAAGACGGTGATGATGCAGCACATCGCCCACGCCATCACGGCCAACAACCCCGACGTGCACCTGATGGTGCTGCTGGTGGACGAGCGCCCCGAGGAAGTGACCGAGATGCAGCGCACGGTCAAGGGCGAGATCATCGCCTCGACCTTCGACGAGCCCGCCGCGCGCCACGTGCACGTGGCCGAGATGGTGATCGAGCGCGCCAAGCGCCTGGTCGAGCTGAAGAAGGACGTGGTGATCCTGCTGGACTCCATCACCCGCCTGGCACGCGCCTACAACAACGTCGTGCCGTCATCGGGCAAGGTGCTGTCGGGCGGCGTGGACTCCAACGCGCTGCAGCGCCCCAAGCGCTTCTTCGGCGCGGCGCGCAAGGTCGAGGAAGGCGGCTCGCTGACCATCATCGCCACCGCGCTGGTCGATACCGGCAGCCGCATGGACGAGGTGATCTTCGAAGAGTTCAAGGGCACCGGCAACAGCGAAATCCACCTGAGCCGCCGCCTGTACGAAAAGCGCGTGTTTCCGGCCATCGAGATGAACAAGAGCGGCACGCGCCGCGAAGAACTGCTCCTGCCCCCGGAGATCCTGCAGAAGACCCGCATCCTGCGCCAGTTCATGTACAACATGGACGAGATCGAATCCATGGAGCTGATGATCAAGAAGATGAAGGAGACGAAGAACAACGTCGAATTCTTCGAGGCCATGCGCCGCGGCGGCTGACCGGCCCCCGTCCAGCAAAAACGCCCCGTCCGTGACGGGGCGTTTTTGTTGGTGATGCCTGCGCTCAGCCCAAAGCCTGCAGCGCTGCCTGTATTTTCTGCAGCGCCTCGTCCGTAATCAGCCCGCTGGAAAATTTGGCCACCGTGGACAGCGGCATGCCAGACGCCATGCCGATCTGCGGATGCGCGGAAATGCCCGGCAGGTACTGCTCCAGGATGGCCTTGGTGGCCTCGCTGTCCAGCAGTTCACGCACGGTGGATTCGATGGAGTACGCCATGGGTTTCGCTTTCTTTTCGGTGGGATCCTGATGCACGCGGGCCGCGCCGGATTGCACCGGCCCGCGCGGGCCGCCACGGATCCCCGGCTGCGGCCCTGAAATGTCTCCTGTGCCGGACTCTACGGCACGCGGCGGCCCCGGCATTAGGGAGCGCTCTCAGTCTGCACCGCGAAGCGCCCCGCGTACCGGAACACCTGACCGAACCATGGATGCACCAGCCGGAAGTCCATGGCGATATGGGACGCATCCAGTGCCTGCTCGTCGATCAGCGCATGGCCGAACAGCCAGCGCTCGCTAAGGCGCCATCGGCGTTGTCCGCAGCGCACCACCAGGCACGCCCCTTCGTAGTGCAGCGACTGCTCCACCACGCGGGGCGCCAGTTCCAGGCCCAGCCAGGGGTTGACGTATTCAACCAGGCGGTTGCCGTCCTCCAGCACCCAGGTGCTGTCAAAGCGCAGCACCCGCCCGTCTGCATAGGTCAGCGTGCGCTGCCAGCGCTGGCGGCGGCCTTCGGTCTGGCGCTGCACCACCGTGTGCACCTGGGGCTGCGCGCGGTCCACCAGCACCCCCATGCAACGCAGCAGCCGCAGCAACGGGGCCATCCAGCGCGGGAACTCCACATCCATGCGCCCCTCCTCTCGCACCGCGCCCGCGCGGTAGTGGGCCTGCAGGGCCGGGGGCAATTGCTGCCACTGCGCGCCCAGGCAGCGGGCCATCAGGCTCTCTTCGGGGTGGGCCGTGTTCATGCGCCACCTCCGGGCAGGTGCTTGAAGACCATGAGCGCCACCACCAGCACCATGGCGGTGAAGGCAGGCACGCCCAGCCAGAACCACCAGCGTGCCATGCGCCAGTACAGCGGCGGCAGCGGGGCCTGGACGCGCAGCGCCTGCTCGGCCAGGCGCCGCATGCGGATCTGCAGCCACACCACGGGCAGCCAGCAGGCCCCCGCCAGCGCGTAGAGCGCCAGGCTGGCCGCGATCCAGCCGCTAGCCCAGGGCCAGCCTGCAAGGTGCGCCATCCACAGGCCGCTCAGGGGCTGGAAGATCACCGTGGGCGTAGTGAACAGCCAGTCGGCCCATACCACGTGCCGGTTGGTCGCCGCGATGTGCGCCACCGATCCGCTGCGGTCCGCCATCCATTTGTAGAACGCGCTGCCCAGCCCGGTGCCAAAGAGCAGCACCATGCTCAGGATGTGCAGGGTCTTCCAGGTGAGGTAGTCCATGGCGATGCTCCTATTCCAAATCCAGCGCGGGCGCCCTGCCCTGCAGCAGCGCCAGACTGGGCGCCGTGGGCGCGTGCCCCCACAGGCGAAGCCAGGCGCTGGCATCGACCCGGTGGCCCTGGCGCAGCATGCGCAGGTTGTCGGCCCGTGCCAGCGGCCACCATGGCCCCAGCACGGCGACCCCCGCACGGGCGCAGGCCCAGGGCAGGTGCAGCAGGCGCGTGGGCGGCAGGCCCTGCAGTGCACGCAGGGTGCGCAGCCAGTCGGCCAGCGCCAGGGGCTCGGGCCGCACCAGGTCCAGCGTCTGGCCCGGCCCGCCATGCGCCAGGCAAGCCACGGCGGTGGCCGCCACATCGCCCACGTAAACCGGCTGCACGCCTTGCCGCCCATCACCCGCCACGGGAATCAGCGGCCAGCGGGCCAGGCGCATGAACAGCGCCTGGCTGCCGCCGCCAGGGCCGAACACCAGACCGGGGCGCAGCACCCAGCCTTGCAGGCCAAGGGCGCGCAACGCGTCGTCGGCGGCACGCTTGCTCAGGTGGTAGGGGCTGAACGCGCTGGCGTCCGCCCCCTGCGCGGAGATTTGCACCACGCGCCGCACCCCGGCTTCGGCGCATGCGGAGAACAAGGCTTGCGGCGCGCGCTCGTGCAGCACCGCGAAGCGCTGGCTGCGTGTCTCGCCGATGATGCCCACCGCGTTCACCACAGCGTCCACCCCCGCGAGCAACGGCACCCAATCCTTGGGCGCTTGCAGCCGTGCATAGTCCTGCCCCAGGCTGCGCGCCACCGGGACGATACGGTGCCCGGCCTGGCGCAGCGCCTGGTGGATGTGGCGCCCCAGAAAGCCGGTGGCGCCGGCGAGCAGGACGTTCATGCGCCCTCCTGGGCAGGTGCCGGGCCGCGGGACGGCGACGGCACGCGCACGAAAGCCCCGATGCGGCGCCCCAGCAAGGCCAGCCCCCACAGCAGCCCGCACAGGCTGGCCAGGGCCGCCCAGCGGAGCTGGTTCGCCGGAGAGGCCGACGCGGCCCAGAGATTGGCCACCAGCACCAGGGCCAGCGGCGCCCCCGTCAGCATGGCGCAGACGTAGGCCCACCAGAAGCCAGCCGCCTCGGCGCTGGGACACAGGCCCTGCAAGGTGCGTGTCAAGGGTGTGCGCAGCAACGCCAGCAGCAATGCGCTGCCCAGGACACTGGTGGCCGACTGCACGGCAAGCATCCAAAGGGGTGACATGGCGGATTCCTTTCGTGAATTGAGGGAAATCCAGTGTCACCAGTGCACGCAGGAAAAACCTCCTGCATCGCCAAACCGGAACAGTTTCCGGTTCCAGATTCATGAATCCGGAATCGAATCCTGCGCATGCGGCGGCACCCCCTCGGCAGCCAGCTTGCGGTAGCGGCCCGGCGCCATGCCTTCGATCTCGCGGAAAGCCTCGTAGAAGTTCGATTGCGAGGCGAACCCCACGGCCAGCCCCACGCTGAGCACGGAGGCGCTGCGCTCGGCCCGCAGCATGGCCTTGGCGGCTTCGATGCGCTGCTCGCGCAGGTAGCGCGAAAAGCCCTTGCCCAGCCGGGTGTTGACCAACTCGGACAACTGGTGCGCCCCCAGGCCCAGTTCCTGCGCCAGGGCGGCGAGGCTCAGCGCCGGGTCGCGATAGCGGTGCTGCCCGCGCATCAGGGCATCGAGCCGGGCCAGAACCGCGGGCACGTCCACCGCGCCCAGCGTGGTGCAGGCAGGGCTGGCGGCCTGCGCGGCCTCCCGGACTTCCTGGGTCAGCTGGGGGCGCAGCCCCAGCAGCACCTGCACCAGCCACAAGGCCAGCCCGATGGCCGCCGCGTACCACGCGAAGAACAGCGCCCCGGGCCGCCACGCCTGCCACTGCGCCAGGCCGCAGACCCCCACCCCCATCGCCAGCGCCAGGCCGAGCAGTGCCAGTTCCTGGCGCCACTGCGCCCGCTGCGCGCGCAGGCTCCACAGCATGCGCAGCAGCCAGGCCAGATACAGCGCGCCCAGGCCAAAGGCCAGGGGCAGGCACCCGTGCACCGGCAGCCAGGCCGCGCAGGCCATGGGCACGAAATGCACTGCCGCACGCCAGCCCCGGGGCGGCGCACCGGGCACGAGCACTTGCCGCGCCAGCAGGTAGAAACAGGGCGCCACCGCGAACAGCAAGGCGCCGTACCAGGGCGCATCCACCCAGGGCAGGCCCGCCCACAGCCAGGCAGCATGGCCCGCCTGCAACGCGCACAAGGCCGCGAGCAAGGCCCGTCCGGCCCAGCGCAGCGCCGGCTGGTCCGGGTACTGGCGCGCGTTGAAATGCGTACACGCCAGCACCGCCGAGGCACCGAAGGAATAACCGATGAGGAGTTGGGCAATCAGCATGGGCAGCAGGTCACGAAACGGGCGCCATTGTGACGCCGGCCGTGTCACCGCCCGCGCAAAGCCGGTGCAAGGTTTTGGTGAAATCCGGCGCTTGCGCTTGCCTGTATTGCGGTGGCAGCTCTCTTTTTTGAACCTCTACCGACCGGACGATGCGCCATCGCCCCCTGCTGATCAGTGAAGATTCCTATAATTGAAAACAATTCTCATTAAATAAACATCCCGCCCCTTTCGTGGCCTCCCCATGCCCCAGCCGCCGCTTTCCGCCGCCGATTCCGCCGCTGCCTCCTCCCTGTTCACCGACCACCACGGCTGGCTGCTGGGCCGGCTGCGCCAGCGCCTGCGCAACACGGCCGAGGCGGAGGACGTGGCCTCGGAAGCCTTTGCGCGCGTCATCGGCTACCGCCGCCTGCAGGCGCTGCAGGAGCCGCGCGCCTACCTCACCACGGTGGCTAAGAGCATCCTGCTGCAGTTCTGGCGCCGCCGCGACCTGGAGCGCGCCTGGATCGACAGCCTGGCGCTGGCGCCCGAAACCTTCGCGCCCTCGCCCGAGGAGCGCGCCCTGTGGCTCGAATCGCTGGAGCGCATCGCGCAAGCGCTCGACGGGCTTTCGCCCCGGGCGCGCCAGGCCTTCCTGCTGAGCCAGCTTGACGGCTTGACTTACGCGCAGATCGCCGAGCGACTCGGCGTGTCGGCCAGCATGGTGCGCAAGTACATGGCGCAGGGCCTGCAGCAGTGCATGCGCGCGGTCGATGAAGGCTGACGCCCGCAACGCCGACGCCGCGCAGGCCGCCATTGGTTGGATGGTGGAGCTGCGCTCCGGCGAGGCCACCGCCGCTGAGCACCAGGCGTTCGCCGCCTGGCTGGCGGCCGACCCGGCCCACCGCGAGGCATGGCAGCGCCTGGCCGGCGCCGTGGGCCAGGCATTCGGCGACGCATCCGCCGCGCGCCCCGGCGCAGCGGACGCGGTGAACGGCGCATTGGACTTGGCGTCCACGCGCGCCACGCAGCGCCGGCGCCTGCTGCGCGGCGCGCTGGGCGTCGCTGGCGTGGGCCTGGGCGCTGCCTGGACGGGGCGGCACGCCGGCCTGCTACCCGACTGGAGCGCCGACTTGCACACCGCCACAGCCGAGCGCCGCAGCCACACGCTGGCCGACGGCAGCACGCTGCTGCTGGACGCGCGCAGCTCCGCCGACGTGGCCTTCACCGCCACCGAGCGCGGTGTGCGGCTGCGCGAGGGACAACTGATCGCCAGCGTGCAGGCCCAGCCGGGCGGCGCGGCGCCGTTCGTGGTGCACACCGCGCAGGGCAGCGTGCGGGCCCTGGGCACGCGCTTCATGGTGCGCCAAGCCGCCGGGCGCAGCCTGGCCGTGGTGCTAGAGCACAGCGTGGAGGTGGCCACGGCGAACGGCCTGCAGCGCCACGTGCTGCACGCGGGGGAGGCGGCCTGGTTCGATGCCGCGCGCATTGAGGCCGTGCCGCCGGATGGCGGCCCGCTGGCCGCCGCCGACTGGCAGCGCGGCCTGCTGGTGGCGCAGGACCTGCCCCTGGCCGACGTGGTGCAGGCGCTGCAGCCCTACCGGCACGGCTTCATTCGCATCGCGCCCGACGCGGCGCGGCTGCGCGTGTCGGGCAGCTACCCCCTGGCAGACACCGACGCCAGCCTGCAGGCGCTGGCCGAGACGCTGCCGATCAACGTGCATGTGTACACGGGGGGCTGGCTGGTGCGCATCGAGCGGCGCGGCTGACCGCCGTCCCCTTCGCCCGCCGGGGGTGTCACTTTTTCCGGCCCGTGGCTCATGCAGGAGGAGAGCGCCATTTCGCTCTGCCCTTTCTGCAACCTACTGACCGAAAGCCACCATGCTGCCGATCCCTGTCATCCCCTCCCGGCCGCGACTGCCTGCGGCTGCCATCTGCCTGGCCCTCGCTGCCGCACCCGCCGCCGCGCAAGACGCCGCCGCCCGTGCGTACGACCTGCCGGCCCAGCCGCTGAACGCCACCGTGGCCCGCATCGCCAGCGACAGCGGCGCGCGCATTTCCGTGGACGCCGAACTGGCGCGCGGCGTCACCGCCGCGCCGGTGCGCGGCAGCCTGACGGCCGAAGCAGCCATGCAGCAGGCGCTAGCAGGTTCAGGGCTGGAACTGGTGCGCACCGGCAGCGGCGTGCTCACGGTGCGGCGCGCGGCCGCCGTGCCTGCGGCGCTTTCGGCCACTGCGATGACGTTGCGCGAGGTGACCGTAACCGCCAACGCCGAGCGCAGCGCCGAGACCGACGGCACCGGCTCCTATGCCGTGCATGGCGCCACGCTGTTCAAGGGGGTGCAGTCGTTGCGCGAGATACCGCAGTCGGTGAGCGTCCTCACCCGCCAGCAGATGGACGACCAGGGGTTGACGACGGTCGATGCCGCAATGGACCAGGTGACTGGAGTCATCACCACCGGCTTTGCGGGCGAGCCGGTCTTCCTGAGCCGGGGCTACCGCATGAGCCCACAGATCGATGGCGTGCAGAGCACCAGCAGCAACGGCCGCTACGCCTCTTCGCTGCCCGCACTGGCCATGTACGACCGCATCGAGGTATTGCGCGGCCCCGGCGGCCTGCTGAGCGGCAACGGCGAGCCCGGCGGCGTGATCAACTATGTCAAGAAGCGCCCGCGCCACGATCCGGCTGTTTCGGCACGCCTGTCGGCCGGCTCCTGGGACCAGTACTACGCCGAGCTCGACGCCACGGGTCCGCTCAACGCCGAGGGCACGCTGCGCGGCCGCGCCGTGCTCGCCTGGCAGGACGAGCACAAGTTCTACGACGTGGCGACCGACCAGGCCAAGCTGTTCTACGGCGTGCTGGCTTATGACCTGACGCCCGCGACCACGCTGGGCCTGTCGGCCTCCTACAGCCACCGCCGCCACACGCCGTTCTGGGGGCTGCCGCGCTACAGCGACGGCAGCCTGCCCGCGCGCTCATCCTTCGTGGGCTACGACCACCTCATGCGCACCCAGCAGACGGATCTGGGTATCGACCTGGAACACCGGTTCAACGGTGGCTGGCGCCTGAAGGGCGGCTACAGCCAGGTGGGCCTGGAACGGACGTATCTCATCGGCTATGGCACCAGCCCCATCGACGTTTCCACGGGGTTGGGCAACTATCTGACTGGAAACGACCGCTATGACTCGACCGACAGGTCGTTCGACGTGAACGTTACTGGTCCGGTGCAGCTTTTCGGCCGCACGCACAGGCTGACCTTCGGCTACGACCGCCTCGAAAGCAACACCACCATGGGCGCCGCCCCGTGGGGGCGTGGCTCGGGATGGGATTTGCTGAACAACCATGACTTCAGCGCCTGGATTCCCGCCGACGGCAACCAGACACAGTACCGCACGGCACGCGCGGGCTTCTACAGCCATGCGCACATCCGTCCGGCCGATGCCTGGACCTTCGTGCTCGGCGGCCGCTGGTCCGACTACCGAACCAAGAGCCGAGGGGTCACGGTGCCGACCGACTGGAACGGCAGCGCAGCCAAGGCGAACGGCAGGTTCACGCCTTTCGGCGGAGTGCTCTGGGACGTGGCCCGGCAGGTCACGCTCTACGGCAGCTATGCCGAAATCTTCGAGCCGCAGAGCGACCTCGACCACAACCGGCAGGCGCTCAAGCCACGCACCGGCTGGCAAACCGAGGTCGGTGCCAAGGGCGAATTCTTCGACGGCCGGCTCAACGCCTCGGTCGCGCTGTTCCGCATTCGCGACGAGAATCGCTCGATCATCGACCCTGATCCCGCACACGCCGTCTGCGGCAATTCGGGTACCGGCTCCTGCTCCGTGGCCGCGGGCCTGTGGCAGAGCCAGGGCTGGGAGGCCGAGGTCTCGGGCAGCCCGGCGCGTGGCTGGGACGTCTCGGCCAGTTACACGCGTACGCAGACCAAGGTACTGCGCGCGGCCAGCGTCGATACCGAGAACCAGGTGGCCAACGCCAACATGCCGGAGCATCTGTTCAAGTTCTGGACGCAGTACCGCCCCGGAACGGCCATCCTCGGCGGCGCGCTGGAGGGTTGGACCTTCGGCGCCGGTGTCTATGCGAGCAGCCGCTATGCCTTCAGCACGCTCTATCCGTACCAGGGCGGCTATGCCACCGTTTCGGCCAAGGCGGGCTACCGCATCAACCGGCAATGGGACGCCATGCTGACGGTCGGCAACCTGTTCGACCGGAGCTACCTGGAGCGTGCGGGGATACTGGGCGCGTACAACATCTATGGCAAGCCGCGCAACTTCACGCTGACGTTGCGCGGCAGCTTCTGATGGCCGTGGCGGGGCCGCGATTCATCATCGTGGCGTCTGATCTACTGCAAAATTGATAGCTGCTTGCGCTTGCTGCATAAGCGCTAGAGACTTTTTTTACTTGAATCTTCTTCCTGCCGCCGCCAGCGCAGCTCCGCCACGCCAAAGGCCAGCGCCGCCAGCACCTGGGCGGCGCTGAGCGGCGGCGACGCGAGCAGCGGGCCGCATCAATCCTTGAACTGCGGCTGCTGCCTGGCCATGCTGGCCGTCATGGCCGCCACCAGGTCCTTGCTCTGCAGCATGGCGGCGTTCCAGGTGGCGATGTAGTTCAGGCTGTCGGCCACGCTGTGGTCGCGCGCGTAGTTCAGCATTTCCTTGGTGCCGCGGATGGACAGCGGCGACTTGGCGGCGATGCTGGCGGCGATGGCCTGCACGCCTTCGTACAGCGCTTCGCGCGTGGCGAATACGCGGTTGAGCAGGCCGATCTCGCGCGCCTCCTGCGCGCCAAAGACGCGGCCGGTGTACGCCAGCTCGCGCGTGATGCCCTGTCCGATGAGCTTGGGCAGGCGCTGCAGCGTGCCCACGTCGGCCACCATGCCGATGTCGATCTCCTTGATGGTGAAGCTCGCGTCCTCGCTGGCGTAGCGCATGTCGGCGCAGGTGATGAGGTCGATGCCGCCGCCGATGCAGCCGCCGTGGATGGCGGCGAGCACGGGCTTGCGGCAGCGCTCCAGGCTGGTCAGCGTGTCCTGCAGGTCGAGGATGACGCGGCGCAGCTTCTCGCGCTGGCGGCCCTCGCAGTCGTCAGCCACCTGCGCGCCCAGGCCCATCATCATCTGCAGGTCGATGCCTGCGGTGAAGTATTTGCCCTCGGCCTGCAGCACGGCCACGCGCGCCTCGGGGGTTTCGTCCACCCACTGGAAGGCCTGGCGGATTTCCTGCCACATGGTGGCGTTCATGGCGTTGGCCTTTTCGGGACGGTTCAGGCGCACGGTGGCGATGTGGTCCTGCAAAGACAGGCCCAGGGTTTCAAAGGTGGGTATCGTCATTCACAACTCCGGTTTCAAGTGTTTTTGGCCTCCAGCGCTTATGGGACAAGCGCTGGCAGCTCCTCTATCAATAGCAGATCAGGCCTTGGCGCCTTTCATGGCGGCCAGGTACGGCGCCAGGCGCTTGCCCATTTCCTCGCCCAGGGCCTGCAGGCCGCTCATCGGGCGCACCATGACCTCGAAATCGACGATCTTGCCCTCCTCGTCGAAGCGGATCTGGTCGATGCCCTTGAGCTCCTTGCCGTTCACCTTGGCGCTGAATTCGAGCACCACGCTCAGGCCGTCCTCGCTGGCGTAGCTGCGGTGGTAGGTGAAGTCCTCGAACACCTTGACCACCGTGCCCAGGATGAGCTGCACCGCCTGCGCGCTGGGGTACGGCGTGTGCGCCATGGGCGAGCGGAACACGGCCTTGGGGTGCAGGATGGACGCGAGCTGCGCCATGCTGCCCTCGGCCACCATGGCGTGCCAGGTTGCCAGGCTCTCCTGCACGGCGGCGGGCATCTGGTGCGTGGCGGGGGCGCTGGCGGGTGCTGCGGGGGCGAAGTCGATGCGCAGCGCCAGTTCGGTGCCCTGCTTGATGGCGCGCTTGGCGTCGAGCTCGGCGGCCTTGTCGGCGCCGCCGATGAGGTGCACGCGCACGCCCTGCGCCTCCAGCGCGGCCTGCAGTTCGCGGTTGGGGTCCTGGCCCGCGCAGACGATGACGTTGTCCACCGGCAGGGTCATGTCCTTGCCGTCCACGGTGATGTGCAGGCCCGCGTCGTCCACCTTGCGGTAGGCCACGCCGGGGACCATCTCCACACCCCGGTTCTTCAGGCCGGTGCGGTGGATCCAGCCGGTGGTCTTGCCTAAGGTCTCGCCCACCTTGCTGGCCTTGCGCTGCAGCAGGTAGACCTTGCGCGGCACGTGGCCGATGTGCGCGGGCTGCAGGCCGCCGCGCGCGCTGCCGGTGGTGTCCACGCCCCATTCGGCGAAGAACTGGGCCTTGTCCAGGCTGGGGCTCACGCCCTCGTGCAGCAGGTATTCCGATACGTCGAAGCCGATGCCGCCCGCGCCGATCACGGCGACCGTCTTGCCCACGGGCTTCTTGCCCTGCAGCACGTCGAGGTAGCCCAGCACCTTGGGGTGCGTGATGCCTTCGATGTCCGGCAGGCGCGGGCGGATGCCGGTCGCCAGCACCACATGTTGGAAGCCCGCTTGCACCAGGTCAGCGGCGCTGACGCGCTGGCCCAGCTTCACGGCCACGCCGGTCTGCTGCAGGCGCTCGCCGAAGTAGCGCAGGGTTTCGTAGAACTCCTCCTTGCCGGGGATTTGCTTGGCCACGTTGAACTGGCCGCCGATCTCGCTGCCGGCGTCGAACAGCGTCACGTCCAGCCCGCGCTGCGCGGCCTCGGTGGCGAAGGCCAGGCCCGCCGGGCCGGCGCCCACCACGGCCACGCGCTCTTTCTTCGTGAGCGGCACGGGCACCAGGAGGGTTTCGTGGCACGCACGCGGGTTGACCAGGCACGAGGTGATCTTGCCGCCGAAGGTGTGGTCCAGGCAGGCCTGGTTGCAGCCGATGCAGGTGTTGATGTCCTGCGCCCGGCCCGCGGCGGCCTTGTTGACGAACTCCGGGTCGGCCAGGAAGGGGCGCGCCATGCTCACCATGTCGGCCTGGCCCGAAGCCAGCACCTCCTCGGCCACCTCGGGCGTGTTGATGCGGTTGGTGGCCACCAGCGGAATGCCCACCTTGCCCTTGAGCTGCTGCGTGACCCAGGCGAACGCCGCGCGCGGTACCTTGGTGGCTATTGTTGGGATGCGCGCCTCGTGCCAGCCGATGCCGGTGTTGAGGATGGTCACGCCCGCCTGCTCCAGCGCCTGGGCAAGCTGCACCACTTCTTCGTGCGTGGAGCCGCCTTCGACCAAATCGAGCATGGACAGGCGGAAGATGATGATGAACTCCGCCCCCACCCGGGCGCGCGTGCGGCGCACGATCTCTAGCGGAAAGCGGATGCGGTTCTCGTAGCTGCCGCCCCATGCGTCGTCGCGCTGGTTGGTCTGCGCGGCGATGAATTCGTTGATGAGGTAGCCCTCCGAGCCCATGATCTCCACGCCGTCGTAGCCCGCGCTCTGCGCCAGCGCGGCGGCGTTGGCGTAGTCCTCGATGGTCTGCTCCACCTCTTCGCCCGTCAGCGCATGCGGGCGGAACGGGCTGATGGGCGCCTTGAGGGCGCTGGGCGCCACCAGCTCGGGGTGGTAGGCGTAGCGGCCGAAGTGCAGGATCTGCATGCAGATCTTGCCGCCCGCATCGTGCACCGCCTGCGTCACCACCTTGTGCTTGTCGGCCTCGGCTTGCGTCGTCATGGCCGCGCCGCCGGGCATGGGGCGGGCGCGCTCGTTGGGCGCGATGCCACCCGTCACGATCAGGCCCACGCCGCCCCGGGCGCGCTCGGCATAGAACGCGGCCATGCGCTCGAAGCCCTGGGGCGCCTCTTCCAGCCCCACGTGCATGGAGCCCATGAGCACGCGGTTCTTGAGCGTGGTGAAGCCGAGATGAAGGGGCGCGAGCAGGTGGGGATAGGTGGTCATGGGGTGTCCTTGTCGTCGTGGGGTCGTGGGGGAATCGCTGGCGCGCTATGCAACCAGTTGCACAAAAGTGTACGGTCGTTCGTTTAACTATGCAACGGGTTGCATAGCTGGATTTCCCGGATAGACTGCGCCCCCATGTCCCTGCCGCACGCCGTTCTGACCTCCCTGCTGGAAAAATCCACCTCGGGCTACGACCTGGCGCGGCGTTTCGACAAATCCATCGGCTACTTCTGGCACGCCACGCACCAGCAGATCTACCGCGAGCTGGCGCGCATGGAGGGCGCCGGCTGGATCGAGGGCTTCGTGCCGCCCGACGCCGGCAAGACGCGCAAGAAGCACTACCGCGTGCTGCCCGCCGGCCGTGCCGAGCTGGTGCGCTGGGCCGCCGAGCCCACCGCCCCCATGGACCTGCGCGACAGCTTCACCGTCAAGCTGCGCGCCGACGCCATCCTCGACGAAGTGGACCTGCGCGAGGAACTGGCGCGCCACAACGCGCTGCATGCCGAGCGCCTGGCGCAGTACCGCATGATTGAGGCGCGTGACTTCCCTCCCGCCGCGCCGCTGGCGCGCGCGCAGGCCATCCAGCACATGATCCTGAAAAAAGGCATCCTCTACGAAGAGGGCGAGATCGCCTGGGGCCAGGAGATGCTGGTACTGCTGCAGGCGCCGGCCCAGACATAGAATCGCGGCACCGTCCACCAGGGTGCCTGCATGTCCTCCCTCCTCGACTTTTTTCGCCGTCTCCTGGGCCGCAGCCGGCCGAACCAGGCACCTGCGCAGGCCCCGCAGCGCAAGGCCAGCGCGCAATTCCAGACCCTGAACCAGCTCGCGCCCCTCAAGGCCGAGCCCAGCGCCCAGGCCCCCACGCCGGCCCCGACACCCGCCAACCGCAGCGCCTCCTTCATTTGCCGCGAGCCGGTACTCAACCGCCAGGAACAGATCGCGGGCTACTTCTTCCACCTGCACGGCCATCTGCAAAGCCGCCTGCAGGGCAAGAACGAGCCGCTGCACAAGGCCTACGACGACGCCCTGCTGCGCAACCTCATCGACCTGCACGTGCACCGGCTGCTGGGCCACCGCAAGGCCTTCATCCACCTGAGCCCGGCCTCGCTGGACAACCCGCTGCTGGCGCGGCTCCCAGTGAAGAACAGCGTGCTCATGCTGGCGCCCAACCTGCAGACGCTGGACCTGGCCCAGCTCCAGCCCCAGCTGGCCGCGCTGCGCCAGGCCGGCATGGCCCATGGCTGGGTGCTGGACAAAAACCTGCTGACGCTGCACCCCGCGCTGCGCGAGCTGGCCATGCAGGCCGACTATGTGCAGCTCGACACTGCCAAATTCGACGGCCTGGAGATCGAAGCCCTGTGCGAAACCCTGGGCAACGGCCCTGGCGAGAACCGGGCGCCGCTGCAGTGGATTGCGCAGGAGCTGCACAGCTTCGACGAGTTCAACCTGTGCTTCAAGGGCGGCTTCGACTTCTTCATGGGCGACTTCGTCACCAGCCGCGAGAACTGGCACCCGCCCAAGAGCGAGATCAATCGCCTGCTGACCATCAAGCTGCTCAACCTGCTGCGCAGCGACGAAGACCTGAGCGTCATCGCCCAGCAGATCACCGCCGACCCGGTGCTGGCCTTCAAGCTGCTGCGCTACCTCAACTCCCCGGCCTTCGGCCTGGCCCAGCCCATCCTGACCATCGACAAGGCAGTGATGGTGCTGGGGCGCGAGCGCTGCTACCGCTGGGTCTCGCTGCTGCTGTTCGACATCCAGCAAAGCGGCTACCGCGAGCGGCTGCTGATCGAGCACGCGCTCACGCGCGCCTTCTACCTGGAAAGCCTGGCCGGCCAGGGCCTGCTGCAAGGGCCCAGGGAGGAGCTTTTCATCCTCGGCCTGTTCTCCATGCTCGACCTGCTGATCGGCCACCCGCTGGAAACCATCCTGCAGGAAACCCACCTGCCCGCGCCCGTGCACGAGGCCCTGCTGGGCCAGGCCGGAACCTACCGCAACGCCCTGCTGCTGGCGCAGGCCATGGAAAAGCAGCAATTCAACGCCGTGCAGGCGCTGGCCGAACGGCTCCAGCTCAACGCCCTGCCCGTGCTGAGCCTGCAGCTGGAGGCCCTGGGCAAGGCCAACGAGATCATCGAGATGAGCCAGGAATGACCGTATCGCCAGCTATGCGATAATCGAGAGCTTTTTGCGGAAAGTACACTGGAATAGGCTGGTGCGGCTCCCGCTGCTGATTCAAAGGAAGATCATGAAAGAAGGCATTCACCCCAATTACCGCGAAGTGCTGTTCGTTGACCTGTCCAACGGCTTCAAGTTCGTGACCCGCTCCTGCGTGAACACGAAGGAAACCGAGACCTTCGAGGGCAAGGACTACCCGCTGTTCAAGCTGGACACGTCCAGCGAGTCGCACCCCTTCTACACCGGCACGCAAAAATCCGTGGACAACATGGGCGGCCGCGTGGAGCGCTTCCGCAACCGCTTCGGCAAGAAGTAATCCAGTTTTGCGCCTGGCGGAGTTTTCCGCCCGCGAAAAAGGGCAGCCCGGGCCACCGCGCTGCCCTTTTTTACCTTCCGCCCTCCCGTGAACCACCCGACCCCCGCCATCGTCACCCAACGCGCCGCGCGCCCCCTGCCGCGCTGGGCGCTGCTGCTGCTGTGCCTGGCCTACGTGGTGCCGGGCTTCGTCGGGCGCGACCCGTGGCGCAACGTCGATGTGGCCTCGTTCGGCTACATGCTGGAACTGGCCCAGGGCCGCAGCCACTGGCTCGCGCCCACGCTGGCCGGCTTCACCCCCGATGGCGACGGCCTGCTCGCCTTCTGGCTCGGCGCGCTGGCACTGCAGTGGGCGCCAGGCTGGCTCGCGCCCGAGATGGCGGCGCGCCTGCCCTTCATCGCCCTGCTGGTGCTGACGCTGCTGGCCACCTGGTACACCGTGTACTACTTGGCGCGCAGCCCCGGCGCCCAGCCCGTGGCCTTCGCCTTCGGCGGCGAGGCGCACCCCAAGGATTACGCGCGCTCCATGGCCGATGCCGGGCTGCTCGCGCTGCTCGCCTGCCTCGGGCTGGCCCAGCTGTCGCACGAAATCACCAGCTACCTCGCGCAACTGGCCTGCACGGCGCTGGTGTTCTTCGCCGCCGCCATCCAGCCCTACCACCCGCGCCGCGCCGCCGTGGCCATGCCCCTGGGCATGGCCGGGCTGGCGCTGGCAGGCGCACCCACGCTCGCCACCTTGCTCGGCCTGGGCTGCGCCGCGCTGGCCTGGTGGGCACCCGCCAGCACCGCCGACCGGCGCCGCACCGCGGCCCTGGCATGGATCGTCGGCACGCTGACCAGCATGGGCCTGGCCTGGGCGCTGGACCTGTGGGCCTGGCGCATCGAGCCGCCGCGGGCCTTCCTGCCCTACGCCACGACCATGGCGCGCATGCTGGTCTGGTTCGGCTGGCCCGCCTGGCCGCTGGCGCTGTGGACGCTGTGGCGCTGGCGCCGCCAGATCGCCAGCCGCACCGGCCACCGGCATCTGTGGCTGCCGCTGTGGTTCACCCTGGTCACGCTGGCCGCCACCTTCACCACCCAGCCGGCCGACCGGGCCCTGCTGCTGGGCCTGCCGGCGCTGGCGGTGCTGGCGGCATTCGCCCTGCCGACGCTGGAGCGCAGCATTGCCGCGCTGATCGACTGGTTCACGCTGCTGTTCTTCAGCGTCTCGGCCATCGCCATCTGGGTGGTGTGGATCTCTCTGCACACCGGCATACCCGCGCAGCCCGCCGCCAACGTGGCGCGGCTGGCGCCCGGCTTCGTGCCCCGCTTCGATACCCTGGCTTTCACCCTGGCGCTGGCCGCCTCCGCCGCATGGTGCGCCCTGGTCTGGTGGCGCGCCGCCCGGCACCGCACCGCGCTCTGGAAAAGCCTGGTGCTGCCCGCCAGCGGCACCACCCTGGCCTGGCTGCTGCTGATGACCATCTGGCTGCCCATGCTGGACTACGCCCGCAGCTACGCCCCGCAGGTGCGCCAGATCGTGGCCACGCTGGGCCCGGAGCCGGGCTGCGTGCTCATGCACAACCTGGGCGACTCGCAGGTGGCGGCGCTGCAGTTCCACGGGCACCTGGCGCTCTACCCCAACAGCGCCGAGCCGCCGCAGGGCTGCCAATGGCTGGCCGTGGGCAGCGACACACGCGACCCGCCCGAGGACCTGGCGCAGCCCGCGCAATGGCTGCCCTTCGCCGCCATCGGCCGCCCGACCAACCGCAGCGAGCGCATCCTGCTGCTGAAACGGCTGCCCCCGGCATCCGACGAAGCCGCCCCCTGATACGGATTTGCCTTCAACCGTCTAACGTCGTTGGTTCGCCTTGCCGTGCTACAGCACTGTCTACGGCTTCCCGCCTAGTTATACGGTTGAATGCAAACCCGTATGAGCGGACCACCGCGAAGCATCAACCAAATTGGCCCCCAGCGCTTGCCAGGAAAGCGCTGGCAGCTATTGAATCAGGAGTATCGGCCCTGGCCCGCTGACGCGGCCGGTGCGCCATTGCGCCATGTCTGAACTGTCCATCGTCTCGCGCCACGCCCTCACGGTGCTCACCGGCCAGCTGGCCGTCATGGCCTACGGCATCACCGACACCATCGTCGCCGGCCGCCACGCGCAGGAATCGCTGGCGGCGCTCTCCGTCGGCTCGGCCATCTTCATCAGCGTCTATGTCGCACTGATGGGCATGCTGCAGGCGCTGCTGCCCATTTGGGCCGAGCAGCGCGGTGCCCGCGCGCCTGGCGCCATCGGGCGCTCGCTGCGCCAATCGCTGTACCTGTGCCTGGCCGCCAGCGCGCTCGGCATGGGCGTGCTGCTGTCGCCCGGCGCCCTGCTGCGCTGGACCGAGGTGCCCCCGGCCCTGCAGGCCGAGGTGACGGCCTATCTGGCGGTGCTCGCGCTGGGCCTGCCGCCGGCGCTGCTGTTTCGCACCTACTGCACGCTCAACCAGGCGCTGGGCCACCCGCAGCTCGTGACCTGGCTGCAGGTAGCAGGCCTGGCGCTCAAGGTGCCGCTGTCCATCTGGTTCACCTTCGGCGGCGCGGGCCTGGCGCCCCAGGGCGCCGTGGGCTGCGCCTGGGCCACCCTGGCCGTGGGCTACCTGCAGCTGGCGCTGGCCCTGTGGCTGCTGCGCACCCAGAGCCTGTACCGGGCGCTGGACATCTGGCGCCCCCTGGAGCGCCCCGACTGGGCGCAGCTCGGCGCCTTTCTGCGCCTGGGGCTGCCGGCAGGCCTGTCGATCATGGTCGAGGTGACCTCGTTCACCCTCATGGCCCTGTTCATCGCGCGCCAGGGCACGCTGGCCGCCGCCAGCCACCAGATCGCCGCCAACCTCACGGCCGTGGTCTACATGGTGCCGCTGTCGCTGGGCATCGCTGCCAGCGCACGCGTGAGCTACTGGCGCGGCGCCGGCAACGAGGCCCAGGCCCGCCATGTGGCCTGGATGGGTTTTCGGCTTGCAGCCCTTATGGGGATTGCGCTGGCAGCTCTCCTTTTCGCAGTGCGTGCACCGTTGGCTGCGCTCTACAGCAGCAGTGCCAGCGTGGTGGCGCTCACCACTGCCCTGCTCGGCTGGGTGGCGGCTGCCCACGTGGGCGACGCCGTGCAGACCCTGTGCGCCTTCGTGCTACGCAGCTACCGCGTGACGGTGGCGCCACTGGCCATCTACTGCCTGCTGCTGTGGGGCGCCGGGCTGGCCGGCGGCTACGTGCTGGCCTACCAGGGCATAGGGCCGTGGCGCGGGCAAGCGCCTACGCCGGTGCCGTTCTGGTTCGCCAACGGACTGGCACTGGCGGTGACAGCGGCACTGTTCACCGCCATGCTGAGACGCACGCTGGTTCGCCATGTGGCGCCCGATTCGGCCTGCACGTAAGCAGGCTGCCAGGATCGTTCCCAGCAAAGCCCTGGACAGACAAAGAAAGATGCGAAGGCATGCCAGCTCCGTGCGTCCATCCTCGTTTTCTTTATAAGCTAATTTGAATATATGCAGCACCAAAAAATAGTTTGTTTTAATATAAGAAACTTCTACATTCGCGCCCATGCATGATTTCGCGTTCATCCTGGCGGGCTTTGGTGTGGGCCTGATCGTCGGCCTGACCGGCGTGGGCGGTGGCTCGCTGATGACCCCTGCGCTCATCTTCTTCTTCGGCATCAAGCCGCACCTGGCCATCGGCACCGACCTGCTGTTCGCCGCCTTCACCAAGATGGGCGGCACCGTGAGCCTGGCGCGCCAGCGCCTGGTGCCGTGGCGCGTGGTGGGCCTGCTGTGCGCGGGCAGCATTCCGGCCGCGCTGCTGGGCCTGTGGACGCTGCGCCACCTCGGCCCGGACAGTGCCCAGGCGCAGCGCATGATGACGACGACGCTGGGCGTGGCACTGCTGCTGACGGCGGCGGCCACGCTCTACAAGGCCCTGGTCTTCTCGCCCGAGCGCGCCGCTGCAGCCGCTGCCGCGCGCAGCAGCCGTGCCGCCGACGCCACGCAGCCGCGCCACTGGAGCCTGCCGGTGCTGCTGGGTGCGGTCATCGGCCTGCTGGTGACGTTCACCTCGGTCGGCGCGGGGGCCATCGGCGTCTCGGTGCTGCTGCTGGTGTTCCCGCACCTGCCGCTGCCGCGCATCATCGCCGCCGACATTGCCTACGCCGTGCCGCTCACGCTGGTGGCGGGCCTGGGCCATGCGTCGCTCGGTTCGGTGGACTGGCCGCTGCTGGGCCTGCTGCTCACCGGCTCGCTGCCCGGCATCTGGCTGGGCTCGCGCCTGGTCTCGCACACGCCCGAGAGGCTGATCCGCTCCATTCTCTCCGCGCTGCTCGCCTGGGCTGGCGCCAAACTGGTTCTGCTCTGAGAAGAGCGCACACCTTCTGACCCCACCATGTACCAATACACAGAATTCGACCGCCAATTCGTCCACCTGCGCGCCCAGCAGTTCCGCGACCAGCTCGAGCGCTGGCAGCGCGGCGAGCTGACCGACGAGCAAATGCTGCCGCTGCGCCTGCAGAACGGCTGGTACATCCAGCGCTACGCGCCCATGGCGCGCATCGCCGTGCCCTACGGCGAGATCAGCAGCGCGCAACTGCGCATGCTGGCGCACATCGCGCGCGAGTACGACAAACCCACGCCCGAGCTGCTGGCGCATGCCCAGGCCACGCAGGACCAGCTCCAGGCCGCGCAGCCCGGGCTGACGCTGGCCGCCGCGCCGCTGCAATACGGCTACGGCCACTTCACCACGCGCACCAACGTGCAGTTCAACTGGATTCCCATCACCCGCGCAGCCGACGTGATGGACCTGCTGGCCAGCGTGCACATGCACGGCATCCAGACCAGCGGCAACACCATCCGCAACATCACCACCGAAGCCTACGAAGGCATCGCCGAGGACGGCATCGTCGATGCGCGCCCGTTCAGCGAGATCCTGCGCCAGTGGAGCACGCTGCACCCCGAGTTCGCCTTTCTGCCGCGCAAGTTCAAGATCGCCTTCAACGGCGCCGAGGAAGACCGGGCAGCCACCGGCTGGTACGACATCGGCCTGCAGGCGCGCAAGAGCAGCGCGGGCGAAGCGGGCTTCACCGTCAAGGTCGGCGGCGGCATGGGCCGCACGCCCGTCATCGGCACCGTGGTGCGCGAGTTCCTGCCCTGGGGCCAACTGCTCAACTACATCGAGGCCGTGATCCGCGTCTACAACGGCTATGGCCGCCGCGACAACAAGTGGAAGGCGCGCATCAAGATCCTGGTCAAGGCCGAGGGCCAGAAGTTCATCGACGCGGTGGAGGCCGAGTACCAGGCCATCGTCACGCAGGACGGCGCGCCGCACACCATCACCCAGGCCGAGCTTGACCGCGTGGCCGCCAACTTCGTGGTGCCGGCGCTCAAGCCCGCCAACCTGCCCTCGACCGTCAAGACCGACGGCCAGCTCTACCAGCGCTGGCTGCAGCAGAACGTGCGCGGCCACCGCCTGCCGGGCATGCGCGCCGTCACGCTGTCGTTCAAGCGCGTGGGCTTCGCGCCCGGCGACGCCGACGCCGACACCATCGACGCGCTGGCGCAGCTGGCCGAGCAGTTCAGCGCGGGCGAGGCGCGCCTGACGCACGAGCAGAACCTGATGCTACCCTGGGTGTTCGAGAGCGACCTGCCCGCGCTGTACGAGGCCGCGCGCAAGCTCGGCCTGGCGCAGCCCAACATCGGCCTGCTGACCGACATGATTGCCTGCCCGGGCGGCGACTTCTGCGCGCTGGCCAATGCGCGCTCGCTGCCCATCGCCGCCGCCATCACCGAGCGCTACCAGGACCTGGACGAGGTGTTCGACCTCGGCCCGATCGACCTGCACATGAGCGGCTGCATCAACTCCTGCGGCCACCACCACAGCGGGCACATCGGCATCCTCGGCGTGGACAAGGACGGCAAGGAGTGGTACCAGATCACGCTGGGCGGCTCGGACGGCGCGCGCCTGTCCGGCCCGGCCCTGGCGGGCAAGGTGGTCGGCCCGTCGTTCTCCGCCGCCGAGGTGCCCGACGTGATCGAGGCCCTGCTGGGCACCTACCGCGCCCAGCGCAAGGGCGGCGAGTTCTTCATCGACACGCTGCGCCGCGTCGGCCACGACCCGTTCAAGGCCGCCGCCAACGCCGCGCGCCACCCCCGGCAGGCCGAGGAAGCCGTTGCCGAATGAACCTCCCCTGACGAACCGAATGACTATGAAAATAATAGCTTCCAGCGCAATCTCCACGGGCGCTGAGACCGAAAAAGTGCTGCAAATCGCCAACGACGCCGAGCTGGCCGGCATCGCCGCCGGCGGCGCCTTGCAGGGCGTGGAACGCATCGAGCTGCACTTTCCCAAGTTCACCGATGGCCGCGCCTTCAGCCAGGCCGTGCTGCTGCGCCGCCGCTACGGTTTCGCGGGCGACATCCGCGCCACGGGCGACGTGCTGATCGACCAGCTGGTGCAGATGCACCGCAGCGGTTTCACCAGCGCCGTGCTGGCCGAGGGCCAGAACCCCGAGACCGCCGAGCGCCAGTTCGCGCGCTACCAAGCCTTCTACCAGGGCGACGCGCTGCAGCCGCGCCCGCTGTTTGCACGCGATTCGGCACAGGAGGCCGCATGAGTCTCGACCTCGCACACATCAACGCAACCATGGGCCGCGACGCGCCCGGCCTCGTGCAATGGGCGCTGGGCCTGGGCAAGCCGTCCATCGTCACCACCAATTTCCGCCCCTACGAGGCCGTCATCCTGCACCTGGTCACGCAGGTACAGCCCGATGTGCCCGTGGTCTGGATGGACAACGGCTACAACACCGAAGCCACCTACCGCTACGCCGACGCGGTGGCGAAGCAACTGGGCCTGAACCTCAGGATCTACCTGCCGCTGCGCTCGCGCGCGCACCGCGAGGCGGTCGATGGCCCGCTGCCCGCGCTCGACGACCCGCGCCACGCTGCCTTCACCGAGGAAGTGAAGCTGGAGCCCTTCGCCCGCGCGCTGCGCGAGACCGCGCCCCAGGTCTGGTTCACCGCGCTGCGCGCCACCGACAGCGCCGTGCGCGCGCAGATGGAGCCCGTGAGCATCAACCCCGACGGCCTCATCAAGGTCGCGCCGCTGCTGCACTGGTCGTCCAAGGATTTGTACCAGTACTGCGAGCAGCACGGCCTGCCCAACAACTTCGACTACGTGGACCCGACAAAGGGCGAGGAACAGCGCGAGTGCGGCCTGCACCTGGCGCACTAGAAAAACGATAGCTGCCCGCGCTTACCCCATAAGGGCCAGAGCCTTATTTGAATGGAAGAACCAATGAACGCCCGAGTTGATACCTCCGTGCTCAGCCACCTGAGCAACCAGCACCTCGACGCGCTGGAGGAAGAAACCATCTTCATCCTGCGCGAAGTCGCCGCCGCCTTCGAGCGCCCCGCGCTGCTGTTCTCGGGCGGCAAGGATTCGCTGGTCATGCTCAAGTGCGCCGAAAAAGCGTTCGGCGCCGGCCGCATCCCCTACCCGCTGCTGATGATCGACACCGGCCACAACTTCCCCGAGGTGACCGACTTCCGCGACCTGCGCGCCAAGGAGCTGGGCGCCGAACTGATCGTGCGCAGCGTGGAAGACTCGATGGCGCGCGGCACCGTGCGCCTGGCGCACCCGGGCGAGAGCCGCAACGTGCACCAGTCCGTCACGCTCCTGGAGGCCATCGAGGAATTCCGCTTCGACGCGCTGATCGGCGGCGCGCGCCGCGACGAGGAGAAGGCCCGCGCCAAGGAGCGCATCTTCAGCCACCGCGACAGCTTCGGCCAATGGCAGCCCAAGGCGCAGCGCCCCGAACTCTGGACGCTGTTCAACACGCGCCTGGCACCGGGCGAGCACTTCCGCGTGTTCCCCATCAGCAACTGGACCGAGCTGGACGTGTGGCAGTACATCGAGCGCGAGCAGATCGGCCTGCCCGCGCTGTACTACGCGCACCCGCGCCAGGTGGTGGAGCGCCGCGGCCTGCTGGTGCCCGTGACGCCGCTGACGCCGCCCAAGGACGGCGAGACCGTGGAAACGCGCACCGTGCGCTTTCGCACCGTGGGCGACATCACCTGCACCTGCCCGGTCGAAAGCCCGGCCGCCACGGCCGGCGAGATCGTGATCGAAACCCTGGCCGCCGAGGTCAGCGAGCGCGGCGCCACGCGCATGGACGACAAGACCTCCGATGCTTCGATGGAGAAGCGCAAGAAAGACGGGTACTTCTGATGACTACTGATTTGATAGCTGCCAGCGCAAGCCCAGTAAGCGCTACAGGCCAAAACGACCATATTTCTGCATTGAAGTTCATCACCTGCGGCAGCGTCGATGACGGCAAGAGCACGCTGATCGGCCGCCTGCTGGTGGACAGCCGCGCCGTGCTGCAGGACCACCTGGCCGGCGTGCAGCGCGGCGGCGAGACCGACCTGGCGCTGCTCACCGACGGCCTGTCCGCCGAGCGCGAGCAGGGCATCACCATCGACGTGGCCTACCGCTACTTCGCCACCGAGACGCGCAAGTTCATCATCGGCGACGCGCCCGGCCACGAGCAGTACACGCGCAACATGGTTACCGCCGCCTCGCAGGCCGACGCCGCCGTGGTGCTGGTGGACGCCACCAAGCTCGACTGGCAGAACCCCCAGCTCGCGCTGCTGCCGCAGACGCGCCGCCACAGCCTGCTGGTGCACCTGCTGCGCGTGCACTCGCTGGTGTTCGCGGTGAACAAGCTCGACGCCGTGGCCGACCCGGCGCTGGCGTTCCAGCACATCCGCTCGGCCCTGGAGCAGTTCGCGCGGCACGCCGGCATCGCCGTGGCCGCCACCGTGCCCGTCTCCGCGCTCAAGGGCTGGAACGTGGTCGATGCCCAGCCCGGCTGGTGCGGCTACGCAGGCCCGAGCCTGCTGCAGATCCTGGAGCTGCTGCCCAACACGCCGCCCGACACCGCGCTGCCCCTGGCCTTCCCGGTGCAGTGGGTGGAGAAGTTCTCCTCGTCGTCCGACACCTCGCAGGGCCGCCGCGTGTTCTGGGGCCGCGTCGGCACGGGCAGCGTGCAGCCGGGCACGCCGGTGCAGGTCTTCCCCAGCGGCCAGCTGGCCAGCGTGGCCCAGGTGCTGGACCACGCGCGCCGCCCCACCGATGTGGGTGCAGGCCAGAGCGCCGGCATCATCCTCGACCGCGAGGTCGATGTCTCGCGCGGCGACTGGATCGTGGCCGCCCCGCTGCCCGCCACGCCGGCCGAGGACGACTTCGACACCCCCGCCGCCCAGCCCGCCTGGCCCGGCCAGCGCGAACTGGCGGCCACCGTCGCCTGGATGGACGACGAGCCGCTGGTGGCCGGCCGCGTGTACTGGGCGCTGCACGGCCACCGCTGGGTCAAGGCCAAGGTGCGCCGCGTGGTGCACCGCCTCGACATCAACACCCTGGCCGAGGAAGACGCGCAGCAGCTCGAACCCAACGCCATCGGCCACGTCGAGCTGCTGCTGCAGGAACCCCTGCCCGCCGCGCCCTTCGCCCGGGCACGCCTGCTGGGCTCGCTGATCCTGGTCGACACCGCCAGCCACCGCACGGCCGGTGCCATCCTGGTGAACTGACATCGGTCAACGAAGCCCTTCCCGCCACGGGGCTGGCTGCGGCCCGCCCCGTGGAACCGCCTAAAATCGAGGGTTACCCCCTGATTCCAACCACACCATGACCCACGTCGTTTCCGAAAACTGCATCAAGTGCAAATACACCGATTGCGTGGACGTATGCCCCGTTGACTGCTTCGTCGAGGGCCCGAACATGCTGGTCATCAACCCGGACGAATGCATCGACTGCGCCGTCTGCGTGCCCGAGTGCCCGGCCAACGCCATCTTCGCCGAGGAAGACCTGCCCTCCGCCGAGCTGGCCTTCATCAAGATCAACGCCGACCTGACCAACGCCCCCGGCTGGAAGCCCATCACCAAGCGCAAGGCCGCCCTGCCCGACGCCGACGAGTGGAACGGCCAGCCCGGCAAGGTGAAGGACCTGCAGCGCTAACCCCTGCCCTGGCATGCACAGCACCGACGCCCTCGTCATCGGCGCCGGGCCCGTGGGCCTGTTCCAGGTATTCCAGCTCGGCCTGCAGGGGCTGCGGGCCCATGTGATCGACGCGCTGCCCCACCTGGGCGGCCAGTGCGCCGCGCTGTACGGCGACAAGCCCATCCACGACATTCCCGCCCTCCCCGCCTGCACCGGCCACGAACTGGTGCAGCGCCTGCACGCGCAAACCGCGCCTTTCGCCCCCGTCTTCCACCTCGGCCAGCCAGTGAGCGCCCTGCAGGTGCTGCCCGAGGGCGGCTTTCACGCCGCCACGGCGCAAGGCGGCGCATGGCGCGCGCGCGCCGTCTTCCTCGCCACCGGCGTGGGCGCCTTCGTGCCGCGCACGCTCAAGCTGCCGGGCCTGGACGCCTTCGAGGGCGGCCAGCTGCGCTACCGCCTCGACGGCAACGCCTGCCTGGCCGGGCAACGGGTGGTGGTGCATGGCGGCGACGAAGCCGCCGTGCAGCAGGCCATTGACTGCGCCACCGCGCCCGAGGCGCTGCGCCCCGCGCGCACCACGCTGCAGCACCGCCGCGACGTGTTCGACGCCCCGCCCGCGCTGCTGGCCACGCTGCAGGCGCTGCGCGCGGCGGGCCGCATCGAGGTCGCCATCGGCGTGGCCAGCGGCATCGTGCAGGAACAGGGGCGCCTGGCCGCGCTCGCGCTGGCCGCGCCCGACGGCCAGCTGCTGCGCCTGCCGCTGGACCTGCTGCTGGTGCGCCTGGGCCTGGTGCCGCGCCTGGGCCCCATCGCCGACTGGGGCCTGGCGCTCGAACGCAAGCAGCTCGTGGTGGACACCGCCACCTTCGCCACCAGCGTGCCCGGCATCCACGCCGTAGGCGACGCCGTCACCTACCCCGGCAAGCGCAAGCTCATCGTGAGCGGCTTCCACGAGGCCACGCTCGCCGCCTTCGGCGCCGCCGAATGGCTGGCCGGGCACAAGCTGCCGCTGGAATACACCACCAGCAGCGAGCGCCTGCAGCAGCGCCTGGGCGTCGCCCCATCCCTCTAAACCCAGGCTAAAAAACAAGCCTTTTCGGGCTCCAGGCCTTGCCAGGCTTGCGCAAGCAGCTATCAAAAAAAGCGCTGCGCATGAAACCGGCGCGGCCCCAGCGCGGGCAGCCGAGCAAGGGCCGCCCCGCAGCGAGGGCTGCGTCCCCCTCCCGTAGCGCGACGCGCGTAGAGAGAGCAACTGTGTTCAAAGTCAAGCGGTTTGCA
>Ga0209958_1000468_pt1 | contig 73959 bp, 67 predicted proteins | sample ThiBio_inoc_plan_FD_183942 | JGI IMG/M metagenome (GOLD analysis project Ga0209958, IMG submission 183942) | Wastewater bioreactor microbial communities from Cape Town, South Africa - Thiocy_inoc_plan (SPAdes) | ecosystem: Engineered > Bioremediation > Thiocyanate > Unclassified | place: South...
CTACTTCAGATTCCCCGACAGGAAGCGCGCCAGCCGCTCGCTGCGCGGGTTGGCCATGATGGCGCGCGGGTCGCCCTGCTCCTCGATCAGCCCCTGGTGCAGGAAGATGACGTGGTTCGACACCTCGCGCGCGAAACCCATCTCGTGCGTCACCACCAGCATGGTGCGCCCCTCCTGCGCCAGCACCTGCATCACGCGCAGCACCTCGCCCACCAGTTCGGGGTCGAGCGCGCTGGTGGGCTCGTCGAACAGCATCACCTCGGGCTCCACCGCCAGCGCGCGGGCGATGGCCACGCGCTGCTGCTGGCCGCCGCTCATGTGGTTGGGGTAGGTGTCCTCGCGCCCTTCCAGGCCCACCAGGCGCAGGTACTTGCGCGCGCGCTCCACCGCCTCGTCGCGCGGCAGGCCGAGCACGTGCACCGGCACTTCGGTGATGTTGTGCAGCACCGTCATGTGCGCCCACAGGTTGAAGTGCTGGAACACCATGGCCAGGCGCGTGCGCAGGCGCTGCAGCTGCCGGTGGTCGGCGGCTTCGAGCGCGCCGCCCGGGCCCGGGCGCAGCGCCAGCTCCTCGCCGGCCACCAGGATGCGGCCCTGCTGCGGGCGCTCCAGCAGGTTGATGCAGCGCAGCAGCGTGCTCTTGCCCGAGCCCGAGCTGCCGATGATGCTGATGACGTCGCCCGCGTGCGCGGTGAGCGAGACGCCCTTGAGCACCTCGTTGGCGCCGTAGCGCTTGTGGATGTCGTCCACCTGGAGTTTGACGGGGGAATTGCGGTGCATGGGGCGGGGTGTCAGTGTTTGCGCGGTGCCAGGTAGCCCAGGAAGCGGCGCTCCAGCAGCTTGGAGGCGCCGATCAGCGCGAAGGTGATGCACAGGTAGATCGCCGCGGCGAACAGGTAGGCCTCGAACGGCAGGAAGAAGTCGGCATAGACGCGGCTGGCCGCGCCGGTGAGGTCGAGCAGCGCCGGCACGGTGCTGGCCAGGCTGGAGCTGTGCAGCATCATCACCACCTCGTTGCCGTAGGCCGGCAGCATGCGGCGGATGGCGCTGGGCAGCACGATGCGGCGCATCAGCATCCCGTGGCCCATGCCCATGGCGCGCGCCGCCTCGACCTCGCCCTTGTGGGTCTCGCGGATCGAGCCGGCCAGCGTCTCGGCGGTGTAGGCCGCCGTGTTCAGGCTGAACGACAGCAGCGTGCAGAAGAACGGCTCCTTGAACTGCGTCCAGGGCCACACCGCGTCCCAGCGCGCCTGCACCCATTCGAGCTGGGCCACGCCGTAGTAGATCAGGTACACCTGAATGAGCAGCGGCGTGCCGCGCATGAAGTAGGTGAAGGTCTGCGCCGGCCAGCGCAGCCAGGCGCGCGGGCTCACCAGCGCCAGCGCGCAGGCCAGCGCCAGCACCGCGCCCAGCCCCAGGCTGTAGAGCGTGAGCTGCAGCGTGACCACCAGGCCCTGCCCGTACAGCGCCAGCGTGTCGGGCTCGAAAATCACGCTCCAGTTCATAGCAGTTGCACCTTGTCGGCGCCCAGGCTGTAGCGCTCGCTCAGGCGCCGCAGCGCCCACAGCGACAGCGAGGTATAGACCAGGTACAGCGCGGCGGTGAACAGGAAGAAGGCGAAGGGCTCGCGCACGGCGGCGCTGGACTGCTTGGCCAGGTAGGTCATGTCGTGCAGGCCGATCAGGCTCACCAGCGCCGTGGCCTTGATGAGCACCAGCCAGTTGTTGGTGAAGCTGGGCAGCGCGTAGCGCACCATCTGCGGCAGCGTGATGCGCACGAAGGTCTGCGCCCGCCCCATGCCGAAGGCCCAGGCGGCCTCCATCTGGCCCTTCGGGATGGCCAGGATGGCGCCGCGGAAGGTCTCGGTCATGTAGGCGCCGTAGATGAAGCCGATGGTCAGCACGCCGGCGATGAAGGGGTCGAGGTCGACCCCCTCCTCGTAGCCGAAGGCTTCGAGCAGGTTGTTCAGGCCGATGGCGCCGCCGTAGAAGATCAGCAGCATCATCAGCAGCTCGGGAATGCCGCGCACCACCGTGGTATAGCTGGTGGCCAGCCACACCAGCGGGCGCCGGCCCGAGAGCTTGGCCGCCGCGCCCAGCAGGCCGATGAGCGTGGCCACCGCGAGCGACGCCAGCGACACCGCCACCGTCAGCAGCGAGCCATTCAGGATGGCGAGGTAGTAGTCACGCATCGCGGGTCAGGCACGGCTGCGCGGCTCACTGGCCATACGGATCGAAGTCGAAGTACTTCTTGGCGATGTTGGCGTAGGTGCCGTTGGCGCGGATGGTGGCGATGGCGTCGTTGAGCTGCTTCTTCAGGTCGCCCTGGCCCTTGCGCAGCGCGATGCCGATGCCTTCGCCGTAGTATTTCTGGTCGTACTGGTCGGCGCCCACGTAGCCGAAGTCCTGGCCTTCGGGCTTGCGCAGGAAGCCGCCATGCACCTCCACCTTGTCGGCCACGGTGCCGTCGAGGCGGCCGGCCTTGATGTCCAGGTAGACCTGGTTCTGCGACTGGTAGGGCACCACGTTCACGCCCGCGGGCTTGAGCTCGCCCAGGGCCCACTTCTCTTGCGTGCTGCCCTTGAGCACGCCGATCTTCATGCCCTTGAGCGAGGCCGGGCCGTCGTACTTCGTGCCCTTCTTCACCACGATGGCGCTGGGCGTCTTGTAGTAGCGGTTGGTGAAGTCCACCACGCGCGCGCGCTCAGGGGTGATCGACATGGAGCTGACGATCACGTCGTACTTCTTGGCCTGCAGGCCAGGGATGATGCTGTCCCACTCCGACTCGACGAACACGCACTTGCGCTGGATCTGCGCGCACAGCGCGTTGGCGATGTCCACGTCGAAGCCGACGATCTCGCCCGTGGCGGTCTTGGACTCAAAGGGTTCGTAGGCAGGGTTCAGGCCCACGCGCAGGTCGGCGGCCAGGGCAGCGCCGGCCAATGTGGTGATGGCCAGGGCAACAAGTGTTTTGCGCATGAAGATATTCCTTATGGGAACGACAAAGGGGGCTATTGTCGCCGCCCCGCAAGAGACCGGAAACAACCCGTCCCGACAAGACCCGGGCACAACGCATGCACAGTTGTTGCTTGTATGCGACAAAAATAGAGAATGAGAACCAGTCTCAAATAAAATCATCAGCTCCTCCCTCCCACCCTCCGCCCCCGCGTGCCCTCCCTGTTCCTCGGTCCGACCCCGCCCCTGATGGCCACGCTCGTGCGCCACTACGAGGAACTCGTCGCCCACGTCTGGCGCGGCCCCGTGGCGCGCTGGTCCGATGCGGCCATGGCCCGCGAGGTGGTGCACGACGTGTGCGCCGAACTCATCGAGCGCCCGCCCGCCCCGCCACGCACGCCGCTGGCCTTCCTGCGCACCGTGTGCACGCGCCGCGCCATCGACCGCTGCCGGATCGAACAGCGCCACGCCCAATGGACCGGCAGCGCCGGGACCCTGCCCGACGTTGCCCTGCCCGACAGCCACGACCCCGCACGCATCCTGGAGGGCCGCCAGCGCCTGGCCCTGCTGGCCGACTGCATCCACGCCCTGCCGCCGCGCCGCCGCGACGTGTTCGTCATGCACCGCATTCACGGCATGGCGCAGCAGGACATCGCGCGGCACCTGGGCATTTCGCTCAAGACGGTGGAAAAGCACCTGGCGCTCGGCACCGCCGCCTGCCGCGGCGCGATGGACCAGGCCCTGCACGACCTGGCGGCGCCATGACACCGCCCCACGGCCGGGCACCCGTACGCCCCGCACCACGCGCACGGCGCCACGCCCCCGAGGCCTGCCACCCGTTCGACGCCGTGCTGCAGGCCGAGCGCGAGGCCCTGCGCGCGCTGTTCCCCCTGCCGCCCGCGCGGGCGCCGCGCGGCACGGGCCGGCAGGCGCTGCGCAACGGCGGCGTGGCCGCCCTCGTGCTGGCCGCCGCCACCGGCGCCCTGCTCTGGGCCGACCCGGCCTGGCGCACCGAGCACCATGCCACCGCCACCGGCGAACGCCGCGACGTGCCGCTGGCCGACGGCAGCACCCTCACCCTGGACACGGCCACCGCGCTCGACGTGGCCTGGCACCTGCGCAGCCGCCGCGTGGCGCTGCGGCAGGGGCAGGCGCGCTTTGCCGTGGCGCCGTCCACCTGGCGCCCGTTCGAGGTGGCCACCGCCAGCGCGCGCATCCGCGTCGTCGGCACCGTGTTCGACGTGCGCCGCACGCAGGAGCGGGTACAGGTCACGGTGCTGCAAGGGCGCGTGGCGGTGCACGGCCCGGGCGATGCGGGCGCGCCGCAGCTGCTGGCGCCCGGCCAGCGCCTGCGCCTCGAAGGCGGCCGCGCCACCGCCCCCCAGGCCGTGGACGCGGCGCAGGCCGGCGCCTGGCAGCAAGGCCGCCTGGTGTTCGACCGCACGCCGCTGCGCGACGCCTTGGCCGAGGCGCAGCGCTACCGCGGCGGCGCCATCCGCCTGCACGACGACGGGCGCCTGGGCGGCCACGCCGTTTCAGGAGTCTTCGAGACGGCGCGCACCGACCAGATGCTCGACCTGCTGCCGCGCATCGCGCCCGCCCGGGTGCAGCGCCATGCGGACGGCAGCGTGGACATCACGCCCGCCGCACGGTAATTCAGGGGAAAAAGGCCTCCAGCGCCCGCCAGGCAAGCGCTGGCAGCTATGGTTTTTGAGACACCAAGCCCCTTCGCCCCCATCCAGCGGAATTTTTTTGCGCGGCGAGGCAGGGTTTCGCGCGCGCCATTCGACAACTCCTCCTGAACGCCTTTGTTCGTCTTGTTCATACACCCCGAGGAGAAAACCGCATGCCATCCCCCCGCCCGCCGCGCGCCCCGCGCATGGCCCCCATCGCCGCCGCCCTGCTGCTTGCCTGCGCCGCCCACGCGCAGCCGGCGCGGGTGCCGGTGGACATCGCCCCCGCGCCGCTGGACCGCGCCATCGGCACCCTGGCGCGGCAGGCCGGGGTGCAAGTGTTCCTGTCCTCCGAGCTGGCCCAGGGCCGCACGGCACCCGCGCTGCGCGGCGAGTACACCGCGCAGGAGGCGCTGGAGCGCCTCGTGGCCGGCAGCGGCCTGGTGGTGCGCGCACAGGACGGCAAGACCTTCACCGTGGAACGCGCCCCAGCCCACCCGGCCCCGCAGAGCAGCGGCGCCGCCACGCTGGCCGAAGTGAAGGTGGTGGCCGAGGCGGACGCGAGCGGCACCACCGAAGGCTCGGGCAGCTACACCACGCGCGCGGCCAGCACCGCCGCCAAGCTGCCGCTGTCGCTGCGCGAGACGCCGCAGTCCGCCACCGTCATCACGCGCCAGCGCATGGACGACCAGGCCATGGCCAGCATCGTCGACGTGGTCAAGGGCACGCCGGGGCTGTTCCTGAGCAACGCGGACGGCGTGGGCCGCCCCAACATCACGGCGCGCGGCTTCAGCGCCAACGTGATGTACGAGGGCTTCACCAGCGCCTGGAGCAGCTTCACGCCCAGCTCGCAGGCCAACATGGCGCTGTTCGACCGCGTGGAGGTGGTGCGCGGCGCCACCGGGCTGGCGCAGGGCGCGGGCAACCCCTCGGCGGCCATCAACATGGTGCACAAGCGGCCCACGCATGCGTTCCAGGGATCGGTCAGCGCCAGCGCCGGCAGCTGGGACGACTACGGCCTCACGGCCGACCTGGGCGGGCCGCTGAACGCCGCCGGCACGCTGCGCGGCCGCCTGGTGGCGGCAGGACAGGATTCCCGAACCTTCCGCGACGTGGAGCGGCATGACCACGGCCTGCTCTACGGCGTGCTGGAGGCCGACCTGGGCGAGCGCACGCTGCTCACGGCAGGCGCCTACCGCCAGACGGACTTCACCAACCACTTCTGGTACGACCTGCCCATCTCCGGCACCGGCGGGCACCTGAACCTGCCGCGCTCGACCTTCGCGGGCAACGACTGGGAATATGCGAAGAACCGCGTGAGCACCGCCTTCGCCACGCTGGAGCACCAGCTGGGCGGCGAATGGAAGCTGCGCCTGGCCACGCTGCAGACCTGGCGCGACCTGGACCTGCTGGGCACCGCCACCTACCGCGCCTCGGCCGACGACACCAGCAACCAGTTCTACCAGTCGGTCTGGGGCGGCAAGTACGCCTACCGGCACGAGAACTACGACGTGTCGGCCGCCGGCCCCTTCGAGTTGCTGGGCCGCAAGCACCAGGCCGTGGCGGGCGCCACGCGCCAGGTGCTGGACAGCACCACCTACAACCGCACCTGGTCGCCCGCGCGCATCAACGGCATCGACATCTTCACGCACGACCCGCGCGCCACGCCCCAGCCCGTGGGCACCTTCACCACCACCGGCAACAACGTGACCACGCAAGACAGCGTGTACGCCGCCACCCACCTGCACCTGGCCGAACGCTGGAAGCTGCTGCTGGGCGCGCGCCTGGACTGGTACGAGTACGAGAACCACAGCGGCTCGGGCAGCTACAAGGTCAACCGCAACGCGACGCGCTACGCCGGGCTGACCTACGACATCGACCGCCAGCACACGGCCTACGCGAGCTACACCGACATCTTCAACCCGCAGACGGCCAAGGGCATCGACGGCAACATCCTCAAGCCCATCGTGGGCGAGAACTACGAGGTGGGCGTCAAGGGCGAATACTTCGGCGGCGCGCTGAACGCCAGCCTGGCCTACTTCCAGATCGACCAGACCAACCGCGCGCGCGCGCTGGACGACCAGAGCGCCTGCCCGACGTACCCCGAGACGTCGTGCTCCGAGGCCTCGGGCCTGGTGCGCACCAAGGGCGTGGACCTGGAGCTGCAAGGCGCCGTGACGCCGCGCTGGCAGGTCGGCCTGGGCTACACCTATGCCGACACGCGCTACGTGCGCGACGCCAACCCGGCCAACGCCGGGCGGCGCTTCACCACCAGCACCAACCCGCAGAACATGCTCAAGCTGTCCACGCTGTACCGCTTCGACGGCGCATGGCAGCGCTGGCGCGCGGGCGCCAGCGTCTACTGGCAAAGCCGCCTGTACAGCGAGGGCACGACGGCAGGCCTGGCCTGGCGCAACCAGCAAAGCGCCTACGCCGTGGCGGACGTGGTCGTCGGCTACCAGCCCGCGCCGCGGTGGGACATCCAGCTCAACGTCACCAACCTGTTCGACAAGGTCTACTACCGCGCCGTCGGCTACTCCACGCAGTGGGGCACCGACGTATACGGCGAGCCGCGCAAGCTCAAGCTGACGGCCAAGTACAGCTTCTGACGGCGCTCATCCATTGATAGCTGCCAGCGCTTGCCACGCAAGCGCTGGAGGCCGATTTGGCTTGTATTACCGCGGGTATTGCCCGGCGCGGCGCCGGGCTACTGCACCGTCTTCGCCCCGGGCGCCAGCTCGGCCGGGCCGGTGAAGATCTGCGCTGCGTCCACCGCGTCGAAGTGGTACTGCTGGCCGCAGAACTCGCACCCGACCTCGACCGTCTCGCGCTCGGCCAGGATGCTCTCGACCTCTTCCGCGCCCAGGCTGCGCAGCATGTTGCGCACGCGCTCGCGCGAGCAGGTGCAGGCAAAGCGGGGCCCGGCCGCGCCCTGCTGGGGCGCGAAATGCAGCAGCTTCTCCTCCCAGAACAGGCGGCGCAGGATGGTATCCACGTCCAGCGTGAGCAGCTCCTCGCGCGTGAGGCTGGCGGCCAGGTGCGCGATGCGGTTGTAGTCTTCGTTGTGGCCGTTCTGGTCGGCCCCCGCGCCCGGGCCGGCGGCGCCCGCCAGGTTGGCCTCGCCCTGCAGCGGCATGCGCTGGACCATCAGCCCCGCGGCCACCTGGTCGTTGGCGGCCAGCACCAGGATGGTGTCGAGCTGCTCGGACTGCAGCATGTAGAACGTGAGCGCCTGCGACAGGCTCTGGAACTTGTCCCCCGCCGCGCCCTGCAGCGGCACCACCCCCTGGTAGGGCTGCTGGCCGGGCTGGCGCTCCTTCGGGTCGAGCGTGATGGCGCAGCGCCCCGCGCCGCCGGCATTCACCATCTCGGGCAGGCGCGCCTGCGCCGGCACCTCGCCCTGCACCGAGGCGGTGGCGCGCAGGCCCAGGTCAGACTGCACCTCGGCCACCGCGAGCTTGACCGGCCCGTCGCCATGCACCTGCATCACCAGGGCGCCGTTGAACTTGATGTTGGACTGCATCAGCACCCCGGCGGCCAGCATCTCGCCCAGCAGCTCGCGCACGGGTGGCGCGTAGGCGCCGGTTTCGCTGTTGCTGGCGCGCCGGCGCTGGACCTCGGCCCAGGCGTCGGTCAGGCGCACGATGGAGCCGCGCACGGGCATGCCATCGAACAAAAACTTGTGCAGTTCAGACATCCAATTCCACATCAATCCAGTTTGCGCAGCCCGGCCCGGAAGCGCCGCGCGTTGTCCACATAGTGCCGCGCGCTCAGGCGCAGCCCCTCGATCTGCTCGGGCGTGAGCTGGCGCACCGCCTTGGCCGGGCTGCCCAGGATCATCGACCCGTCGGGGAACTCCTTGCCCTCGGTCACCAGCGCGCCCGCGCCCACCAGGCAGTTCTTGCCGATGCGCGCGCCGTTGAGCACGACGGCGCCGATGCCGATAAGCGATTCGTCGCCAATCGTGCAGCCATGCAGCATGACCTGGTGGCCCACGGTGACGCGCTCGCCGATCACCAGCGGCTTGCCGAAGTCGGCGTGCAGCACGCTCGCGTCCTGCACATTGCTGCCCGCGCCGATGGCGATGCTCTCGGTATCGCCGCGCACCACGGTGCCGAACCAGACGCTGGCGTCCTCGCCCAGCGTCACATTGCCCATGACCTGGGCGCTGTCGGCCACCCAGGCCGTCGCGTGCACCTGCGGGGCCACGCCATCGAGTTCATAGATCGCCATCGCCGTCTTGTCTCCTTCGTGCCTTGCGTCGCGTTTGTGTCGCTCTTCTCGCAAAACCTACAATTGTAGGGATGGAGCTTCGCCAATGCGCATTGCAGGCCTTGTGCCTGCCAGACCCTGAAGAAAAAGCCGCTGCAGCGCTTGCCCTGCATGCGCAAGCAGCTACTGTTTCAATAGCACCGCAAGCGCCGCCCCCGCCCCTGGACGGGAGCCTGCTGCCAGGCCGCCCGCCGCGCCCGGAGCTGCGCCACCACACCGCCGTGGCGCGCCGCTCGCCGGCCACGCTCGAAGGCCGGGCCATCCTGGTCCACGCCATCGCGCACATCGAATTCAACGCCATGAACCTGGCGCTCGACGCCGTGTGGCGCTTCGACGGCATGCCGCGCGCGTTCCACCTCGACTGGCTGCAGGTGGCCGCCGAGGAGGCCCGGCACTTTCGCCTGCTGCGCACCCACCTGCAGGGCATGGGCTGGGACTACGGCGATTTTCCGGCCCACCAGGGCCTGTGGGCCATGTGCGAGAAGACGGCGCACGACATCGTGGCGCGCATGGCCCTGGTGCCGCGCACGCTGGAAGCGCGCGGCCTCGACGCCACGCCGCAGATCCAGGCCAAGCTGCGCCAGGTGGGCACGCCCGACGCGCTGGCGGCGGTGGACATCCTGGACACCATCCTGCGCGAGGAAATCGGCCACGTGGCTATCGGCAACCACTGGTACCGCTGGCTGTGTGCGCGCGAGGGGCTGGAGCCCGAGGCCCACTACCCCGTGCTGGCGCAGCGCTACGAGGCGCCGCGCCCCAAGCCGCCGCTGAACGACAGCGCGCGCCGGGCCGCCGGTTTCAGCGAGACCGAGATGCGCTGGCTGGCCCAGATGTAACCGGGCGCAAGCCCAGGCTCTGGACAACCCTGGTTCCTTCCTACAATCGACCATCGCCACTGGCCCCGAAATCCGTTCGTCCTCCATGTCCCAAGCTCCCGCCCCCACCGCTGCCGCAGGCAGTGCGCAATCCGCCATTTCCATGATCGCCCGCCAGGCCATCGTGAACGGGCAGCATGTGGTGATCGGCTACGAGCTGTTCAACCGCTCGCGCAGCGTCTCGGGGCACACGGCGGCCTCCGACGTGATCCTGGTGTTCACCGCGCTGTCGCACGCGGGCACCGAGGAGCTGGTGGGCAAGAAGCTCATCTTCGTCAACTGCACGCACGAGAGCCTGGCCGGCGGCCACCTGGAGCTGCTCGACCCGGACAAGGTGGTGCTGGAAATTCCCCCGCTGGGCCACGCCGCCAAGGACGAGGTGGCCGCGCGCCTGCCCATCCTGACCGGGCTGCGCGAGCGCGGCTTCCACCTGGCGTTCAACCACACCGTGCTCGAATCGGCCTACGCCGCCTGGCTGCCGCTGGCCGACTACATCAAGCTCGACCTGTCGGTGCTGGCGCCGGACCAGGTGGCCGTGCTCATCAGCTACGCAGGCCGCCACTCGCGCGCCGAACTCATCGCAGAAAAGGTGGAGACCGCGCAGCAGTACGACATGGTCTCCACCATGGGCGTGCAGCTGTTCCAGGGCTACTGGTTCGCGCGCCCGGCGCTGGTGCAGGCCAAGCTGCTGTCGCCGGGCCAGGCCAGCATCGTGCAGCTCATCAACCTGGTGCGCCAGCAGGCCAGCACCGACGCCATCGAGGAAGTGCTGAAAAAGGACGCCGGCCTGGCCTTCAACCTCATGCGCCTGATCAATTCGGCCGGCTTCGGCCTCACGCGCGAGATCACCTCGTTCCGCCAGGCCGTGATGCTCATGGGGCTGAAGAAGCTGTTCCGCTGGGCCGCGCTGCTGCTCACCGCCTCGCGCACCGGTGGCGTGCCCTCCTCGGTGGGCCAGACCGCCGTGGTGCGCGGGCGCCTGATGGAGCTGCTGGCCGCCGATTGCATGCCGCCCGAGGAGGCCGACCAGGCCTTCGTGACCGGCATCTTCTCGCTGCTCGACGTCATGCTGGGCATGCCCATGGAGTCGGCGCTCGGCCTGCTGTCGGTGCCCGAGCCCGTGGCCAACGCGCTGCTGCACCATGCCGGCCCGCTGGGCGAGCTGCTGTCGCTGGCGCAGGCCTGCGAAAGCAGCAACGACGCGCTGTTCGACCGCGCTGCGGCCTCGCTGCAGCTGAGCAGCCAGCAGATCAACATGGCCCACCTGCAGGCCCTGGCCTGGGCCGACCACGTCACCGAAGCGTGAATGCCCATGGCGCGTCCCGCGCACCGGGCACAATCGTTAACCAAGGTGCCCGCAGCCCCGCTGGCAGCCCGCCTAGAATCCCTGCAGCTTTGCCACCCATCCGATAGCGCCCATGTCGAGTAACCCAGACACCGCAGCCACGATGCCCGCCGAGAGCGCTGAAGAGCAGGGCAACGTTGCCATCATCGCGCGCCAGGCCATCGTCGACGAACGCCGTGCCGTGTTCGGCTACGAGCTGTTCGACCGCTCCACGGCCCACGACGCGCACACCGCCGCCAGCGATGCGGCGCTGCTGTTCAACGCCCTGTCCTACGCCGACACCGAGACCCTGGTGGGGCGCAAGATCGTCTTCATCAACTGCACGCACGACAGCCTGGCAGGCGGCCACCTGGAGCTGATCCACCCTGAAAAAGTGGTGCTCGAAATACCCACGCTGCACGACAAGGCCACGGCCGAGGACATCGCCAGCCGCCTGCCGACCTTCGAGGCCCTGCGCCAGCGCGGCTTCCGCCTGGCCCTCGACCAGCGCGCGCTGATGCCCCCGTACGTGAGCTGGCTGCAGCACGCCGCCTTCATCAAGCTGGACATGGCGGCCTTCCGGCCCGAGCTGTGCGGCCCCCTGGTCAAGCACGTACGCCTGCACGCACCCAAGGCGCAGATCGTGGCCGAGAAGGTCGAGACGGCCGAGCAGCACGAGCGCATGTCGCTGCTGGGCGTGAAGCTGTTCCAGGGCTACTGGTTTGCCAAGCCGTCGATCGTCAAGGCGCAAACCATCCGGCCCTCGCAGGCCACCATCATCCAGCTCATCAACCTGGTGCGCAAGCAGGCCACCACGGCGGAGATCGAGGACCTGCTCAAGAAGGACCCGACGCTGTCATTCAACCTGCTGCGCTTCATCAACTCGTCAGGCTTCGGCCTCTCGTGCGAGATCACCTCGTTCCGCCACGCGGTGATGATCCTGGGGCTGAAGAAGCTGTTCCGCTGGGCCGCGCTGCTGCTCACCACCTCGCGCAAGGACGGCTCGCCGCCCGCCGTCGGCCAGACCGCCGTGGTGCGCGGGCGCCTGATGGAGCTGCTGGCGGCGGAGCTGCTGCCGCCCGAGGAATGCGACAACGCCTTCGTCGTCGGCGTGTTCTCCATGCTCGACACCATGCTGGGCGTGCCCATCGAGCGCGCGCTCGAATCGGTGGCCCTGCCCGAATCGGTGATTGAGGCGCTGCTGCACAACAAGGGCGTCTTCGCCCCCTTCCTGGAGCTGACCCGCGCCTGCGAGAGCGGCGACGACGCGGCATTCGCCCGCACGGCCGATGCCCTGCACCTGTCGAACCACCAGATCAACATGGCGCACATGAACGCGCTGATCTGGGCCGAAAGCCTGAACGCCGAGGAATAGCCGCCAGGTGCCGCACGCGGCACCTGCGTACGCTATCGAATAGAGAGCTGCCCACGCTTCATGGACGGGCGCCAGAGGCCAATTCGATGCCAGCACTTCACCAGCACTTCATCACCCGCGCGGATGGTGCTGCGCGTGCAGCGCCTTGAGCCGCTCGCGCGCCACGTGGGTGTAGATGGTGGTGGTGGAGATGTCCGCATGCCCCAGCAGCAGTTGCACCACGCGCAGGTCGGCGCCATGGTTCAGCAGGTGCGTGGCGAAAGCGTGGCGCAGCGTGTGCGGCGACAGCGGCACGGTGATGCCCGCGAGCTGCGCCTGCTTCTTCACGATGACCCAGAACATCACGCGCGTCATGCCCGCGCCGCGCTGGGTCACGAACAGGTCGTCGCTCTGCTGCCCGCCGAGGATGGCGCCGCGCGCCTCGGCCAGGTAGCGCTGCAGCCAGGCGCGCGCCTCCTCGCCGAACGGCACCAGGCGTTCCTTGCCGCCCTTGCCCATGACGCGCAGCACGCCTTCGGCCATGCCGAGGTGGAAGGTCTTGAGCGTGACCAGTTCGCTCACGCGCAGGCCGCTGGCATACATCAGCTCCAGCATAGTGCGGTCGCGCAGGCCGAGCGGCTGCGCCACGTCGGGTGCGGCCAGCAGCGCCTCGACCTGGGCCTGTGACAGCGTCTTGGGCACGCGCAGCGGCTGGCGCGCGGCCTGCAGGCGCACCGTGGGGTCCTGCGCCATGAGGTGCTCGCGCAGCGCCCAGCGGAAAAAGCGCTTGAACACCGTGAGCCGCCGGTTGGCCGTGGTGGCGCGGGTCTGGCCATGGCGGTGTGCGAAGTAGGCGCTCAGGTCGGCCTCGCCCGCCTGCAGCAGGCCCCGGCCCTGCGGCGCCAGCCAGCGTGCAAACGCGCGCAGGTCGCTGCGGTAGGCCTGCAGGGTGTTGCGCGACAGCCCTTCCTCGAGCCACAGCGCGTCGGCGAAGGCGTCGATGCTGGCATCGCTAGCGTCCGGCGGTACAGACGGTGCAGGCAGCACAGACGGACAGGGTTCGGGGCGGGTGTGGTGCATACGGCACGGGTCCGGCCCGCCAGGCCCATCCTGGCGGCCTGCCCGACACAGGTCAAAACCTGGCATTCTGCCCTGCTGGCCTTGCCCGGCCCAGCAAACGGGAATCTCTTATTCACCATGAATCAGCGGTGGGATTTTCAAGAAAATCCCACCTGCTGGCCGGAGAAAATCCGCAGTGCGAACCGATGCGCCCGACTGGGACACCCGGGATTCCCCCCGCCGGCTTGCCAGGAACCGCCGCCACGGCCATGATGAAAGGTTATTGCGTGTGAACGCTGCCGCCACCTGGCTACGGTTCCTCCGTCAGTCGGGATTCACACATTCAAGCAACAAAAAAATCATCCGGAGAAAAACGATGAGATGGAGCGCAACCGCCATGAGAAAACTGACAGCCTGCTTCTTGCTGGCATGCGGCTTGATCGGCTGTTCCGGCGATACCAAGGTGCCAGAAGAAGCCCGGCATTATGCTTTTTCAATGGAGAACGGCACGCTTGAAATGAAAGATGGCGTGCATCTGGCCGTCACATACTATCGCCCTTCCGCCAGAACGCCTGGCGAGACCTTCCCGGTGATCATGGAGATGCTGCCCTATCGCAAGGATGATTTCTTTGCGCTGGGAGACTACGAATATGGCGCCTACTTTGCCAAGCGTGGTTATGTCGTTGCCAGGGTGGACGTTCGCGGCACAGGCGCAAGCGAAGGGAGCATTCCCGTCAGCGAATATTCCGAAGCAGAGATTTCCGATGCCGAGGAGCTGATCGCACAGCTATCCCAAAAGAGCTGGTCCAATGGCAAGGTGGGAATGTACGGCCTTTCATGGAGCGCCTTCAATTCGCTGATGACGGCCCACAGGAAACCGCCTGCGCTCAAGGCCATTATCGCGGCGCATGGTTCGACGGATCTTTTCTACAACGACGTGCACTACATTGACGGCGCATTGCACATAGATTCCTATGCGCATCAAATCGACACCGACAATGCCATGCCGCAAAGCCCGGACTACCGCATTGATGAAAATTACTTCAAGAACAGGTTCGACAAGGAGCCCTGGCTATTCACCTGGCTGCGCCAGCAACAGGATGGAGAATTCTGGCGCAAGGAGTCCGTCAAATTCAAAGCGCCCCTGGAGGTTCCCGCCTATTTGATCGGCGGTCTGCTCGATGGCTACCGCGATTTCGTCATGGAAGTCAGCCATACCGCCAAGGCGCCCGTGATTGCGGAAATCGGGCCATGGAACCATGCATGGCCAGAATACGGCGTGCCCGGCCCCAATTACGAGTGGCGGCAAAAGGCGCTGCGCTGGTGGGATTATTGGCTCAAAGGCGTGGACAATGGCATCCTGAATGAGCCGCGCTGGACGACCTTCATGCGCACCGGGCACGCGCCCGCCACCGATCTGGCCACCGTTCCTGGTTTTTGGCGCTGCCACAAGCAGTGGCCATTGGACGGCAGCAGCACCCAGCGCCTCTATCCGCACGCTGCGCAAAAACTAGGCGATACCCCTTCATCGCAGGAAAATACCGAAAGCCTGCGCTACCGTGCTGGCGCCGGGATGGCTGCAGGCGGCTGGTGGGGCGAGCAAACGGGCGACATGGCAGCGGACGATGCCCACAGCCTGGTCTACGACTCGGCCCCGTTGACCGAGGCCATCGACATCATGGGCATGCCGCAAGTGCGCTTGCGCGTGGCGGCGGATGCCCCCTTCTACCAATGGACGGTGCGCCTGGAGGACGTCGCCCCGGATGGCAAGGTGTCGCTGGTCAGTGGTGCGGCCATCAATCCTTCCCAGCGCTTCTCACGGCTTGCGCCCACAGCGCTGGTACCAGGTGAGCCGACCACGCTGGCTACTTCGATCCACTTCACCACGTGGCGCTTCCAGCCGGGCCACCGCATCCGCCTGGCCGTCGCCAATGCGCAATTTCCCATGATCTGGCCCAGCCCTACGCCAGGCACCACGCATCTTTTGCTGGGCGAGAACACATGGCTCGAGTTACCGAAAGTCCCTGTGGCAAACGCAACCGATCCGGCCTGCACACTGCCCCCGCCAGAGCCCAGCGATGTCGCGCCTTTTGGCAGGGAGCTGGAAAAGCACAACCCGGTTTTCAACAGCGTTCGTGATGAAAAAACCGGCGATTCGACATTCACGACGGCCAGTGACATTACCTGGCTCATTCGCGAAAACAAATACCAATCGAGTGAGTCGTACCGTTGGAGCGTGAATGACGCCACGCCTGCCAACGCCCAATACCATGGCGAACGCAGAAACGTATTCAACATTGCGGGCGATGAAATAGACCTTGCCACCACGGCGATGATTGCATCGGATACTGCCTATTTCCACGTCACTTTCACCAAAACCTTGCGGCAAAACGGCAGCCTGGTCAGGGAAAAGACATGGACAGACCACATTCCGCGCGCATACCAGTGAGGGAGGTCCCGCGTTCTTGCGCTACGCTCGCCCGGTGAACTATGCACAGCTGCTTTTCCCGGACTTCTCGCTGATTCTCGGCGGCTACCTCATCTGCCGCTTCACGGCGCTCAACCGCGCGGTCTGGCAGCCCGTCGAGGGGCTGGTGTACTACCTGCTGTTCCCGGTGCTGCTGTTCCAGTCCATCGTCAGGAACCCCATCAACGTGCACGAGGCCTCGGGCCTGATGGCCGCCGGGCTGCTGCTGTGCCTGGGGGGCATCGCCCTGGCCTACGCGCTGCCGCGCCTGCCCGGCATCGGGCGGCATATGCCCGCACGTGAGCATGCCGGCGCGGCGCAGGTGGCGTTCCGCTTCAACTCGTTCATGGGGCTGGCGCTGGCCGAGCGCGTGGCGGGCAGCCAGGGGCTGCAGATGATCGCCGTGCTCATCGGGGTGTGCGTGCCGCTGCTCAACGTGGCCGCCGTCTGGCCCATGGCGCGCCAGGGGGAGCACCACTTCCTGCGCGAGCTGCTGCGCAACCCGCTCATCATCGCCACCGTGTCGGGCCTGGCGGCGAACCTGCTGGGCCTGGCCATTCCCGGCTGGATGGCGCCTACCGTCTCGCGCATCGGCAATGCCGCGCTGGTGCTGGGCCTGATGGCCGCCGGCGCGGGCATGCAGTGGGGCCACCTGCAGCACAACCGCCTGCTGTCGGCGCTGCTGCTGGGCATACGCCACCTGCTACTGCCGCTGCTGGCCTGGGCCGTGGCGCGCCTGCAGGGACTGGACGCCACGCAGACCACCGTGCTGCTGGCCTTCTCCGCGCTGCCCACCGCGTCGAGCTGCTACGTGCTCGCGGCGCGCATGGGCTACAACGGCCCGTATGTGGCGGGCCTGGTCACGCTCTCCACGCTGCTGGCCCTGGCCAGCCTGCCGTTCGCGCTGGGGCTGCCGCGCTAGCTTTTAAAGCGAAAATCGGCTCAAACCCTTGCTGGGAAAGCGCAAGCAGCTATCAAAAATGTATCAAGCATGGGTGGCTTCGGGCAAATCCTCGGTCCACACGGTGGACTGGTTGCGCCCGTTGCGCTTCGAGGCGTACAGGGCGGCGTCGGCCCGCGCCAGGCACTCCTGCGCCGAGACGTCGCCGCGCAGCATCGCGTACACCCCGAGGCTGATGGTGCAGCGGATGTCTCCGGCCTTGTCCACCGGCACCGCGCACGCGGCCACCGCCTCGCGCAGGCGCTCGGCGCGCCGGTAGCCGGCCGCGCCATCGGCGTCCGACAGCAGCACGGCGAATTCCTCGCCCCCGAGCCGCCCCACCATGTCGCCCTTGCGCAGGGCCTGGGTGATGACGGTGGCCAGGTGCTTGAGCACGGCATCGCCGGCGGAGTGGCCGTAGGTGTCGTTGACGCGCTTGAAGTGGTCGATGTCCAGCATGAGCAGGGCGGATGACGCCACCGCGCCCGCGCGCAGGCGGCCGATCTCGCCGTCCAGCCGCGCCATGAAGGCGCGGCGGTTGGGCACGCCCGTCAGTCCATCGGTCAGCGCCATGCTCTCCAGCAACGATTCACGCTGCCTGCGCTCGGTCACGTCATGCAGCACCCAGCACTGGCCGAGGTGGCGTGCGCCGTCGCGCAGGGTGATTTTCTCGACCTCCAGGCAACGGCCATCGGGCAGCGACTGCAGCCGCTTGCCCACCGCGGATTCGCTGTGCGCCACCCAGGCGCCGCCGCCCGCAGCGTCCGTCAGCGGGGCCAGGCGGTCGGTCAATGCGGCGACGGGCATGCCCACCAGGGACGCGGGCGGGCCTTGCAGCCCCAGCACCGCCACCAGCATGCGATTGACGGCCAGCACCTGCCCGCCGGCAGCGTCGGTCACCAGGATGCCGGCCGGAAAATGCTCGATGAGCGCCTCGAGCCTGCGCTGCGCCTCGCCCAGGGCAGCCTCGGCGCGGTGGCGCGCGTCGGTGTCCATCAGCGTCCAGATGACGTCACTGGCGGGGTCCTCGGGGTCCAGCAGCGAGCCCAGCATGTCGAACCAGTGCCCCTCGCCCTCGCGCGTGCGCAAAGGCCACTCGGTGCGCACCGTGCCGTACTGCTTGAGCGCTTCGTAAAAGCTGCCGAAGCGTGCAAAGCTCTCGTCGTCCGTGTGGATCTCGCGGAACGAGCGCGCTTCGGATTGCACCCCGGTCTCGATGCCGAACACCTGCGCCGCGCGCTCGTTGGCGTACAGGATCTCGCGCCGCGAATTGGCCATGGCAATCAAGGCGCCGCTGCGGTCGAGCAAAACCTTGATCAACCGGGACTGCTCCACGCGCTGCTGGATGTCGGTATGGGTGCCCAGCATGCGCAAGGGCGCGCCCTGCGTCCCGCGCTGCGTGACCTCCCCGCGCGACTCCACCCACAGCCAGCGGCCATCGGCCGTCGCCAGGCGCATCTCCACCCGGAAGTCGGCGCCCTCCTCGACATGGCGCTGCAGCTGCGCCTGGACGCGCGCCCTGTCCGCCGGATGCACCCGGTCCAGGAACGCGTCGAAGGTGAGCGCGAACGCCCGGTGCGCGAAGCCCAGCATCTGGTAGCAGCGCGCGTCCCACTCCACGTGGCCCGAGGGCCAGTGCCACTGCCACAGCCCGTCGCCCACGGCCCCCACGGTCAGGCGCAGCCGTTCCTCGTTCAGGCGCGTGGCCTCCTGCATGGCCTGGTCCCGGGTGATGTCGTGGAGGTAGCCGTGCCACACCAGGGCGCCGTCCTCATCCGGCTGCGGCCGGGCCTGGCCATGCAGCCAGCGCACCTCGCCAGCGGGCGTGCAAATGCGGTACTTCTGCTCCCAGGCCACGCCCGCGCGCACGCTCGCCTGCACCGCGTCCCGCACGCGCTGCCGGTCCTCGGGGTGGACGCAGTGCATGAAGTCCACCTCGAACCCGGCCCGCGCCTTGGCAGGCACGCCGTGTACTTCAAAGAAACCGGGACTGGCATAAGGCACCATGAACCTGCCGTCGGAGGCCATGCGCACCTGGAACAGTCCCCCGGGCACCTCCTGCGCCAGGCGCGCGAAGCGGCGCTTCTGCCGGATGCGCAGCCAATCGCTGCGCTGGCGCTGCAGCGCCAGCCAGACCGTCAGCAACGACCCCAGGACGATGCACGCCGAGCCCACGGCGTTGCGCTCCACGCCGCGCGCAATGGCTTCCTCCGCCGAGGCGAATGCCGTGCCGCGCTCCAGCCCGGTGCTGACGATGACGGGATACCCCTCCACCCGGCGCCAGGCATACAGCCGGGCCACGCCATCCACCGTGGCCACCGTCTCGTAGGTTCCCTGCCTTTGGCCCGGCCCGAACAGCTGCACCCGTTCGGGCGGAACGAACTGCCCCAGCACCGCGTCCTGCCCTTGCGAGCGCGCCAGGTAGGCGCCATCCTCGCGCACCAGCACCACGACGTCGTCGGTGTGCTCGAACAGCGTGTGGAAGTAGCGTCCGATGTAATCCGGGGAAACGGAAAGCACCAGAACGCCGATGAACCGGCCATCGCGGTACAGCCCCCGGCTGAGCTGGATGGTCCACTCCTGCGATACGCGCCCCCGCACCGGCCGGCCGACGAACAGGCCCTGCGCCTGCTGGCGCGCATGGACCTGGAAGTGCTCGCGGTCGCGGATCGACACGCCGGCCAGCGGCTTGCCGTGGCGCTCCAGGCTGGAAAACACCATCCGGCCCTCGGCATCGGCCACGGCGATCTGCACGAACGTGCCCTGGGGATAGGCGTCGAGCGACGATTGCACCGCGCGCTGAAAGTTGCCGCCGAGCCCCTCGGCGTACTCCCCTGCCAGCTGGCGCGAGGTGTAGTCGAGCCCGGAAAACAGCGTCTGCACCTGCACCGAGATGGCCTGGGCCATCTGCTCCACGCGCAGCCAGGTCTGCTGCGCCGCGTAGCGCCGCTGGGCTTCGTGGCTGTCCAGCAGGACGGCCCAGTACCCCGCCAGCGCCAGCCAGACGCACAGCACGCCCAGCACCACCGCGATGGTTGCCTGGGTCCAGCGTCCAAACAATGACCGGAACGTGCGCCACATATCTTTATTCTCCCCCTCTCAACAGCCAGCGAAGCGGGCACACGTGGTCTTCATTCACGCGATGGCGCACGGCCGGGCCCACATGCCAGACCACGCCCTCCCCCTGGTTCCAGCCAGCGCCGCACGCAGCCCGCAGGCGATGCACTCGTATCAGAAGGAAAAATAATCTCCAGTATGGCAAATCGATGTCACATTTTCCGTGACGACTAACGGCAACACAGTCACAAAAATCGTGACATGGGTTCTGAGCCTGCCTACGACAGCACCGTCATTGGCCGCAGGATGCGGTCAATGCGCGAAACCTTGGGATGGCCGCAGGAGAGGGTCGGTGTGGAGATAGGCATCGACGAGTCGGCCAGCCGGGCCCGGATCAGCCGCTACGAGCTGGGCGCGCACGAGCCGCCGGTCAAGACGGCCCAGCTGATCGCCCAGGCGCTGGGCGTGCCGCTGGCCTACCTGTACTGCGAAGACGACGACGTGGCCGCGCTGCTGCTGGCGGTGGAGCGCCTGCCGCAGGAGCGCAGGGAGTCGCTGCTGGCCCAGTGGTGCGCCGAGGCAGCCGAATAGCGCTGACCCTCATACGGGTTTGCATTCAACCGCATAACTAGGCGGGAAGCCTACGATCAGTGCTGTAGCACGGCAAGGCGAACCAACGACGTTAGACGGTTGAAGGCAAATCCGTATCACGCGGCCTCTTGCGCCAGGGCCCAGGCGACGTGCCCGCGCACCAGCGCGCTGGCGTCCTGGGCGCGGGCCTGCAGCGCAGCGCGCACGGCCGGGTCGCCCGTGGCGCGCAGCGCGTTGCCCAGCGCCACGGCGACGTTGCGCAGCCAGCGCTCATGGCCGATGCGGCGGATCGGGCCGCCCTCCGTCTGGCGCAGGAAGGTCGCCTCATCCCAGCCGAACAGGTGCACGAGCTGCTGCCCCGTCAGCCCAGCGCGCGCGTCGAAGTCGGGCAATGGGCTGGGCTGCGCGAACTTGTTCCACGGGCAGACGAGCTGGCAGTCATCGCAGCCATAGATGCGGTTGCCCATGCGCGGGCGCAATGCGAGCGGAATCTCCCCCGCATGCTCGATGGTCAGGTAGGAAATGCAGCGGCGCGCATCGACGCGGTGCGGCGCCACGATGGCCTGCGTGGGGCACGCATCCATGCAAGCCTGGCAGCTGCCGCAATGCGCCGTGACCGGCGCCGTGGGCGCCAGCGCCATGTCCACGTAGATCTCGCCCAGGAAGAACATCGACCCGGCCTCGCGCGAGAGCACCAGCGTGTGCTTGCCGCGCCAGCCCTGTCCGCTGCGCCGCGCCAGCTCGGCCTCCAGCACCGGGGCGGAGTCGGTGAAGACCCGGTGGCCGAAGGGCCCGGCGGCCTCGGCGATGCGGTCGGCGAGCTTTTGCAGGCGCGCGCGCAGCACCTTGTGGTAGTCCCGCCCCCGGGCGTAGACCGAGACGATGGCCTCCCCGGGGCGCCGCAGGCGCTCCCATTCCACGGCCTGCCAGCCCTCGGGGGTGGTGCGCGGAAGGTAGTCCATGCGCGCCGTGATAACGCTCACCGTGCCGGGCACCAGTTCGGCCGGCCGCGCGCGCTTCAGGCCGTGGGCGGCCATGTAGTGCATGTCGCCATGGAACCCCTGGGCCAGCCATTGCATCAATCCAGGTTCTGCCGAAGACAAGTCCACACCCGTGACGCCGATTTGGGAAAATCCCAGCTCGCGCGCCCACTCCTGAATCCGAGGAACCCATTGACTTCCGTCCTGCACCATCGCCCGATTGTAGAAAGCGCCCCCGCCCTGGCCGTGGCACATGCCACCTGGCACAGCGAGGACGACACCGCGGCGTGGGCCCGCAGGCTGGCCGCCCGGCCGCAACTGGCCCATGCCTACATCACCCTGCACGGCGACCTGGGCGCGGGCAAGACCACGCTGGTGCGCCACCTGCTGCGGGCGCTGGGCGTGCAGGGCCGGATCAAAAGCCCCACCTATGCCGTGGTGGAGCCGCACGAGGCGGGCGGACTGGCCATCTGGCACTTCGACTTCTACCGCTTCGACGATCCGCGCGAATGGGAGGATGCCGGCTTGCGCGACATCTTCGCCACGCCCGGCCTCAAGCTGGCAGAATGGCCGGAAAAGGCGGCGGGGCTTGCCCCGCCTGCGGATCTAGCTATCTATCTGGAAGCAATCGACGAAATGCAGCGGCATGCCACGTTGAAAGCGTTCACCGCGCCGGGCCAGGCCCTGCTGGAAGGGCTGCAGCCATGAAGGGGCCCAAGCCCGCCAGCCAGGCCCGCCGTGCGCTGCTGCGCCGGGGCAGCCTGGTGCTGCTGCTGGGCGTGCAGCAAATCGCCCGCGGCGCCACCATCGTCGCCGTGCGCGTGTGGCCGGCCCCCGAATACTCGCGCGTCACCATCGAGTCCGACGCCAAGCTCGTGGCCAAGCAGTTCTTCGTGCCCCAGCCGCCGCGCCTGGCCGTGGACATCGAGGGCATCGACCTGAACCCCGCGCTGCGCGAACTGGTGGCCAAGGTGCGCGCCGACGACCCGAACATCGCGGGCATCCGCGTGGGCCAGAACGCCCCCGGCGTGGTGCGCCTGGTGATCGACCTGAAGCAGGCAGCGGTGCCCCAGGTGTTCACGCTCACGCCCGTGGCCGCCTACCAGCACCGCCTGGTGTTCGACCTGTACCCGGCGAAATCGGTCGATCCGCTCGAAGCGCTGATCGCCGAGCATTTGAACGACACGCCCTCTGCCTCCGCGCCGCATGCCGAAGCCGCCTCGCCCCAGCCAGCAGATCCGCTGGGCGACTTGATCGCGCAGCATGGCCAGCGCCCCGAACCCGCCAAGCCGCCCGCACCGCCCCCCAGCCCCCCGGTAGCGGCCGCGCCCCCCCCCAGCCCGGCGCCGCGCGCGCCCGCCGGCGGGCGGCAGACCGACCGGCTCATCATCGTGGCCCTCGACCCCGGCCACGGGGGCGAAGACCCCGGCGCCATCGGCCCCGGCGGCACACGCGAGAAGGACGTGGTGCTGAAAGTGGCGCACCTGCTGCGCGAGCGCATCAACGCCGCCAGCGTCGGCGGCAACCCCATGCGCGCCTTCCTCACACGCGACGGCGACTATTTCGTGCCCCTGGGCACGCGCGTGGAGAAGGCCCGGCGCGTGCAGGCCGACCTGTTCGTCTCCATCCACGCCGACGCCTTCACCACGCCCAGCGCGCGCGGCGCCAGCGTGTTCGCCCTGAGCCAGAGCGGCGCCTCCAGCACGGCGGCGCGCTGGCTGGCCAACAAGGAAAACCAGGCCGACCTGGTGGGCGGCCTGAACGTCAAGAGCCAGGACCAGCACGTGCAGCGCGCCCTGCTGGACATGAGCACCACGGCCCAGATCAACGACAGCCTCAAGCTCGGCAGCGTGCTGCTGGGCGAGATCGGCGGCATGGCCCGGCTGCACAAGCCGCGCGTGGAGCAGGCCGGCTTCGCCGTGCTCAAGGCGCCCGACATCCCCAGCGTGCTGGTGGAGACCGCCTTCATCAGCAACCCCGAGGAAGAGGCCAAGCTGCGCTCGGCGGCCTACCAGGTGCAACTGGCCGACGCGCTGATGCGCGGCATACAGCGCTACTTCGCCAAGAACCCGCCGCTGGCGCGCAGCCGCACGGTATGACTGCGCCGGGCCGGGCCCGGGCCCGGGCCGGTTCACAGTTGTCCACATTCGGCCGCTGAGGCGCTGCCTACACTCGTGCGTTTCTTCATCTTCACCCGGAGCGACCATGAACACGCAGGACATCTGGCACTTCCTCTCCACCCAGGGCACGGAGTTCGGCATCAAGCTGCTCACGGCCATCGCTGCCTGGATCGTGGGCCGCTGGCTGATCGCGCTGGCTGTCGGCCTGATGGGCAAGCTGCTGGCGCGCGGCGGCAAGATCGACGCCACGCTGGCAAACTACCTCAAGTCCATCACCTCGGTGGTGCTCAACGTCATCCTGATCCTGGCGATCCTGGACATCTTCGGCGTCAAGACCACCTCGTTCGCCGCGCTGCTGGCGGGCGCGGGCCTGGCCATCGGCGCGGCCTGGAGCGGCATGCTGGGCAACTTCGCCGCCGGGGTCTTCATGCAGGTGCTGCGTCCCTACAAGGTGGGCGACTTCATCAGCGCGGGCGGCGTGGTCGGCACGGTGACGGAGCTGGGCCTGTTCGCCACCACCCTGACCACGCCCGACAACGTGATGACCGTGGTGGGCAACGGCAAGATCTTCGCCGACAACATCCAGAACTACAGCGCCCTGCCCGTGCGCCGCGTGGACTGCGTGGCCAAGGTCGCCAACAGCGTGAACCCGCTGGACGCCATCGCGCGCCTCAAGCCGGTGATCGCCGCCATCCCCAACGTGGCGGCCAGCCCGGCGCCCGACATCGAGATCCTGGAATTCACCCCCGAGGGCCCGAAGCTGTGCGTACGCCCCTACACGCACACCGACCACTACTGGCAGGTCTATTTCGACACGCACAAGGCCATCGTCGAGACCTTCGGCACGGCCGGCTACCCCGTGCCCGAAACGCCCATGGCCTACCGCAACGCGCCGCTGGCCTGACCCGCCAGGCGACACGGCTGGTAACAGGCGCTCCTATCAAGAGGCCTACAGTGAAGGCCTCTTGAACCCCCAGAAGGAGAACACCGTGCTGAAGACCCGTTACCTGCTTGCCGTGACCACGCTGGCATCCGCATTTGCCCTGGGCGGCTGCGCCAGCGCACCGACCCACAACCAGTTGGGTACCGCCGCAGGTGCCGTCGCTGGCGGCGTGGCAGGCCATGTGCTGTTCGGCGGCCCGCTGGGTACCGTGGGCGGCGCCGCAGCGGGCGCGGTGATCGGCAACGAAATGAGCAAATCCAGGCGCCGCTGAAACACCCGCCGCCGGCCCTTTTCGCCCGCCACGCGCGGGCGATGTTGTTTCTGGCGAAGCGAAATGGTTACGCCGTTTTACGCCCGGCGCGCCAGGCGCCGAAGAGGGCGATCAGCCCCGGCACCAGGATCAGGCCCCAGATGATCTTCTCCAGGTGCTGGCGCACCCAGGGCAGGTTGCCGAAGAAATAGCCCGCCGTGCAGATGCCCAGCACCCACACCAGCGCGCCGCCCACGTTGTAGGCCGAGAACTTGCCCCGGCCCATGGCGGCCACGCCCGCCACGAAGGGCGCGAAGGTGCGGATGAAGGGCATGAAGCGCGCCAGCACGATGGTGATGCCGCCGTAGCGCTCGTAGAACGCATGCGCCTGGTCGAAGGCCCGCTTGTTGAACCAGCGCGAATCCTCCCACTGGAACACCTTCGGCCCGAAATAGCGCCCGATGGTGTAGTTGCACTGGTCGCCCAGGATGGCCGCCACCAGCAGGATGGCGCAGGCCAGCGGGAAGTTCAGCAGCCCCGCGCCGCTGAGCGCGCCGACGATGAACAGCAGCGAGTCGCCCGGCAGGAAGGGCATGACCACCACGCCCGTCTCCACGAAGACGATGAGGAACAGCAGCGCGTACACCCAGGCGCCGTAGTTGGCGACGAAGGCCTCCAGGTACTTGTCCACATGCAGGATGAAGTCGATGAGAAAGCTGACGAGTTCCATGAAAAAACGCGGTGCGCCCAAGGGCAAAGCGCGCATTATCCGCAGCTCCTAGAATTCCCCCGGTGAATGCAAGCCCCCCCCTCCCCGCCGCCGGCGCTCCGGCCCCGCTCCCCCGCCGCCCCATCCGCGACCTGCCCGACGAGCTGATCAGCCAGATCGCCGCGGGCGAGGTGGTCGAGCGCCCCGCCTCGGTGGTGCGCGAGCTGGTGGACAACGCGCTGGATTCAGGCGCCAGCGCCATCACCGTGCGGCTGCTGGCGGGCGGGGTGCGCCTCATCAGCGTCGAGGACGACGGCTGCGGCATTCCGCAGGACGAGCTGCCGGTGGCGCTGCGCCGCCACGCCACGAGCAAGATCACCAGCCTGCACGACCTGGAGACCGTGGCCACCATGGGCTTTCGCGGCGAGGCGCTGGCGGCCATCGCCTCGGTGTCGGAAACCGCGCTGCTGTCGCGCCCGCAGGCGCAGGCCAGCGCCTTCCTGCTCGACGCGCGCAGCGGCGAGATCCGCCCCGCGGCGCGCAGCCACGGCACCACGGTGGAGGTGAAGGAGCTGTTCTTCTCCACCCCGGCGCGGCGCAAGTTCCTCAAGAGCGACGCCACCGAACTCGCGCACTGCATCGAGGCCGTGCGCCGCCACGCGCTGGCGCGGCCCGACGTGGGCTTCGCCATCTGGCACGAAGGCAAGCTGGTGGAGCAGTGGCGCGCCACTTTCGTGCCCGGCGCGGGGCAGGCACCGGACGCGCTGGCGCGCCGCCTGGCCGACGTGCTGGGCGAGGACTTCGTCACCCAGTCCGTGGCCGTGCTGCACCGCGCCGGCCCCGTCACCGTGACGGGCCGCGCCGGCCTGCCCGACGCCGCGCGCGCGCGCGCCGACCACCAGTACTGCTACGTCAACGGCCGCTTCGTGCGCGACAAGGTGCTGACCCACGCCGCACGCAGCGCCTACGAGGACGTGCTGCACGGCCAGAAGCAGCCGGTCTATGCGCTGTACGTGGAGATCGACCCGGCGCGCGTGGACGTGAACGTGCACCCCACCAAGATCGAGGTGCGCTTCCGCGACAGCCGCGAGGTGCACCAGGCCGTGCGCCACGCTGTGGAGAACGCGCTGGCCGCACCGCGCGCGGCGGTGCTTGCTCCGCCTTTTGTAGCTGCCAGCGCTTTACCAGAAAGCAATTCAGATAGAAAACCATCTGAACCGCTTACAAGACAAGCGCAAGCAGCTATCAAATTTGAAGAGCGCCCCGGCCACAAGGTCAGCGACCTGCAGGCGCTGTGGCAGCCCACGCCGTCTGCGGCGCCCGCGGCCACGCCCGCACAGGGGGTGGCAGAGCCCCCGCCCATGGCCTGGGCCACGCCTGCGCCGCCCGCCGCCGAAGAACCCGCATGGCCCCTGGGCCGCGCGGTGGCGCAGATCCACGGCGTCTACATCCTGGCCGAGAGCGCGCAGGGCATGGTCATCGTGGACATGCACGCCGCGCACGAGCGCATCGTCTACGAACGCCTCAAGGCCCAGGTGGACGGCGGCGCGCGCATTGCCAGCCAGCCGCTGCTGATCCCCGCCACCTTCGCGGCCACGGCGCAGGAAGTGGCCACGGCCGAGGAATCGGCCGAAGTGCTGGCCACGCTGGGCCTGGAGGTCGTGCCCTTCTCCCCCAAGACCCTGGCCGTGCGCGCCGTGCCCACCACGCTGGCCCAGGGCGACGCGGTGGAGTTGGCGCGCAGCGTGCTGGCCGAGCTGGCCGCGCACGACGCCACCACCGTGGTGCAGCGCGCGCGCAATGAAATCCTGGCCACCATGGCCTGCCACGGCGCCGTGCGCGCCAACCGCAAACTCACGCTGGACGAGATGAACGCCCTGCTGCGCCAGATGGAAACCACCGACCGCAGCGACCAGTGCAACCACGGCCGGCCCACCTGGCGCCAGCTCACGATGAAAGAGCTGGACGCACTGTTCCTGCGCGGGCGCTGAGCTGCTATGCGCATCCTGCTGGTCGAAGACGACCTCCCCCTGGCCAGCGCCCTGGCCGAATTCCTCGGCGCCAAGGGCTTCGTGTGCGAGCGCGCCGCCAGCCTGCAGGCCGCGCGCGCCCTGCTGCCGCTGGCCCACTGGGGCGCCGTGCTGCTGGACTGGCAACTGCCCGACGGCGAAGGCCTGGCGCTGCTGCCCCTGCTGCGCGCGCGCCTGCCCGAGGCGGCCGTCATCGTGCTCACCGCGCGCGACCAGATCACCGACCGCATCCAGGGCCTGGACGCGGGGGCCGACGACTACCTCGTCAAGCCCTACGACCCCGATGAGCTGCTGGCGCGCCTGCGCGCCGTGGAGCGCCGGCGCAGCGGCGCCGCCAGCGCCGTGCTGCAACTGCCCGGCCTGGCCATCGACCTGGGCCGCACGGCGGTGCAGCTCGACGGCCAGGCGGTGGAGCTGACCGCCAAGGAATGGGCCGTGCTGCGCGTGCTGGCGCAGCGGCCCGACCGCATCCACCCGCGCGAGAGCCTGCTCGACGCCCTGTATGGCCTGGACGCCGACGCCAGCAGCAACACGCTGGAAGTGTTCATCAGCAACCTGCGCCGCAAGATCGGGCGCGAGCGCATCCAGACCCTGCGCGGCCTGGGCTACAAGCTCAACACCGCCCCCCCTGGCACATGAAGCAGCGCAGCCTGTCCTGGTCGCTCACGCGCGCCCTGCTGCCCTGGGTGGCGCTGGTGTGGGTGGCCATCAGCCTGGGCGTGGCCTGGTATGTGCAGCATGAGCTGGCCGAGCAGCTCGACGCCGGGCTGGTCGAGAGCGCGGAACGCCTGCTCGACCTGGCGGCGCACGATGCGCGCAACCACGAGAAGCCCTCCGAACGCGACGGCACGCTGTTCCGGCTGGAGGTGCCGCACAGCCAGTTGCACGGCGCCAAGCACGACGTGCTGCTGTACCAGGTGGTGAACACCGACAACGAGCTGCTGCTGCGCTCGGCCGACGCGCCGCACTACCCCTTGCCGGTGCCGCTGGACACCGGCTTTCACGAATACGCCGGCCTGCGCATCTACACCCTGGCCCACCCCAGCCTGCCCATGTACATCCACGCGGGCGACCCGCTGGCGCACCGCCAGGCCACGCGCACGCGCACGCTGCTGGGCCTGCTGGTGCCGCTGCTGGTGGTGCTGCCGCTACTGGGCTGGCTGATCCGCGCCGTCACCCAGCGCGTGCTCGCGCCTGCCGGGCAGATCGCCCGCGAACTGCAGCAGCGCGACGGCAGGCACCTGGCCCCGCTGGCGCCAGCGCAGCCCCTGCCCACCGAGCTGCAAACCATTGTGGGCAGCGCCAACCACCTGCTGCAGCGCCTGGAAGGCGCGCTGGACACCGAACGCGCCCTGGCCGCCAACGCCGCCCACGAGCTGCGCACCCCCCTGGCCACCGTGCGCCTGCGCCTGCAGACCGCGCTGGGGCAGGTGGCGGACGGCCCCGCGCGCCAGCGCGTGGAAGAAGCGCTGGACGCGCTCGACCAGTTGGGCCGGCGCAGCGAAAAGCTGCTGCAGCTCTCGCGCGCCGAGTCGGGCGCAGCCCTGGCGCAGGAGCGCGTGAACCTGGGCCAGCTGGCCGCCGTGGTGGCGCAGGAATTCTGGTCCGACCCCGCGCTGCTGCAGCGCCTGCACCTGGTGCTGCCCGAGAGCGAGGACGTATGGGTGCGCGGCGATTTCGACGCGCTGGCCATCGCACTGCGCAACCTGGTGGAAAACGCCGTGCGCTACGCCCCCGGCGGGCCGGTGACGATCGCGGTGGAGGCGCCTGCCAGCTGCAGCGTCAGCGACGAGGGCCCCGGGCTCTCGCCCGAGCGCGCGCACGCGCTGCGGCAGCGCCACCAGCGCAACGGCCACACGCCCCCGGCCCGCAGCGCGGCGGCGGCGCATGTGCCGGGCTACGGGCTGGGCCTGTCGATCGTGTCCACCATCGTGCAGCGCCAGGGCGGCACGCTGGTGCTGCAGTCGCCGCCGCCAGGGCAGGCCCAGGGGCTGCGCGCCGCCCTGGTGCTGCGCGCGGCGGATCAGCCCGCCCCGCCTGGAATTTGAAGGTTTTTGGCCTCCAGCGCTTATCTGGCAAGCGCTGGCAGCTCTCTTTTCAATAGCAACCCATCAATGCCCGCCATCGGGCGTGCCATGGCCCGGGGGCGTCCACATGCGGTGCGCGTCGAGCAGCATGCGGGCCTGCGCCTGCTGGGCATCCAGCGCGGCCGTTTCCGCCGCCAGGCGGGCGTCCAGGGCGCCGCGCTGCGCCAGCAGCCAGTCGCCCAGGCCGCTCTCCCCCAGGGCGTAGGCGCGGGCCTGCAGCGCCGCGCTTTTCTCGCTGTAGGCCAGCGCCCGGCGCTGCTGGGCCAGCGTGGCGCGGGCCTGCGCGGCCTCGCCCACCACGCGCCAGGCCTCGGCCTCGACGCGCTGGCGCGTGCGTGCCAGTTCCTGCCGCGCCACTTCGGCCTGGGCCAAGGCGGCCTGCGCGTCGGCACGGCGCCCCGCGCTCCCCAGGGGCAGCGAGAGGTAGACGCCCAGCACATGCTCCTGCCCGCCGCGCTCGCGCGTGGCGCGCACGCCCACCGTGGGGTCGGGGGTGCGCTCAAGGTGCGTGCGCTCGGCCTGCAGGCGGGCCTGCCCGGCCTGCGCCTCGGCCAGCTCCAGTTCGTGGTTGTCGTCAAGAATGCGCGCCACCCAGGCCGTGGCATCGTCCGGGCCATGTGCATCGCCCGCCGGGGCCCCGGCGGGCCAGGGCACGTCGTCCGGCGGCAGCAGGCTGGCCGGGTCGGGCAGGCCGGGGTAGCGGCGCAGCAGGCCCTGGCGGCCCAGCGTGTCCTGGGCCTCGGCGCGGCGGGCCTGGGCCTGCACGCGGGCATGCTCGGCCTGGGTGGCGAGCCATTCGAGCGTGGCCGCCTCGCCCAGGTCCACACGGCGCTGCATGGCGGCAAGCGTGCGCGCCATCAGCGCCTCCTCGGCCCGCAGCAGCTGGGCGGTGCGCGCGGCGCGCAGGGCATCGAACCAGTCGGCCAGCAGGGTGCGCGCGGCCTCGTGCCAGGCGTCGGCCTGGGCGAGCACGGCCACCTGCTCGACGGCCGAGCCCAGTTGGCGGTCGGCCGCCACCTTGCCGGGCCAGCGCATGCCGGTTTCCAGGCCCACCTCGGTTTCCGCATAGCGCGTGCCGCCCTGCTCGCGGCGCTGGCTGGCGCCGGCCTTGGCCACCCAGTCGTGAGGGCCGGCGCGCAGGCGCTCGCCACGCGCCTGCGCCAGGGCCAGGCCCGCACCGGCGGCACGCACCTGGGGCCATTGCGCGAGCACCTGCTGCACGGTGGCGGGGGGCGGCAGCACCTGCGCCGGCATCTCCTGCGCGCGGGCGCCGCTGGCCAGCACGGCGGCACAGGCCAGCGCCGTGAGGCAACGGGCTGTGGTACGCCTCATGGCAGGCTCCCAAGGCGGCCAAAGGCCAGCAGCGGCGCGGCCCAGTAGGCGATCTGCGGAGTCGGCAGGGCCTGGCGCAGTGCGTCGATCAGCGGGGGCACCTGGCTTTGCGCCACGGCCAGTTGCACCAGCACGCGGCGCGCGCGCCCCTGCACCTGCTCCATGGACGAGGCCAGGTGGATGTGCGCCCCCATGCCCTGCGCCGGCACCAGGGTGAAGCCCGGAGCCATGTGCGGCAGGGTGCGCAGCAGGTCGAGCACGTCTTCCTCCAGGGCCACGGGCAGCGCCAGGGTGAGCAGGCAGTCGGGGGTGGGCAATGCGGGTTCGGCAGTCATGGTGAAACAGCGCCTGCGGCGCGCGGGGAAGGAGTGGAGAGGCCAAAGCGGCGGTACAGCAGCGGCAGCAGCACCAGCGTGAGCAGGGTGGAGCTGACCAGCCCGCCAATCACCACGATGGCCAGGGGACGCTGGATTTCCGAGCCCGGCCCGGTGGCCAGCAGCAGCGGAATCAGCCCCAGCGCGGTGATGCTGGCCGTCATCAGCACCGGGCGCAGGCGGCGCAGTGCGCCCTGGCGCACCACCTCATGGATGGGCAGGCCACGCGCCGCCAGCTGGTTGAAGCAGGTGACCAGCACCAGGCCGTTGAGCACGGCAATGCCCATGAGCGCGATGAAGCCCACCGACGCCGGCACCGACAGGTACTCGCCCGTGAGCGCCAGGGCCACGATGCCGCCCACCAGGGCCAGCGGAATGTTGGCGAACACCAGCAGCGCCTGGCGCAGGCTGCCCAGGGTGGCGAACAGCAGGCCGACGATGAGGGCCAGCGCCACCGGCACCACCAGGCCCAGGCGCGCGGCGGCGCGCTGCTGGTTCTCGAACTGCCCGCCCCAGGCCAGGCTGTAGCCCGGCGGCAGCTTGACCTGCCGGGCCACGGCGGCCTGGGCCTCGGCCACGAAGCCCACCAGGTCGCGGCCGCGCACGTTGGCACGCACCACGGCCATGCGCGAGGACTGCTCGCGCTCGATCTTCACCGGGCCGTCCACCACCTCCAGCCGCGCCAGCTGCGACAGCGCCACCGGCTCACCGCCCGGCACGGGCAGGCGCAGCGCGGCAAAGCGCTCGGGCGACAGGCGCAGGTCGTCGCCGCCGCGCACCACCAGGGGGACGCGGCGCGCGTCCTGCATGACCACGCCCGCGCGCTGGCCTTCGACCAGCGTGCGCAGGTCGTTTTGCACCTGCTCCACCGTCAGCCCCAGGCGGCCAACGGCGAGGCGGTCGATGGCCACGCGCAGGTACTGCACGCCGTCGTTCTTGGTGGTGAGCACGTCCTCATTGCCTGGCAGGCCCTGCAGCACCTGCACGATGTCCCCGGCCAGGCGCGAGAGCTCTTGCGCCTGCGGCCCGAAGACCTTCACGGCCAGGTCGCCGCGCACGCCCGAGAGCATTTCGGAGGTGCGCATCTCGATCGGCTGGGTGAAGCTCAGGTTCACGCCGGGCACGGCCTCGGCGGCGGCGCGGATGGCGTCGATGAGTTCCTCCTTGGTCTTGAAGCGCCACGCGGCACGCGGCTTGAGCACCAGGAAACTGTCGGTTTCGTTCAGCCCCATGGGGTCGAGCCCCAGCTCGTCGGAGCCCACGCGGGCCACGATGCGCTCGACCTCGGGCACCTGCGCCAGGATGTGGCGCTGCAGCGCCTGGTCGGTGGCGGCCGACTGCTCCAGGTTGATGGAAGGCAGCTTTTCCACCTGCATGATGATGTCGCCTTCGTCCAGCGACGGCATGAACGACTTGCCGATGAACGGGAACAGCGCCAGCGCACCCGCCAGCGCCAGCACGGCCCCCGCCCCCACCGCGCGCGGATGGCGCAGTGCGGCGTCGAGCAGCGGGGCATAGCCCGCTTCAAGCTTGCGCACCAGCCACGGGCTGGCGTGGTGGCCGGGCGCATGCGGGCGCAGCAGCAGCGAGGCCAGCACCGGGATCACCGTGAGCGACAGCAGCAGCGACGCGCCCAGCGCAAACACGATGGCCAGCGCCACGGGGCCGAACAGCTTGCCCTCCAGCCCCTGCAGGGTGAGCAGCGGCAGGAACACGATCATGATGATGGCCACGCCCGCGCCCACGGGCGTGGCCACCTCCTGCGTGGCGCGGTACAGCGCGTGCAGGCGCGGCGTGCCCGGCTCCACCGGGCGCGCCTCGATGTTTTCCACTACCACCACGGCGGCATCGACCAGCATGCCGATGGCAATGGCCAGGCCACCCAGCGACATGAGGTTGGCCGACAGCCCCCACTGGCGCATGAGCACGAACGTGGCCAGGGCCGACAGCGGCAGGATGAGCGCCACCACCAGCGCCGCGCGCAGGTTGCCCAGGAACAGCAGCAGCAGGACCAGCACCAGGGCGATGGCCTCGGCCAGCGCCTTGGTCACCGTGCCCACGGCGCGCTCGACCAGACTGCCGCGGTTGTAGAACGGCACGATCGCCATGCCCTCGGGCAGGCTGGCTTCGATCTCCTGCAGGCGCGCCTGCACATCGTGCACCAGCTGGCGCGCGTTGGCGCCGCGCAGGCCCAGCACCAGGCCCTGCACGGCCTCGCCCTGGCCATTCTGCGTGACGCTGCCATAGCGCGTGAGCGCGCCCAGGCGCACCTCGGCCACGTCGCCCACGCGCACCGGGGCGGCCAGGGCCAGGCCGTCCTGCACGCGCACGGCAATGGCGCGCAGGTCGTCCAGGCTGGTAATGCTGCCGTCGCTGCGCACCAGCAGCGACTCTTCGCCGCTGGACAGGCGCCCTGCGCCGTCGTTGCGGTTGTTGGCGGCCAGCGCCTCTTGCAACTGCTGCAGCGACACGCGCCGTGCCGCGAGCCGGGCCATGTCGGGCACCACCTCGAAGGTCTGCACCAGCCCGCCGAGCGTGTTCACGTCGGCCACGCCGGGAATGCCGCGCAGGCGCGGGCGGATGACGAAATCGAGCAGCTTGCGCTTTTCGGCCAGGGTGGCGTCGCCCTCGACGGTGAACATGAACATCTCGCCCAGCGGCGTGGTGATGGGCGCCAGGCCGCCGCTGATGCCCGGCGGCAGGTCGCCCATAACGCCGGCCAGGCGCTCGCTGACCTGCTGGCGCGCCCAGTAGATGTCGGTGCCGTCGGCAAAGTCGAGCGTGATGTCGGCAATGGCGTACTTGGCCTGCGAGCGCAGCATGGACTGGTGCGCAATGCCCAGCAGCTCCTGCTCGACGGGCGCGACGATGCGCGCCTCGACCTCCGAGGGCGTCATGCCCGGGGCCTTGAGGATGATCTTGACCTGGGTGGTGGACACGTCTGGAAAGGCGTCGATGGGCAGCTCGCGCAATGCCAGCCAGCCCGCCCCCACCAGGCCCAGCGACAGCACCGCCACCAGCAGGCGCTGCGCCAGGGCAAAGGCAATCAGGCGCTGCAGCATCACGGCGCCTTGCCTTCCTGGCCCAGGCCCAGCCAGGCCCCCTTGAGCGCGGCAATGCCGCCCACGGCCACCTCATCGCCCGCCTTCAGCCCGGCGCGCACGGGCTGCACGGCCTGCGGCCCGGCCCCCTGGGCCGCGCCGTCCAGCGCCACCGGCGTCGGCACGAAGCCCTGCGGGCTGCGCACGAACACATAGGCCTTGCCGTCCTGGCGCACCACGGCCTGCACGGGCACGCCAGGGCCTGCGGGCGCAGCGTTTGCCCCTTCCGGCGCGGGCAGCACGGTGGCCTGCACGAACTGCTGCAGGCGCAAGCAGTCCTCGGCAGCGGTGAAATCCGCCCGCACCTGAACCGCCTGGTTGGCCCCCAGCACCTGCGGCACGATGGCTGCCAGACGCGCAGGGGCCCGGCAGCCCTCCAGCGCCAGGGCGTCGCCCACGCGCAGACTGCGCGCCTGCCCGGGCGTGGCCTGCAGCACGATGGCCAGGCGCCCGGAACGCGCCAGCCGGGCCACGGGCATGCCGGCATCGAGGCGCTGGCCGGGCACGGCGCTGACCTCCAGCACCGTGGCGGGTGCCGTGGCGCGCAGCAGCACCTGCGGCTGCAGACCGCCGCCCGCCAGGCCCAGGGACTGCAGCGCCTGCCGGCGCTCCTGCACGGCCAGTTGTGCCTGTTCGTCCTGCGCCCGGCTGTCCTGCAACCGCTGGGCGGGGATGATGCCTTCGGCATGCAATTGCGCGTCGCGCGCCAGCCGGCTCGCCGCCAGCCGCGCCTGGGACTGCGCCTGGGCCAGCTCGCGCTGCCACGCGAGCAGCTCGGGACTCAGCAGGCGGGCCACGGCCTGGCCTGCCTTCACGCGTTCGCCCGGCGCCACCAGCACCTGCTGCACCACGCCCGCCAGCGGCGCGCTGAGCAGCTCCGTGGCCTGGGGCGGCAGCTCCACCTGCCCCTGCAGCACCAGGCCCGCGCCCGGTTGCACTGGCGCGGCGGCGAGCGTGAGCGTGCGCACGCCTGCGGCCTCGGCCTGGGCGGGCGTCCAGGCAATCAGCGGCGCGCCCTCGGCGGCCATGGCCAAGGCGGCAAGGAGCAAGACAGGAGGCGCGCGCCAGTCACAGCGCGCCGGCAGGAGGGAGGGAAGCGGCATGGTGATGAACCCGTTTCGCCACGTTGGCGAACAAACACCAGGCAGCTTAGGCAGCGGACCTGAACCGGACATGAAGGCATTCGGCCCCCTCGTGCCGCCACCCCAGGCCGATGCAAAAACGCACCACGAACGCCCACGGCGCCACAGCACCCTGCGTGGAAATCATCTTTTTTGGTGCGTACAGCACCACAACGTGGCATATGCGCCGCATTTATCACCAAAACGGTGCGACGGTTATGCATGAGTACATACGCTTTTGGCATAATTCATTGCTGCACTGCCACATAACTTTTTCTCATCGAAAGCCTTTTCTTATGAAGTACGCGTCCGTAGGCCAATTCCTTGAACACGTTGCCCAGCGCAACCCCGGCCAGCCCGAGTTCCTGCAAGCCGTGACCGAGGTCATGGAAAGCCTGTGGCCCTTCATCGAAAAGCACCCCAAGTACGCCGAGAACGGCCTGCTGGAGCGCCTCGTCGAGCCCGAGCGCGCCATCCAGTTCCGCGTGAGCTGGCAGGACGACCACGGCACCGTGCATGTGAACCGGGGCTTCCGCATCCAGCACAGCATGGCCATCGGCCCGTACAAGGGCGGCATCCGCTTCCACCCCTCGGTGAACCAGTCGGTGCTCAAGTTCCTGGCGTTCGAGCAGACCTTCAAGAACGCGCTGACCACGCTGCCCATGGGCGGCGGCAAGGGCGGCTCGGACTTCGACCCCAAGGGCAAGAGCCCCACCGAGGTCATGCGCTTCTGCCAGGCCTTCGTGACGGAGCTGTTCCGCCACGTCGGCCCCGACACCGACGTGCCCGCCGGTGACATCGGCGTGGGCGGCCGCGAGGTCGGCTACATGGCCGGCATGTACAAGAAGCTGGCCAACAACGCCGCCAGCGTGTTCACCGGCAAGGGCCTGAGCTTCGGCGGCTCGCTGATCCGCCCCGAGGCCACGGGCTACGGCACGGTGTACTTCGCCGACGAGATGCTCAAGACGCGCGGCCAGTCGTTCCAGGGCAAGACGGTGTCCGTCTCCGGCTCGGGCAACGTGGCGCAGTACGCCGTGGAAAAGGCCATGCAGCTCGGCGCCAAGGTGGTCACGGTGTCCGACTCGTCAGGCACGGTGTACGACAAGGACGGTTTCACGCCCGAGAAGCTGGCCATCCTCATGGACGTGAAGAACCACCGCTACGGCCGCGTGAACGAGTACGCCGAGAAGGTGGGCGCCGAGTTCATCGCCGGCAAGACGCCCTGGCACATCAAGGCGGACGTGGCCCTGCCCTGCGCCACGCAGAACGAGCTGGACGAGAACGACGCCAAGGTGCTGATCGCCAACGGCGTGCTGTGCGTGGCCGAGGGCGCGAACATGCCCTCGACCATCGAGGCGGCCAAGGCATTCGAGGCCGCGGGCGTGCTCTATGCACCCGGCAAGGCCAGCAATGCCGGCGGCGTGGCCACCTCGGGCCTGGAAATGAGCCAGAACGCCATGCGCCTGTCGTGGACGCGCGACGAAGTGGACGCGCGCCTGCTGCAGATCATGCAGGGCATCCACGCCGCCTGCCTGCAGTACGGCAAGCGCGCCGACGGCAGCGTGAGCTACATCGACGGCGCCAACATCGCCGGCTTCGTGAAGGTGGCCGACGCGATGACCGCCCAGGGCGTGATCTGACCCTGCTGCGGCCCGCCCCGCCGGGGCGGCCGGCCGCGCCTTCCAGCCCCGTGCCACGGCACGGGGCTTTGTTTTTTCCGGCCCCGGCATTCTTTGCTACGCTCGCACGCCTATGTCCGCGCCCGCCTGCCCCCCTGCCCTGCCCTGCATCGCCATCGCCGGCCCCACCGCCTGCGGCAAGACGGCGGGCGCCCTGGCGCTGGCGGCGGTGCTGGCGCGGCGCGGCGTGCGCACGGAGATCGTCAGCGTCGATTCGGCCCTGGTGTACCGCGGCATGGACATCGGCACGGCCAAGCCCAGCGCGGGCGAGCGCGCCAGCGTGCCGCACCACCTGATCGACATCCGCGACCCGCTGCAGGCCTACAGCGCGGCCGAGTTCGTGCAGGATGCCACGCGGCTCGTGGACGAGATCCGCGCGCGCGGCGCCCTGCCGCTGCTGGTGGGCGGCACCATGCTGTATTTCAAGGCGCTGTTCGACGGCATCGACGACATGCCGCCCGCTGACGCCGCCGTGCGCGCGCGCATCGACGCGCAGGCCGCGCACGCGGGCTGGCCCGCGCTGCACGCCGAGCTGGCGCGCGTGGACCCGGCCACGGCCACGCGCCTGGCGCCCGGCGACAGCCAGCGCATCCAGCGCGCGCTGGAGGTGTGGCATGTGTCGGGGCGGCCTCTGTCCAGCTTTCACACTACCAAAAAAGGAGCTGCTAGCGCAGGCCCAGTAAGCGTTACAGCCCTTTTTTCCTTGGAACCACAAGACCGTGCCTGGCTGCACGCGCGCATCGCGCGGCGCTTCGACGCCATGCTGCAAGCGGGCTTTCTGGAGGAAGTGCGCAGCCTGCGCGCGCGCGGCGACCTGCACCCCGACCTGCCCAGCATGCGCTGCGTGGGCTACCGCCAGACCTGGGAGGCACTCGACGCCGAGGCCGCCAGCGGCCGGCCGCTGGACCTGGACGGGCTGCGCGAGCGCGGCATCGCCGCCACGCGCCAGCTCGCCAAGCGCCAGATCACCTGGCTGCGCGCCATGCCGCAGCGCCGCGCCATCGCCTGCGACGCGCCGGACGCCCTGGCGCAGCTGCTGCACGGTGCACTGGCGCTGGTGCCCGGCGCAGCGGATTGAACCTGGAAACGAACGGGGCCGTGAGGCCCCGTTCGTTTCGCTATCTACTTGATAGCTGGCAGCGCTTTCTGCAAGCCACTTTCCGGCATGAATCAACCGGAATTTGGCCCCTGCCAAGCGCTGGCAGCTATCGGAACAGGAGCATCAGATTCACCCCGCGCGGCGGCGCTCGATCCAGGCGATCAGCTCGCCCATGATGCCGCGGCGGAAGGCCAGCACGCAGACCACGAAGATCAGGCCAGTGACGATGGTCACCGATTCGCCCAGGGTGTTGAACCAGTCGATGGTGGTCCACTGCGCCAGCAGCGTGCCCAGTTCGCCGATCTTGTTCTCCAGCAGCACCACCACGGCGGAGCCGACGAGCGGGCCGCTGAGCGTGCCCAGGCCGCCCACCAGCGTCATCAGCACGACGTGGCCGGAGGCGCTCCAGTGCACGTCGGACAGCGTGGCGAAGCCCAGCACCAGGGTCTTGAGCGAACCGGCCAGGCCAGCGATTGCGGCGGAGATGACGAAGGCCAGCAGCTTGAAGCGGTTGGTGTCGTAGCCCAGGGACGTGGCGCGCGGCTCGTTCTCCTTGATGCCCTTGAGCACCTGGCCGAACGGCGAGTGGATGGTGCGCACGATGACCAGGAAGGCCAGCGCCACCACGGCCAGGCACACGTAGTACATGGCCATGTCGCTGGACAGGTCGATCAGGCCGAACAGCTTGCCGCGCGGCACGCCCTGCAGGCCGTCCTCGCCGCCGGTGAACTTGGCCTGCAGCGCCGCGAAGAACAGCATCTGCGCCAGCGCCAGCGTGATCATGGTGGCGTAGATGCCCTGGCGCCGGATGGTGAACCAGCCCATCACCAGGCCAAGCAGCGCGCCCGTGAGCAGGCCGGCGAGCAGGCCCAGTTCGGGCGTGGCGCCCCAGACCTTGACCGCATGGCCGGTAACGTAGGCCGCGCCGCCCAGGAAGGCCGCGTGGCCGAAGGACAGCAGGCCGGTGTAGCCCAGCAGCAGGTTGAAGGCCGAGGCGAACAGTGCGAAGCACAGCAGCTTCATCACGAACACCGGGTAGGCGCCCAGCAGCGGCGCCGCGATCAGGCCCAGCAGCAGCAGGCCATAGCCGATAGGAGCGAATTTTTTCGAGTTCATGCGTTGGGCCCCTTGCTCACTTCTCTTTGCCGAACAGGCCTGCGGGGCGGATCAGGAGGACGATGGCCATGATGACGAACACCACGGTGGACGAAGCCTCGGGGTAGAAGACCTTGGTGAAGCCTTCGACCACCCCCAGGCCGAGGCCGGTGAGGATGGAGCCCATGATGGAGCCCATGCCCCCGATCACCACCACGGCGAAGACCACGATGATGAGGTTCTGCCCCATCAGCGGCGTGACCTGGTACACCGGCGCCGCGAGCACGCCGGCGAAGGCCGCCAGCGCCGCGCCGAAGGCGTAGGTGAGCGTGATCATCACCGGCACGTTGACGCCAAAGGCCTCGACCAGGCGCGGGTTCTCGGTGCCGGCACGCAGGTAGGCGCCGAGCTTGGTCTTCTCGATCACGTACCAGGTGGCCACGCACACGGCGAGCGACGCCACGACGACCCAGGCACGGTAGTTGGGCAGGATCATGAAGCCGAGGTTGGTCGCGCCTTCGAGCAGCTCGGGCGTGTCGTAGCCCAGGCCGGAGACGCCGTAGATGGAGCGGAACACGCCCTCGATCAGCAGCGTCAGGCCCAGCGTCAGCAGCAGGCCGTAGAGGTGATCGAGCTTGTAGATCCAGCGCAGCAGCAGGCGCTCGATCACCACCCCGAAGACCCCCACCACCAGCGGCGCGGCCACCAGCATGACCCAGTAGTTGACGCCCAGATAGCTCATGCCCATCCAGGTCAGCAGGGCCCCGAGCATGAACAACGCGCCGTGGGCGAAGTTGATCACGTTGAGCAGGCCGAAGATCACCGCCAGCCCGAGGCTGAGGATGGCATAGAACGAGCCATTGACCAGCCCCAGCAGGAGCTGGCTCAGCATGGCTGGCATGGATACACCGAAGATTTCCATGGGTGCAGGAGACGCAATAAGGGGTGGGGATCGGTTCGGGTCAGCAGCGCGTCACTTCCACAGCGCGCACTTGCTTTCGGCCTTGGCGGTAAAGACGTCGTCGCCGGACAGCTTCTTCACGATCTTGTAGTAGTCCCAGGTGCCCTTGGATTCCTTGGGCTCCTTGACCTGGACCAGGTACATGTCGTGGATGTAGCTGCCATCGGCGCGGATCTGGCCCTTGGCGAAGAAGTCGTCCATCTTCATGCCGCGCCAGGTTTCCATGACCTTGTCGGCGTCGGTGGTGCCGGCGGCCTGCACGGCCTTGAGGTAGTTCATGGTGGCCGAGTAGTCGGCGGCCTGGATCTCGGTCGGGCGGCGCTGGGTCTTCTTCATGTACGCGTCGGCGAACTTGCGCGAGGCGGCGTCCATGTCCCAGTACCAGCTGGTGACGAACTGCATGCCGGCGGTGTTCTTCAGGCCCAGGCTGTGGATGTCGCTGTAGAAGACCAGCAGCGGGGCGATCTTCATCGTCTTGTCGATGCCGAACTCCTTGGCCGCCTTGATGGTGTTGATGGTGTCGCCGCCCGCGTTGGCCAGCGCCAGCACCTGGGCCTTGGAGTTCTGCGCCTGCAGCAGGAAGGACGAGAAGTCCGAGGCATTCAGCGGGTGGCGCACCGCGCTCGCCACCGTGCCGCCCTTGGCCTTGACGACGGCGGACGCATCCGCCTCCATGGCGTGGCCGAAGGCATAGTCTGCCGTGAGGAAGAACCAGCTCTTGCCGCCGCCATCGACGATGGCACCCGCCGCGCCCTTGGACAGCGCCACGGTGTCGTAGGCGTAGTGCACGGTGTAGGGGGTGCACGCCTCGTTGGTCAGGGCAGAGCTGCCCGCGCCGTTGTTGATCATCACGCGCTTCTTCTCCTCGGCGACCTTGGCCAGCGCCAGGGCGACGCCGGAGTTGGTGCCGCTGAAGATCAGCGTCAGGTTCTGCGTGTCGATCCACTCGCGCGCCTTGCTGGCGGCGATGTCGGCCTTGTTCTGGTGGTCCACGGTGAGCAGCTCGATGGGCTTGCCCAGCACCTTGCCGCCGAAGTCGTCGATGGCCATCTGGATGGCGGTGGCGCCGCCCTTGCCTTCCAAGTCGGCGTACAGGCTCGACAGGTCGGAGATGTAGCCGATCTTGACCTTGTCCTGCGCGTGCGCGGCGACTGCCAGCAGGCCGGCCGAACCGAACAGCAGCGCCAGCGCGGTGAATTTTGCGTGCTTCATGTCATGTCTCCTGAAAGGTGGTTGGCACAGGCTCACTTCCACAGCGCGCACTTGCTTTCGGCCTTGGTGGTGAAGACCTCATCGCCGGGCAGCTTGGCGACAACCTTGTAGTAGTCCCAGGGCTCCTTGGACTCGGACTGGGCCTTCACCTGCATCAGGTACATGTCGTGCACGAAACGGCCGTCGGCGCGGATCTGGCCCTTGGCGTAGAAGTCGTTGATCGGCGTGGACTTGAGCTTGGCCATGACCTTGTCGGCGTCGGTGGTGCCGGCGGCCTGCACGGCCTTGAGGTAGTTCATGGTGGCGGAGTAGTCGGCCGCGTGGATGTCAGTGGGCATGCGCTTGGTCTTGGCGAAGAATTTCTTGCCGAACGCGCGCGTCTGGTCGTTCAGGTTCCAGTCCCAGCTCGTGGTGAGCAGCAGGCCTTCGGTGTTGCGCAGGCCCAGGCTGTGGATGTCGGTCAGGAACACCAGCAGGCCGGCCATCTTCATGCTCTTGTTGATGCCGAATTCCTTCGCCGCCTTGATGGCGTTGATGGTGTCGCCGCCCGCGTTGGCCAGGCCCAGGATCTGCGCCTTGGAGTTCTGCGCCTGCAGCAGGAACGAGGAGAAGTCGGAGGCATTCAGCGGGTGCTTGACGCTGCCCAGCACCTTGCCGCCCGCGGCGGTGACGACCTTGGTGGTGTCGTCCTGCAGCGCCTGGCCGAAGGCATAGTCGGCCGTGAGGAAGAACCAGTCCTTGCCGCCCTGCTTGACCACCGCGCCGCCGGTACCCTTGGCCAGCGCCACGGTGTCGTAGGCGTAGTGCACGGTATAGGGCGTGCACTGCTCGTTGGTCAGCGCGGAGGAGCCTGCGCCGCTGTTGAAGTACACACGCTTCTTCTCCTCGGCGATCTTGGCCATGGCCAGGGCCGTGCCGGAGTTGGTGCCGCCGAACAGCATGGTCAGGCCCTGCGTGTCGATCCACTCGCGCGCCTTGCTGGCGGCGATGTCGGCCTTGTTCTGGTGGTCGGCCGATAGCAGCTCGATGGGCTTACCCAGCACCTTGCCGCCGAAGTCGTCGATGGCCATCTGGATGGCGACAGCGCCGTTCTTGCCTTCCACGTCGGCATACAGGCTCGACATGTCGGTGATCAGGCCGATCTTGACCTTGTCCTGCGCGTGGGCAGCCGACATGGCCAGGCCCGCTGCGCCCATCAGGGCGGCCAGGGTTTTGAGGGTGGGATGCATAGCTGTCTCCTTGTCGTTTGAAAAAAAGGCTGTCTTTTCAGACACCCAGCAATTGGTTGAGCACCGGCATCTTGGCCTGCAGCTCGCTGGCACCGAAGTGCTCCACCATGCGGCCGTGCTCCATGACGTAGAAGCGGTCCGCCAGCGGCGCGGCGAAGCGGAAGTTCTGCTCCACCATGACCACGGTGTAGCCCTGCTGGCGCAGCGTGGTGATCATGCGCGCCAGCGCCTGCACGATCACCGGCGCCAGTCCTTCGGAAATTTCATCGAGCAGCAGCAGCTTGGCGCCGGTGCGCAGGATGCGCGCCACCGCCAGCATCTGCTGCTCGCCGCCCGACAGGCGCGTGCCCTGGCTGTTCTTGCGCTCGGCCAGGTTGGGGAACATGGCGTAGATCTGCTCCAGCGTCATGCCGGCGTGGCCTGTCTTGAGCTGCGGCGGCAGGAGCAGGTTTTCCTCGCACGACAGGCTGGAGAAAATGCCGCGCTCCTCGGGGCAATAGCCCACGCCCAGGTGGGCGATGCGGTGCGTGGGCAACCCGATGGTTTCGCGCCCGTTGATGCGGATCGAGCCCTTGCGCGCGCCGGTCAGGCCCATGATGGCCCGCATGGTGGACGTGCGGCCCGCGCCATTGCGGCCCAGCAGCGTCACCACCTCGCCCGGCTGGACTACCAGGTCGACGCCGTGCAGCACATGCGATTCGCCGTACCAGGCCTGCAGGCCCTTGATTTCGAGTGCGGGTGCCGCCATGTCAGTGCGCTCCCTGCAGTTGACCGTCCGTCGTGCCCATGTAGGCTTCCATCACTTGGGGGTTGTTCGAGACTTCCTCGTAGGCGCCCTCGGCCAGCACGGCGCCGCGCTGCAGCACCGTGATGCGGTCGGCGATGGTCGAGATCACCTTCATGTTGTGTTCCACCATCAGGATGGTGCGGCCGGCCGACACCTTCTTGATGAGCTGCGTGACGCGGTCCACGTCCTCGTGGCCCATGCCCTGCGTCGGCTCGTCCAGCAGCATGAGCTCGGGCTCCATCGCCAGCGTGGTGGCGATCTCCAGCGCGCGCTTGCGGCCGTAGGGCAGGTTTACGGTGACTTCGTCGGCCAGCGACTCCAGCCCGACCTCGGCCAGCAGTTGCATGGCGCGGCCATTGAGCTGGTCGAGCGATTTCTCGCTGCGCCAGAAATGGAACGAGGTGCCGAGCCTGCGCTGCAGGCCCAGGCGCACGTTCTCCATCAGCGTCAGGTGCGGGAAGACGGCGGAGATCTGGAACGAGCGGATCACGCCGCGGCGCGCGATCTGCGCGGGCTGCTCACGGGTGATGTCCTGTCCGTTGAAACGGATGGTGCCCGAGGTGGGCTCCAGGAACTTCGTGAGCAGGTTGAAACAGGTGGTCTTGCCTGCGCCATTGGGCCCGATCAGCGCGTGGATGGAGCCCCGGCGCACGCTCAGGTTCACATCGCTGACGGCGGTAAAGCCCTTGAATTCCTTGGTCAGGCGGGAGGTTTCGAGAATGACGTCACTCATTGCGCTGAAGGCTTTTCCTTGAATGCTGCATGGCACACCTGCGCGCCAGAATGGCGCAGCCTTGGTGCTGTACGGCATCGTATGCGGCCCGGGGGGCGCGACAAATGGGAGAAATGCCTATGTATAAACGCCTATCGCGACAACCCGAAGAGGCGCAGGCATTCAACAGGAAAAATGGCTCAAACCCTTGTACAGCAAGCGCAAGCCGCTCTCGATTGAATAGCAAACGAAACCGCGAAAGGTGCGCTTACTGCAGGGTTTCCTTGGCTGCGGCGGGAAGGGGCAAGGGAAGGACGGCAATGCCCTCGTCGAGCAACCGGGCCGTTTCCTGCGGGCTGGCCTGGCCCCGGATGGCGCGCTGCGCCGCTTCGCCGTAGTGCATGCGGCGCGCCTCGTCGGCGAAGCGCGCGCCCACGTCCTCGGTCTCGGCCATGATCCTGCGCGCAGCGTGCAGCCAGGCCGCTTGCAGCGCCGCGCCAGGAGCGCCCGGCGGCGCAGGGGCGTCTTCTGCAGAAGGGGGTGCCGCCGGCGCCCTGGCGCCCAGGTTCAGGCGGGGCGCGCTGAGGGCCTTGCGCACCTCATGGGTGCCGCACACGGGGCATTCAAGCAAGCCTTGCTGCAGCTGGGCCTGGAAATCTTCCTCGCCGGCGAACCAGCCCTCGAAGACATGCCCCTCGCCACAATGCAGGTTCAGCACCTTCATGGCGCTCAGCGGCGGCGGCGTACCAGGTAGCGGAAGACAAAGCCCGGGAAGGCGAAGGTCGCGAACAAGGTCGCGGTGACGGCATAGAACTCCCAGCCCTGGGGCGCGATCTGCCCGGCGCGCCGCTCCAGCAGCAAGGCCAGCGCACCCACGATGAAGTACAGCAGCACCAGCTCACCCAAGCGCGCCACCAGGGGCTTGGCTGGCTGGGCCAGGGGGCCGACCAGCAGCCAGCGCCGGCTGACGAAGGGAAGGTTGGCCGCCACGAAGGCAACCAGAATCACGAGCCAGACAGAGGCCGACTGCGACATGCCGATGCGTCAGGAAGCCAGCGCGCGCACGACGGCGTCCGCGCACAGGGCCATCAGGCCGCCGGGCAGCAGGCCCAGCACCAGGACCAGGGCGCCGTTGGCAACCAAGGTCAGGCGCACGTCGGCGGGCGCCGACACGCGCGAGGCCGTCAGGGGCTTGTCGAAGTACATGACCTTCACCACGCGCAGGTAGTAGAACGCGCCGATCAGGGACATGATCACGGCGAACACGGCCAGTGCGATATGGAAGCCGCTGCCGGAAGCGACCAGCGCCTGCAGGACTGCCAGCTTGGCGTAGAAGCCCACCAGCGGCGGAATGCCCGCCAGGGAGAACAGGCACACGGCCATGACGCCCGCGTACAGCGGACTGCGCTGGTTCAAGCCGGCGAAATCGGCGATTTCCTCGCTCTCGAAGCCTTCGCGGGCCAGCAGCACGATCACGCCGAAGGCAGGCAGCGCAGTCAGCACGTAGGTGACGACGTAGAACATGGCGGAGCTGTAGGCGTTCTCGGCCGCCGTGGCGTCCACCGTGCCGTTGACCACGCCCGACATCAGGCCCAGCAGCATGAAGCCCATATGGGAGATGGTCGAGTAGGCCAGCATGCGCTTGAGGTTGGTCTGCATCACGCCGATGATGTTCCCCACGAACAGCGAGCCGATGGCGAGCACGGCCAGCATCTGCTGCCAGTCGATCGCCAGGGGCAGCAAGCCGTCCACCAGCAACCGCATGGCGATGGCGAACGCCGCCAGCTTGGGCGCGCCGCCGATGATCAGCGTCACCGCGGTCGGAGCGCCGTGGTACACGTCGGGAATCCACATGTGGAAGGGCACGGCACCCATCTTGAACGCCAGGCCGGCGACGATGAAGACCAGGCCGAACACCAGCACCTGGTGGCGGATCTGGCCCGCGTTGATGGCCTTGAACACTTCGCCGATGTCCAGCGAGCCGGTGGCGCCATACAGCATCGACATGCCATACAGCAGGAAGCCGCTGGCCATCGCGCCGAGCACGAAGTATTTCATCGCGGCTTCGACCGAGCCTTCGTGGTCGCGGCGCAGCGCCACCAGGGCATAGCTCGACAGCGTGAGCAGTTCCAGGCCGAGGTAGATCACCAGGAAGTTGTTCGCCGAAATCATGACGAACATGCCCAGCAGCGCGAAGATGGACAGCGTGAACAGTTCGCCGCCGCGCTGCAGCATGCTGCGGTCGGCGGCGTAGGGGCGGCCATAGACCAGGGTGACCATCATGGCGACGGCCGCGAAGCACTTGAGCCAGTTGCCCATGGCATCGGACACGACCATGTTGCCCCAGCCATAGAAGGTATTGCCGCTGGCGGCGTACATGCCCTCCAGCACGGCCACCACGCCCATGGTCAGCAAGGTGAGCACATAGGTCGCGGTGCGGCGGGTGCTCGAAACACCCAAATCCACCAGGGCGATCACGCAGCCCATGACCAGAAGAACGATCTCGGGGTAGACCGCCAGCCAGCTGATGTTGTCAATCATCTCGAATCTCTCAGTTCAGTCTGGTCAGTGGAGCTTGGTCTGGGCCACATGCTTGAGCAGTTCGGCCACGGACGCATCCATCACGTCGGTGAAGGGACGCGGGTACAAGCCCATGTAGAGCACGGCGATGGCCAGCAGGGCCAGCACCAGGAATTCACGGTTGCAGATGTCCTTCAGCGCCTTGACGTCGTCGTTGGCCACGGCGCCCAGGTAGACGCGCTTGAACATCCAGAGGCTGTAGGCGGCGCCGAAGATGAGCGCGGTCGCGGCACCCAGGCCGATCCAGAAATTGAACTTCACGGCAGCCAGGATCACCATCCATTCGCCCACGAAGCCTGCCGTGCCGGGGAGGCCGCAATTGGCCATGAAGAACAGCAGGGCGAACGCGGCGAACTTGGGCATGGTGTTGACCACGCCACCGTAGGCGGCGATCTCGCGCGAGTGCACGCGGTCGTAGAGCACGCCGATGGACAGGAACATGGCGCCCGACACGAAGCCGTGGGCAATCATCTGCACGATGCCGCCCGACACGCCGAGGTCGTTGAAGACGAAGAAGCCCAGCGTGACGAAGCCCATGTGCGCCACGGACGAATACGCCACCAGCTTCTTCATGTCCTTCTGCACCATGGCCACCAAGCCCACATAGATCACGGCGATCAGCGACAGGGCGATGATGAGCCAGGCCCATTCCCGTGCGGCATCGGGCGCGATGGGCATGGAGAAGCGCAGGAAACCGTAGGCGCCCAGCTTCAGCATGATGGCGGCCAGCACGGCGGAACCGCCGGTGGGCGCCTCGACGTGCACGTCGGGCAGCCAGGTGTGGACGGGCCACATCGGCACCTTCACCGCGAAGGCCGCGAAGAAGGCGAAGAACACCAGGGTCTGCGCGGTGCGCGAGAGCGGCAACTGGTGCCAGGTGAGGATGTCGAAACTGCCGCCTGCCTGGTTGTACAGGTAGATGATGGCGACCAGCGTCAGCAGCGAGCCCAGCAGCGTGTACAGGAAGAACTTGAACGCCGCGTAGATCTTGTTGGGGCCGCCCCAGATGCCGATGATCAGGTACATCGGGATCAGCGTGGCCTCGAAGAACACGTAGAACAGTAGGCCGTCGAGCGCGCTGAACACGCCGATCATCAGGCCGGACAGGATCAGGAAGGCCCCCATGTACTGGTTCACCCGCTCCGTGATCGACTGCCACGAGGCGATGACCACGATCACCGTGATGAAGGCCGTCAGCGGCACGAACCAGAAGGACAGGCCGTCCACGCCGAGATGGTAGTTGACGTTGAAGCGGCCGATCCAGGGCGCCTTCTCGACGAACTGCATCGCAGCGGTGCCGAGCTGGAACCCTTCGTACAGCGGAACCGTGACCGCCAGGCCGGCCAGCGCTCCGATCAGCGCCAGCCAGCGCACGGCGCCTGCCTGCTGCTCGCGCCCGAGCAGCAGAAGCAAGGTGCCGAAGGCGATCGGCGTCCAAATGGCAAGACTCAACAAACCCATTTTTATAGTGCTCCTACTTGTTGAGCCACACGAAGTACGTCATGAGCCCGAACACACCCAGAATCATGACCAGCGCGTAATGGAAGATATAGCCGGACTGCACCCAGCGGACGATGCCTGCGAACCAGCCCACCAGCTTCCAGGAGCCGTTCACCACGGCGCCGTCGATGATGGCCTGGTCGCCGCCCTTCCACAGCCCCACGCCCAATGCACGGGCGCCGCGGGCGATGATGTTCTCGTTGATCCAGTCGAGGTAGTACTTGTTTTCCAGCAGCGTGTAGATGGGCTGGGCCGCGCGCTTGATGGCGGCCGGCAGTGCCGGATTCACCATGTACATGTAGTACGCGGCCACCACGCCCGCCAAGGCCAGCCAGAAAGGCGCCGTCTGCAGGCCGTGCAGCGCCATGGCCACCGGGCCATGGAAGGCCTGCGCCAGCTCCGCCATCGCATGGTGCTTGGCGGCATCGACAAAAATCACGTCCTTGAAGAAGTCGCCAAACAGCATGGGCTGGATGAACAGGAAGCCGACGACCACCGAGGGAATGGCCAACAGCACCAAGGGAACCGTCACCACCCACGGCGACTCGTGCGGCTTGTCGTCGTGGCCGTGGCCGTGACCATGGTGGTCGTCATGCCCATGGTGGTGCGCGTCCGGATTCTGGTCGTAGCGTTCCTTGCCATGGAAGACCAGGAAATACATGCGGAACGAATAGAACGCCGTGATGAACACCCCAGCGAGCACCGCGAAGTGCGCGAAGCCTGCGGCCGGGAGGTGGCTTTCATGCACGGCTTCGATGATGCTGTCCTTGGAATAGAAACCAGAGAACAGCGGCGTGCCGATCAGCGCCAGCGAACCCAGCAGCGAGGTGATCCAGGTGATGGGCATGTACTTGCGTACGGCGCCCATCCAGCGGATGTCCTGGTTGTGGTGCATGCCCATGATGACCGAGCCCGCGCCGAGGAACAGCAGCGCCTTGAAGAACGCGTGCGTCATCAGGTGGAACACGGCCACCGAGTAGGCCGAGGCGCCCAGCGCCACGGTCATGTAGCCGAGCTGCGACAGCGTGGAATAGGCCACCACACGCTTGATGTCGTTCTGGATGATGCCCAGGAAGCCCATGAACAGCGCCGTGATGGCACCGATCACGAGGATGAAGTTCAGCGCGGTGTCGGACAGCTCGAACAGCGGCGACATGCGCGAGACCATGAAGATGCCCGCCGTCACCATGGTGGCAGCGTGGATCAGCGCGGAGATCGGCGTGGGGCCTTCCATCGAATCGGGCAGCCACACGTGCAGCGGGAACTGCGCCGACTTGCCCATGGCGCCGATGAACAGGCAGATGCAGATCACGGTGATCAACATCCAGTCGGTACCGGGGAAGCCCAGACCGCCCAGCTCGGCCGACTTGGCGAAGATTTCGCCGTAGTTCAGCGTGCCCGCGTAGGCCGCGATCAGGCCGATGCCCAGGATGAAGCCGAAGTCGCCGACGCGGTTGACCAGGAAGGCCTTCATGTTGGCGAAGATGGCCGTCGGCTTGTTGAACCAGAAGCCGATCAGCAGGTACGACACCAGGCCCACCGCCTCCCAGCCGAAGAACAGCTGCAGCAGGTTGTTGCTCATGACCAGCATGAGCATGGAGAACGTGAACAGCGAGATGTAGGAGAAGAAGCGGTTGTAGCCGTCATCCTCTTCCATGTAGCCGATGGTGTAGATGTGCACCATCAGCGACACGAAGGTCACCACGACCATCATCATGGCCGTCAGGCTGTCCACCAGGAAGCCCACCTCCATCTTCAGGCCACCGACCACCATCCAGGTGTAGATGGTCTCGTTGAAGCGCGCGCCATGCACCGCCACGCTGTACAAGGTCAGCGCCGACAGGACGAATGCCACGAACACACCGAGAATGGTGAGCGTGTGCGACAAGCGGCGGCCGATCCAGTTGCCGCCGAACGCGGTGCCGAAGAGACCGGCCAAGGCAGAGCCCGCCAGCGGCGCCAAGGGCACCGCCAGCAGTGTCGAAGCAGAAAGGGTTTGACTCATTTCTTCAGAACCTTGCGATGAACCGGGGCTCAACCCTTGAGGGTGTTGAGGTCTTCAGCATTGATGCTGGTCTTGTTGCGGAACAACAGCACCAGGATGGCCAGGCCGATGGCGGACTCGGCCGCCGCCACGGTGAGGATGAAGAACACGAACACCTGGCCGTGCATGTCTCCGAGGTAGCTGGAGAAGGCGACGAAGTTCATGTTCACGGCCAGCAGCATCAGCTCAATGGCCATGAGCAGGACGATCAGGTTCTTGCGGTTGAGAAAGATACCCACGACGGCGATGGCGAACAGCATTGCGCCCAGCGTCAGGTAGTGGCCCAGGGTCAACGTCATGCTTTCTTCTCCTCTGCTTCGGCAGCCGCCACGGGCTCCGCCTTGCGGGTGACCGCCATCTTGACCAGCTCGACGCGGTCCTGTGCGCGCGCACGCAGCTGCATGGCCGCCTCGACGGTCTTGGTGTCCTTGCGCTTGCGCAGCGTCAGCGCGATGGCAGCGACCATGGCCACGAGCAGGATCACGGCAGCGATTTCGACCGGGTACAGGTACTGCGTGTAGAGCAGCTTGCCCAGCACCTTGGTGTTCGAATACGGCACGGCCTGGCCCGCGGCATCGACCACGGCGGTCATGGCCTTGGGCTCATCGATGCCGCGGAAGCCGCCCATCAGCACCAGTGCCATTTCAAAGGCGATGATGGCGCCGACCAGGGCCGCCAGCGGGAAATGCTTCCAGAAGCCCTGGCGCACGGTGTCGATGCGGATGTCCAGCATCATCACCACGAACAGGAACAGCACCATCACCGCGCCCAGATAAACCAGCACCAGGGTGATACCGAGGAACTCCGCCTTCAGCAGCAGCCAGATGCCTGCCGCCTGCGAAAAGGCCAGGATGAGGTTGAGCACGGCGTGCACCGGGTTGCGCGCCGTGATGACACGGAAGGCGGCGAACAGCAGCACGACCGAGAAGAGATAGAAAAAACCAGTTTTGGCGTCCATGAATTTCTCGCAGTGGTTCAGGCGCCGCCTCAGCGGTACTTGGCGTCCGCGGCCTTGGCCGCGGCGATCTGAGGCTCGTAGCGGTCGCCAACGGCCAGGAGCATGTCCTTGGTGAAGTACAGGTCGCCGCGCTTTTCGCCGTGGTACTCGAAGATTTGCGTTTCCACGATCGAATCCACCGGGCAGCTTTCCTCGCAGAAACCGCAGAAGATGCACTTGGTCAGGTCGATGTCGTAGCGCGTGGTGCGGCGCGAGCCATCGGCGCGCACGTCGGATTCGATGGTGATGGCCATCGCCGGGCACACGGCCTCGCACAGCTTGCAGGCGATGCAGCGCTCCTCGCCGTTGTCATAGCGGCGCAGCGCGTGCAGCCCGCGAAAACGCGGCGACAGCGGCGTCTTCTCCTCGGGGTAGTACACGGTGACCTTGCGCGCGAAGGTATAGCGTCCCGTCAGGGCCATGCCCTTGGCGAGCTCCCAGAGCATGAAGCTCTTGAAAAAGTCCTTGATCGAGAAGGACGTTGCGACAGCAGCAGACATTCTCTTCCCCGCTTATTTCCAGATGTTCCACGGCGAGTGCAGCCAGGCACCGACGATGAGCAGCCACACCAGCGTGACCGGGATGAAGATCTTCCAGCCCAGGCGCATGATCTGGTCATAGCGGTAGCGCGGGAAGGTCGCACGGATCCAGATGAACATGGAGACCACCAGGAACGTCTTGGCTGCGAGCCAGATCCAGCCCGGGATGAAGGACAGGGCCTCGAACGGCGGCAGCCAGCCACCCAGGAACATCAGCACGGCCAGGATGGAGACCAGCCACATCGCGGCGTATTCGGCCAGGAAGAAGATGGCGAAGCCCATGCCCGAATACTCGACCATGTGGCCGGCCACGATCTCTGCCTCGCCTTCGACCACGTCGAACGGGTGGCGGTTGGTTTCGGCCACGCTGGAAATCAGGTACACCACGAAGATGGGCAGCAGCGGCAGCCAGTTCCATGCCACGAACGTGCCAGCGAACATGCCGCTGAACGCCGAACCCTTGGCTTGCGCCAGGACGATCTCGGTCAGGTTCATGCTGCCCGACACCATGATGACCACCAGGAAGCAGAAGCCCATGGCGATTTCATAGCTCACCATCTGTGCCGAAGCACGCAGCGCACCCAGGAAGGCGTACTTGGAGTTGGACGCCCAGCCCGCGATGATGACGCCATAGACTTCGATGGAGGTGATGGCGATGATGAGCAGCAGCCCGGCGTTCACGTTCGCCAGCGCGACGTCGGGGCCGAAAGGAATGGCCACCCAGGCGGCCAGGGCCGGCATGATGGCCATCACCGGCCCGAGGAAGAACAGCCCTTTGCTGGCCGCTGTCGGCTCGATGATTTCCTTGGTCAGGAGCTTCAGGCCATCGGCAATCGGCTGCAGCAGGCCCAGCGGGCCGACGCGGTTCGGGCCCACGCGCACCTGCATGAAACCGAGCAGCTTGCGTTCCCACAGCGTGAGATAGGCCACGGCACCCATGAGCGGCGCCAGGATGCAGACGATCTTGATCAGAATCCACAGCACGGGCCACGCCACGCCCATCCACCAGGGCTGGGCAATGAGGTTCAGGCCTCCGTTGTACAGCGCGTCGATCATGCAGCGGCCCCTTCACGTGCCTCGCGGGCGTCAGCGGTCAGTTGCAGCGCGGGCGCGCGGCGCACCAGGCTGTCCAGTTGATAAATGCTCGCCGCCACGGGCGCCTCTGCAGGGCCATGGGCCACGGCGATGGGGGCCTGGGTGGCATTGCTCAGTTGCTCGGCCGACAGGCTGGCCAAGCCGCCAGCAGCCTGTGCCAGGACTTCCTGCGAGGACTCGAACGCCACGCCCGGAACGCCCATCAGATTGGCCAGCACGCGCAGCACCTTCCACGCGGGGCGTGTTTCGCCCAGGGGCCTCACGACGGCATGGAAGCTTTGGATGAGACCCTGCGCGTTGACGAAGCTGCCGGACGTTTCGGTGAAGGGCGCGATCGGCAGCAGCACGTCGCTGAACGCCATATTGGTCTTGAACGGGCTGAGCGTGACCACCATGTCCACCTCTGCCAGGCCCTGGGCCGTGCGCGCACCAGCCGCGGAGTCGAACTCCGGCTCGGTATTGAGCAACAGCGCGGCCTTGAGGCCTCCCGCCAGCATCTGCTGCGCGTTCAGGCCACCGTGGCGCGGCTGCGCTCCAGCGAACTGCGCGCCCACGGTATTGGCGGCCTCCGTCAGATAGCCGAACGCCGCGCCGGTTTGCACGGCGATCCACTGCACCAGCGCCAGCAGGCTGGACGCCTGGGCATGGTGGGCGGCTGCGTTGCCCAGCAGAACCGCCTTGCGTTCCCCGGAGAGCAGCGCACGGGCGATCGTCAATGCCTCTCCATCGGCCTGGCCCTGGGCCGGTGCGGCCACGCCTTTTTCCTGTGCCACAGCAGCGGCAACGTCGGCCAGCGCCTGGGTCCAGTCGGCCGGCGCGACCACCGAATGCACGGCGGGCATGGCCCAGTCGTAGGCTTGGCCATTGATAGCGAACACCTTGGCGCCCTTGCGTGCCGCCTGGCGGATGCGCTGCGCGAACAAGGGGTGGTCCTTGCGCAGGTTCGAGCCCAGCACCAGCACCGACTGCAGTTCGGACAAGGCAGCGATCGGCAAGCCCAGCCAGCGCATACCCTCAAACGCCGGGAACTCGGCATTGCGCAGGCGATAGTCGATGTTGTCGCTGCCCACACCGCGCACCAGGGCGCCCGCCAGGTACAGCTCCTCCAGCGTGCTGTGCGGGCTCACAAGCGCACCGATGGCGCCTGCGCCATGCTTGTCGCGCACGCACTTGAGGCCATTGGCCACGTATTCGAGCGCGGTCTGCCAATCGACTTCCTGCCACTGGCCGCCCTGCTTCAGCATGGGGCGCGTCAGGCGTTCGTCCCCGTTCAGCGCCTCGTAGGAGAACCGGTCACGGTCGGCAATCCAGCACTCGTTCACGGCGTCGTTCTCGAACGGAACGACGCGCATGACCTTGTGGTTCTTCACCTGGACGATGAGGTTGGCCCCGGTCGAATCGTGCGGCGACACCGACTTGCGGCGCGAAAGTTCCCAGGTGCGGGCGCTGTAGCGGAAAGGCTTGCTCGTCAGCGCGCCCACGGGGCACACGTCGATCATGTTGCCCGAGAGTTCGGAGTCGACCGTATCGCCCTTGACCGGGGTGATCTCGGAGTGCTCACCCCGGTTGACCATACCCAGCTCCATGACGCCGCCGATCTCCTGCCCGAAACGCACGCAACGCGTGCAGTGGATGCAGCGGGTCATCTCCTCGGTGGAAATCAGCGGGCCAATGTCCTTGGCCGGCACCACGCGCTTTTCCTCGCCATAGCGGGAAGACGATGCACCATAGCCCACGGCCAGATCCTGCAGCTGGCACTCGCCGCCCTGGTCGCAGATCGGGCAGTCCAGCGGGTGGTTGATGAGCAGGAACTCCATCACCGACTGCTGCGCCTTGATGGCCTTGTCGGTCTTGGTGCGCACGATCATGCCTTGCGTCACCGGCGTGGCGCAGGCCGGCATGGGCTTGGGCGCCTTCTCGACGTCGACCAGGCACATGCGGCAGCTGGCCGCGATCGACAGCTTCTTGTGGTAGCAGAAATGGGGAATGTAGACGTTGGCCTTTTCCGCCGCATGGATCACCATGCTGCCCTCGCCAACCTCCACCTTCTGACCGTCCAGTTCAATTTCAACCATATGCTTTCTCGCGATCAGGCAGCGGAGGCCTTGGTAGCCGCCTGAATCTTGGCTTCAAACTCGTGGCGGAAATGCTTGATCATGGCGCGCACGGGCATGGCGGCGGCATCGCCCAACGCACAGATGGTGCGGCCCATGATGTTGAAGGCCACGGAATCAAGCAACTCGATGTCTTCCGGGCGGCCCTGGCCATGCTGGATACGATCCACCACGCGCCACAGCCAGCCCGTGCCCTCGCGGCACGGCGTGCACTGGCCGCAGGATTCATGCTGGTAGAAATACGACAGGCGCAGCAGCGATTCCACCATATCGCGCGAGTCGTCCATCACGATGAGCGCACCCGAACCCAGCATGGAACCCGCCTTGGAGATGGAGTCGTAATCCATCGTGCAGTCCATCATGATGTGGGCGGGCAGCACCGGCGAAGACGACCCGCCAGGAATGACGGCCTTGAGCTGGCGGCCCTTGCGCACGCCACCCGCGAGTTCGAGCAGCTTGGCGAACGGCGTGCCCAGCGGGATTTCGTAGTTGCCCGGACGTTCCACATCCCCCGACACCGAGAAGATCTTGGTGCCGCCGTTGTTCGGCTTGCCACACTCCAGGTACGCCTGCCCGCCGTTGCGGATGATCCATGGCACGGCGGCAAAGGTTTCCGTGTTGTTGATCGTCGTGGGCTTGCCGTACAGGCCGAAGCTGGCCGGGAACGGTGGCTTGAAGCGCGGCTGGCCCTTCTTGCCTTCGAGCGATTCGAGCAAGGCGGTTTCTTCGCCGCAAATGTAGGCGCCGAAACCGTGGTGGGCGTGGAGCTGGAAGCTGAAGCCGCTGCCCAGGATCTTGTCGCCCAGGTAGCCCGCGGCGCGCGCCTCTTCCAGAGCGGCCTCGAAGCGTTCGTAGACCTGGAAAATCTCGCCGTGGATGTAGTTGTAGCCCAGCGAAATGCCCATGGCGTAGGCACCGATGATCATCCCCTCGATCACGATGTGGGGGTTGTACATCAGGATGTCACGGTCCTTGCAGGTGCCCGGCTCACCCTCGTCGGAGTTGCATACCAGATGCTTCTGCCCCGGGAACTGGCGCGGCATGAAGCTCCACTTCAGCCCCGTGGGAAAACCCGCGCCGCCGCGTCCGCGCAGGCCCGACTCCTTCACGGTGGCGATCACCTGGTCCTGGGTCATGCCCTCGCCGCCATCGGCGCCAAGGATCTTGCGCAGGGCGGCATAGCCGCCGCGCGCCTCGTAGTCCTTGATGCTCCAGTTGCGGCCGTTCAGATCGGCATAGATCTGCGCGTTGATGTGGCGGTCGTGGAAACAGGTCTGTACGCCCGTGGCCTGAAATTGCGACAGGATTTGTGCAGCCGTGGTCATGCTTTGCCCTCCGTAGCCTTGAGACCGTCGACAAGCTGGTCGAGCTTCTCGCCGTCCATGAAGCTGCACATGTTGCGGTCGTTCACCAGCATCACCGGCGCGTCGGCGCAGGCGCCCAGGCACTCGCATTGCTGCAGCGTGAACAGGCCGTCGGCCGTGGTCTCGCCCATCTGGATGCCCAGCTTGGCTTCGAGGTGGTGCAGTGCCTCGTAGCCGCCGCGCAACTGGCACGGCAGGTTGGTGCAGACGTTGAGCTTGAACTTGCCCACCGGCTGCTGGTTGTACATGTTGTAGAAGGTGGTGACTTCATGCACCGCGATCTGCGGCATGCCCAGAACCTCGGCGATCACCGCCTCGCTCTCCTGGCTCACCCAGCCCTGTTCCTGCTGCACGATGGACAGGCAGGCCATCACGGCTGATTGTTTCTGCTCCGGCGGGTACTTGGCCACTTCGCGGGCGAAACGCTGCTTGGTCGCTTCGGTAATCATCGGTCAATCTCCCCGAACACGATATCCATGGTGCCGATGATGGCCACTGCGTCGGCGATCATGTGACCGCGCGTCAGCTCGTTGTACGCCGACAGGTGGGCGAAGCCCGGCGCGCGGATCTTCAGGCGGTAAGGCTTGTTGGCACCGTCGCTGACGATGTAGATGCCGAACTCGCCCTTGGGATGCTCCACGGCGGCGTAGGCCTCGCCCTCGGGCACGCGGAAGCCCTCGGAGAACAGCTTGAAGTGGTGGATCAAATCCTCCATGCCAGCCTTCATGCGCTCACGCGGGGGCGGTGCCACCTTGTGGTTGTCGGTAATGACGGGGCCCGGATTGGCGCGCAGCCAATCGACGCATTGCTTGATGATGCGGTTGGACTGGCGCATCTCGGCCACGCGCACCAGATAACGGTCGTAGCAGTCGCCGTTCTTGCCCACGGGGATGTCGAAGTCCACGCGGTCGTAGGCGTCGTAGGGCTGCTTCTTGCGCAGGTCCCAGGCAATGCCCGAGCCGCGCAGCATCACGCCGCTCATGCCCAGGTTCAGCGCCCGCTCGGGCGAAACCACGCCGATGCCCACTGTGCGCTGCTTCCAGATGCGGTTGTCGGTCAGCAGCGTCTCGTATTCATCGACGAAGCGCGGGAAGCGCGCGCAGAAGTCGTCGATGTAGTCCAGCAGCGAACCCTGGCGGTTGCGGTTCAGCTCCTCCATCGCCTTGGCGTTGCGGATCTTGCTGGCCTTGAACTGCGCCATGCTGTCGGGCAGGTCGCGGTACACGCCGCCCGGACGGAAATAGGCCGCGTGCATGCGCGCGCCAGAGGCGGCCTCGTACATGTCGAACAGCGACTCGCGCTCGCGGAAGGTGAACATCAGCACCGTCGAGGCGCCTAGGTCCATGCCGTTCGAGCCCAGCCACATCAGGTGGTTGAGCAGGCGCGTGATCTCGCCGAACATGATGCGGATGTACTGCGCACGCAGCGGCACCTCGATGCCCAGCAGCTTCTCGATCGCCAGGCAGTAGGCCTGCTCGTTGCACATCATCGACACGTAGTCGAGACGGTCCATGTAGGGCAGCGACTGGATGAAGGTCTTGCTCTCGGCCAGCTTCTCGGTGGCGCGGTGCAGCAGGCCCACGTGGGGGTCGGCACGCTGCACGACCTCGCCGTCGAGCTCCAGCACCAAGCGCAGCACGCCGTGCGCGGCCGGGTGCTGCGGACCAAAGTTCAGGGTGTAGTTCTTGATTTCAGCCATGGTGGTTCACGAAGGCAGCCTGGCGGCGCCTCAGTGCAGGCCTCCGTAGTTGTCTTCGCGGATGATGCGCGGGGTGATTTCGCGCGGCTCGATGCTCACGGGCTCGTACACCACGCGGCGGCGCTCGGCGTCGTAGCGCATTTCCACATGGCCCGACACCGGGAAATCCTTGCGGAACGGATGGCCGATGAAGCCGTAGTCGGTCAGGATGCGGCGCAGGTCGTCGTGCCCTTCGAAGACGATGCCGAACAGGTCGAACGCCTCGCGCTCGAACCAGTTGGCGCCGCTCCACACGGCGGTCACCGAATCGATCACCGGCAGGTCGTCGTCGGCGCAGAACACCTTCACGCGCAGGCGCTGGTTCAGGCCGACCGAGAGCAGATGCGAGACCACAGCGAAACGCGGGCCATCGGTGCCGATGTCGCGGTAGGCCGAGTAATCGACGCCGCACAGGTCCACCAGCTGCTCGAAACGGCAGCCGGGCGCGTCGCGCAGCTGGCGCATGGCCTCCAGGTAGTCAGCGGCGGACACGACCAGCGTGACCTCATCGAGGGCGATCGTCAGCGCGCGCACCTTGTCGCCAAGGGCGGCGGCCACGGCGTCGCGGGTTTCTTCGGGGCGAATGGCAACAGCAGTCATGGGACCCTCAGACGCGCGCGATGGTGTTGGTACGGCGGATCTTCTGCTGCAACTGCAGAATGCCGTAGATCAGGGCCTCCGCCGTGGGCGGGCAGCCGGGCACGTAGACATCCACCGGCACCACGCGGTCGCAGCCACGCACCACCGAGTAGCTGTAGTGGTAGTAGCCGCCACCATTGGCGCACGAGCCCATGGACAGGACCCAGCGCGGCTCGGACATCTGGTCGTACACCTTGCGCAGGGCCGGCGCCATCTTGTTGCACAGGGTGCCGGCCACGATCATCAGGTCGGACTGGCGCGGACTGGCGCGGAACACCTCGGCGCCGAAACGCGCCAGGTCATAACGCGCCGAGGCCGCATGCATCATCTCCACCGCGCAGCAGGCCAGACCAAAGGTCATGGGCCAGATGGAGCCGGTCTTGGCCCAGTTCACCACCGCGTCGTAGCTGGTGGTGACGAAGCCTTCCTTCATCACGCCTTCAATCATCGTGTCAGTCCTTGTTGGAGCCGTTTATTCCCAATCCAGCGCGCCTTTTTTCCATTCATAGGCGAAGCCCACGACCAGAATGGCGAGAAAGATGGCAACGGCGGCGAAACCCGCCAAGCCCACATCCTGCAAGGCCACGGCCCAAGGGAAGAGGAAGGCGATTTCCAGGTCAAACAGGATGAAGAGGATGGCTACCAGGTAGTAGCGCACATCGAACTTCATGCGCGCGTCTTCGAAGGCCTCGAAGCCGCATTCGTAAGGGGAATTTTTCTGGGGATCGGGCCTATTGGGGCCGAGCACATACCCCAGGACCAGCGGAACGACGCCAACCGCAGCGCCGACCAGGATGAACAAGAGAACGGGGAGGTACTGATCGAGGTTCATCTGGGGTTGTGCTCATCGCTTCCCCCGCCCCGCTGGCGACCACTGCCTGGCCGGCTGGGCAGAGGTTTTTGTATTGGTGCCGTCGGCGAGACTCGAACTCGCACAGCTTTCGCCACTACCCCCTCAAGATAGCGTGTCTACCAATTTCACCACGACGGCTGATTTATGCATCTGGATGGCATGAGGAACCTTTGCAGGCTTTGGCTTTCCAGACAATCCAGGATTCTACCCGGTAAAAACCCTGGACAGCCTCTCATGCACCCAAATTGTGACATTTTTTATTTCGAGGGAATCTGCGCCGCGCCCGATGCCGCTTCGGCCGGCACGACGGGTGCGGAAGCCTCTACGGCAGGTGCCGTCACGGCGGGCACGGCGGCGCCCGGCCCTTCGAGCACGCTGCCCACACCGGCCGGGCGGCTGTTGCCCAGGTAGGCCAGCGCCAGGGTGGCGATGAAGAACACCGTGGCCAGCCCGGCCGTGCTGCGCGAGAGGAAGTTGGCACTGCCGGAGGCGCCGAACAGGCTGCCGGCGCTGCCGCTGCCAAAGGCCGCCCCCATGTCGGCACCCTTGCCGTGCTGGATCAGGATCAGTCCGATCATGCCCAGTGCGGACAGCATCTGCACTGCCAGGATCACGTTCGTCAACATGTTCATTGCTTCTCTTCTTTCCTATGGTTTGACCGTTGGCGCCCAGCCTTCAGCGGGCTGCCGCGATGATTTGCAAAAAGTCCGCCGCCTTGAGCGACGCGCCGCCCACCAGGCCGCCGTCGATGTCGGGCTGCGCCAGCAGTTGCGCCGCATTCGCGGCATTCATGCTGCCGCCGTAGAGCAGCCCGATGCGGTCGGCCTGGGTGCTGGCGGCCGCCAGTTGCCCGCGCAGCACGGCATGCACCTGCTGCGCCTGCTCGGGCGTGGCCGTGCGGCCCGTGCCGATGGCCCAGACGGGCTCGTAGGCCACGACGATCTCGCTGATGCAGTGGCCGTTGAGGTGGATGACCGCCGCCAGCTGGCGCTTGACCACGGCCTCGGTTTCGCCCGCCTCGCGCTGCGCCAGCGTCTCGCCCACGCACACGATGGGCGTGATGCCCGCGGCCAGCGCGCGCTGGGCCTTCGCCGCCACGTCGGCGTCGGTCTCGCCGTGGTACTGGCGGCGCTCGGAATGCCCGACCAGCGCGTAGCGCGCGCCAAAGTCGCGCAGCATGCCGGCCGAGACCTCGCCGGTATAGGCGCCCGCCTCGTGCTGCGACACGTCCTGCGCTCCGAAGCCGATAGCTGTTCCCGCAGTCAGCGCCTGGGTTTGCGCCAGATAAGGCGCAGGAACGGCAACCGCCACGTCACAAGCCGGCGCCTGCTGCGCCAGCCCTTCGCGCAAGGCGCGCAGCAGCGCCTCGTTGGCGGCCAGGCCGCCGTTCATCTTCCAATTGCCAGCGATGAGTTTCTTTTTCATGGTGTTCAGGAATTCCATGTCAAAACGATCTTGCCAATATGCTGGTTCGACTCCATCAGCGCATGGGCCTGGGCCGCGTCGGCGGCCGCGAAGCAGCGGTGCACCACCGGCTTGATGGCGCCCGCGTCCAGCAGGGGCCACACGTGCGCGCGCAGCGCCTGGGCGATGGCGGCCTTGAACGCCACCGTCTGCGGGCGCAGCGTGGAGCCGGTGATCACCAGGCGCTTGCGCAGCACCAGGGCGGCATTGAACTCCGCCTTGACGCCGCCCTGCACCGCGATGATGACCAGGCGCCCATCGTCCGCCAGGCTTTCCACCTCGCGCGCCACGTAGCTGCCGGCGACCATGTCGAGCACGACGTCCACGCCCCGCCCGCCAGTGATGCGCCGCACCTCCTCCACGAAGTCCTGCGACGGATAGTGGATGGCGTGGTGCGCGCCGAGCTGCACGCAGGCCGCGCATTTCTCCGCGCTGCCCGCCGTGGCGATCACCGTGGCGCCCAGGGCGCGCGCAAGCTGGATGGCCGTGACGCCGATGCCGCTGCTGCCGCCCTGGACCAGCAAGGTCTCGCCGGACTGCAGGCGCGCACGGTCGAAGACGTTGCTCCACACGGTGAAAAAGGTCTCGGGCAGCGAAGCCGCCTCAATGTCGCCCAGGCCCTGCGGCACCGGCAGGCACTGGGCCACCGGGGCCACGCAGTACTCGGCGTAGCCGCCACCCGCCACGAGCGCGCACACGCGGTCGCCAAGCCGCAGCCCGGCCTGCGCCAGGGCCTCGGCGTCGCCTTCGTCGATGACGCCGGCCACCTCCAGCCCGGGCACGTCGGAGGCCCCGGGCGGCGGCGCGTAATGCCCCTTGCGCTGCAGCACGTCGGGCCGGTTCACCCCCGAGGCGGCGACGCGGATGCGCAACTCGCCCGCACCCGGCACCGGCAGGGGCCGCTGTCCCAGGCGCAGCACCTCGGGCGCACCGAACGATGTGATTTCTACAACGCGCATGGTTGGGAAGGAAATACCAAGTCGATCCAGCGAAAAAGCCGCCAACGCCCGACAGCCAAGCGCCAGCAGCTCCTTTTTACATAGCAGCCCCGCCACGCGGGGCTGCCTGCCGCCGGGCCCTTATTCCTGGGCCGGCTGCTCCTGCTCGCCACCGCGCTCGGCGCGGTTTTCGCGCGGCTCGCGCGGTTCACGCGGCTCGCGGTATTCGCGCGGCTGGCGCGGCGCGCGCGGTTCGCGGTATTCGCGCGGCTCGCGCTCAGGCAGGCCCGCGGGGCGCTCGGTCAGCGCCTTCATCGACAGCTTGACGCGGCCCTTTTCGTCGGTCTCGAGCACCTTGACCTTGACGATCTGGCCTTCCTGCAGATAGTCGGTGACCTTTTCCACGCGCTCGTGGGCGATCTGGCTGATGTGCAGCAGACCATCCTTGCCGGGCAGCAGGTTCACCAGGGCGCCGAAGTCCAGGATCTTGGTGACCGGGCCTTCGTACACCTTGCCGATTTCGACCTCGGCGGTGATTTCCTCGATGCGGCGCTTGGCCTCGTCGGCCTTGGCGGCGTCGCTGGAGGCGATGGTGATGGTGCCGTCTTCCTCGATGTTGATCTGGCAGCCGGTTTCGTCGCACAGCGCGCGGATGGTGGCGCCGCCCTTGCCGATCACGTCGCGGATCTTCTCGGGGTTGATCTTCATGGTGAAGAGCTTGGGCGCGAAGGACGAAATCTCGGCCTTGGCCTCGCCCATGGCTTCCTGCATCTTGCCCAGGATGTGCATGCGCGCTTCCTTGGCCTGGGCCAGGGCGACCTGCATGATTTCCTTGGTGATGCCCTGGATCTTGATGTCCATCTGCAGCGCGGTGATGCCGTTGGTGGTGCCGGCCACCTTGAAGTCCATGTCGCCCAGATGATCCTCATCGCCCAGGATGTCGGTCAGCACGGCGAAGCGGTTGTCTTCCTTGATGAGGCCCATGGCGATGCCGGCGACGTGCGCCTTCATGGGCACGCCGGCGTCCATCATCGACAGGCAGCCGCCGCAGACCGAAGCCATGGACGAGGAACCGTTGGACTCCGTGATCTCCGACACCACGCGAATGGTGTACGGGAACTCTTCCTTGCTCGGCAGGCAGGCCACCAGGGCGCGCTTGGCCAGGCGGCCGTGGCCGACTTCGCGGCGCTTGGTCGAGCCCATGCGGCCCACTTCGCCGGTGGCGAACGGAGGCATGTTGTAGTGGAACAGGAAGCGGTCCTCGAACTCGCCGGCCAGCGCGTCGATGCGCTGCGCATCGCGCTCGGTGCCCAGCGTGGAGACCACCAGCGCCTGCGTCTCGCCGCGCGTGAACAGCGCCGAGCCGTGGGTGCGCGGCAGCACGCTGTTGCGGATCTCGATCGGGCGCACGGTGCGCGTGTCGCGGCCGTCGATGCGCGGCTCGCCGGCCAGGATCTGGCCGCGCACGATGCGCGCTTCGATGTCGAACAGCATGTTGTCCACCTTGACGGCGTCGAACGCCACGCCCTGCTCCGCCAGGCCGGCCTTCACGGCGGCATAGGCCTCGCGGCAGGCCTGCGTGCGCAGCTGCTTGTTGCGGTTCTGGTAGGCGGCGCGCAGCGGGCCTTCGGCCAACTCGGCCACCTTGGCGATCAGGGCGTCGTCCTTGGCCTCGGGCTGCCAGTCCCACACCGGCTTGCCAGCGTCGCGCACCAGCTCGTGGATGGCGTTGATGGCGATCTGGCCCTGTTCGTGGCCGAACACCACGGCGCCCAGCATCACGTCTTCGGGCAGTTGCAGCGCCTCGGATTCGACCATCAGCACGGCGGCCTCGGTGCCGGCGACGACCAGATCCATCTGGCTGTTCTTGCGCGCCGTCTGGCCGGGGTTGAGCACGTACTCACCGTTGATGTAGCCCACGCGCGCGGCGCCGATGGGGCCGTTGAACGGGATGCCGGAGACCGACAGCGCGGCGGACACGGCAATCATCGCGGCGATGTCGGCGTCCACCTCGGGGTTCAGCGAGACGGTGTGGATGACCACGTGCACCTCGTTGTAGAAGCCTTCGGGGAACAGCGGGCGGATCGGGCGGTCGATCAGGCGGCTGGTCAGCGTCTCCAGCTCAGAGGGCTTGGCCTCGCGCTTGAAGAAGCTGCCGGGGATCTTGCCGGCGGCGTAGGTCTTCTCGATGTAGTCCACCGTCAGCGGGAAGAAGTCCTGGCCCGGCTTGGCCGTCTTGGACGCCACCACGGTGGCCAGCACCACGGTGTCGTCGATGTTGACCAGCACGGCGCCGCCGGCCTGGCGGGCGATTTCGCCCGTTTCCATGGTGACCTGGTGCTGGCCCCACTGGAAGGTCTTGGTGACTTTGTTGAACATCGTCATATGGTTTGCTCCTGAAAAATGAGCTGCTGGCGCGCCAGCAGCCTGGGTTTGGAGACCAAACAGACCGCGATGCCATTCCAGACAAGCGCTGGCAGCTATCGATTCGGTAGCGAACGACAACCAACGCGGGTGTGGAATGACACAGCTTCGCTCTGCCTGGGGTTTCTCCGTGAAAGCAAAAAACGCCTGAGCTAGCGTGCTAACTCAGGCGTTGCGTGCATGCAGCCGGCTTACTTGCGCAGGCCCAGCTTGGCGATCAGCGCGGTGTAGCGGTCGGCGTCCTTGGCCTTCAGGTAGTCCAGCAGCTTGCGGCGGCGGCTCACCATGCGCAGCAGGCCGCGGCGGCCGTGGTGGTCCTTGGCGTGTTGCTTGAAGTGGGGCGTCAGCTCGTTGATGCGGGCCGTCAGCAGGGCCACTTGCACTTCCGGGCTGCCGGTGTCGTTTTGCGAGCGGGCGTTGGCTTTGACGACTTCGGCCTTGATGGAGGCAGCGATCATGATGTTTTCCTTGGGTATTGGATGGCCCGGATGCCGCAGGGCGCGGCGGGCCATGGTTTTTACTTGCGCCCCGCGCTGGAACGGCGCGGAGCGTGCGTCTTGCACCATGCAAAACCCAAGGATTATAACCCGCGCCGTTTTACGGAGCCCCGGGCGCGCTCCGGGCGCGGCGCGCAATCCCATGGCACAGGTGCGGACTCAGCGGGAAAGGATGCGCCGGGATTAAAAGATTCATACCATATGAATATTAAAACCACACCCCACGGCCATGCCCCAGACCGCCCCTTCCACGCCCCGCACGCAACCGCCGCAGGATACCGCACTGGCGCAGGCGCTGCAGCGCCCGTACCAGCATGGCTTCGTCACCGACATCGAGACCGACAGCCTGCCGCCCGGGCTCGATGAGGACACCATCCGCGCCATCTCGCGCAAGAAGCGCGAGCCGGCCTTCCTGCTGCAGTGGCGCCTGGCGGCCTTCGCGCGCTGGCGCGGCATGGCGCCGCCGCACTGGGCGCACCTGCGCATCGCGCCCATCGACTTGCAGGCGCTGTCGTACTACGCCGCGCCCAAGTCGCTGCAGAACGCGCCCAAGAGCCTGGACGAAGTCGATCCCAAGCTGCTGGAAACCTACGAGAAGCTCAACGTGCCGCTGCACGAGCGCGCGCGCCTGGCCGGCGTGGCGGTGGATGCGGTGTTCGACTCGGTCTCGGTGGGCACCACCTTCCGCGAGCAGCTGGCCGAGGTGGGCGTGATTTTCTGCTCGTTCTCGCACGCCGTGCAGCACCACCCCGCGCTGGTCGAGCGCTACCTGGGCAGCGTGGTGCCGGTGGGCGACAACTACTACGCGGCGCTGAACTCGGCCGTGTTTTCCGACGGCTCCTTCGTCTACGTGCCGCACGGGGTGAAGTGCCCCATGGAGCTGTCGTCGTACTTCCGCATCAACGCGCGCAACACCGGGCAGTTCGAGCGCACGCTGATCATTGCCGAGGAAGGCAGCTCCGTGAGCTACCTCGAAGGCTGCACCGCGCCGCAGCGCGACGAGAACCAGTTGCACGCCGCCGTGGTGGAGCTGGTGGCGCACGACGACGCCTTCATCAAGTACTCCACCGTGCAGAACTGGTACCCCGGCGACGAAAACGGCGTGGGCGGCATCTACAACTTCGTCACCAAGCGCGGCCTGGCGGCGGGCCGGCGCTCGCGCATCGCCTGGACGCAGATCGAGACCGGCTCGGCCATCACCTGGAAGTACCCCAGCGTGGTGCTGCGCGGCGACGGGTCGAGCGGCGAGTTCCATTCCATCGCCGTATCGAACCACTGCCAGCAGGCGGACACCGGCACCAAGATGATCCACCTGGGCCAGAACACCACCAGCCGCATCGTCTCCAAGGGCATCAGCGCGGGCCGCGCGCACAACAGCTACCGCGGCCTGGTGCGCGTGAACGCGGGCGCCGCGGGCGCGCGCAACCACACGCAGTGCGACTCGCTGCTCATCGGCCCGCACTGCGGCGCCCACACCTTCCCCTACGTGGACACGGCGCGCGCCGATGCCGTGGTGGAGCACGAGGCCACGACCACGCGCATCTCCGAGGAGCGGCTGTTCTATTGCCAGCAGCGCGGCATCGACCCGCAGGAGGCCACGGCGCTCATCGTCGGCGGCTTCTGCCAGGCGGTGCTGGAAGAACTGCCCATGGAATTCGCGCTGGAAGCCAAGGCGCTGCTCGCGGTGTCGCTCGAAGGCGCCGTGGGCTGACGCCGGTATTTGCATGAAAACAGCCTCAAACCCTTGCCCAGCAAGCGCTGGCAGCTATCGAAACAGGAACAAAGGACACCCCATGACCACCCCCTCCCCCCTGCTGCAGGTGCGCGATCTGCACGTCGCCGTGGGCGAGCGCACCGTGCTGCGCGGCGTCTCGTGCGACGTGCAGCCCGGCAGCCTGGCCGTGCTGATGGGCGCCAACGGCAGCGGCAAGAGCACGCTGGGCATGGCGCTGGCCGGCCACCCGCGCTACCGCGTCACCGGCGGACAGGCGCTGCTCGCAGGCCAGGACCTGCTGGCGCTGCCGGCCCACGAGCGCGCCCGCGCCGGGCTGTTCGTCTCCTTCCAGGCCCCGCCGGACGTGCCGGGCGTGAAGAACAACCTGTTCATCCGCACCGCGCTCAACGCCGTGCACGAGGCGCGCGGCCAGCCGCCGCTCGACGCCTTCGACTTCCTCGCCAGCGCCAGGCAGGCCGCCGGCACCCTGGGCCTGCCCGAGACGCTGCTCGCCCGCCCGGTGAACGAAGGCTTTTCCGGCGGCGAGCGCAAGCGCAACGAGCTGCTGCAGCTGGCCCTGCTGCAGCCGCGCCTGGCGCTGCTCGACGAAATCGACTCGGGCCTGGACGTGGACGGCGTGCGCGCCGTGGTCGGCCTGGTGCAGCGCCTGCGCGCGCAGGGCACGGCGTTCATCGTGGTCTCGCACTACCTCACGCTGATCGAGCAGCTGCAGCCCGACGCCGTGCTGCGCCTGGACCAGGGCCGCGTCGCCGAAACCGGCGGCCTGGAGCTGGCGCGCACCATTGCCCGCACCGGCTTCGCGCGCCCGGCCGCGGTGGCGGAGGCCCAGCCATGAACCACGCCGAGACCGGGCACCTGGCAGACCACCGCGCGGCCCGCGCGCACCTGCAGCAACAGGGCTGGATCACGCGGCGCAGCGAGGCTTTCCAGCACCTGCCGCCACCCGCGCTGGAACACTGGCTGGGCAGCACCGATGCCACGGCCGGCCCGCCCGCCAGCGGCTGGACGCTGCACCCGCTGGACGGCGACGCCGCGGCCCGCGTGCAGGCGCGCTGGCTCGACGCGCACGACCCGGCGCAGCGCGCCGAACTCCTGGCCGGGCTGCCCGCGCCGGGCGCAGACACCGATGACGCCGCCCCCTTCGCCTGGGCGCACCGCGCGCTGTGCCGCCAGGGCCTGCGCCTGCACGTGGGCGCGCCAGCGGGCACGGCGCCGCGCACGGTCCACCTGGCGCTGCACCACCAGCCGCAAGACGCCGCCGAAGCCCCGCTGCTGGTGCTGGACGTGGCGCCCGGCACGCACTGCCTGCTGCTGGAGACGCACGAACGCACCGCCCCCGATGCGCCCGCCACCGCGCAGAACCTGCACATCCACATCCACCTGGGCGCAGGCGCGCACCTGCAGCACCTGCGCGTGGTGGCGCCGCTGGCGCACGACCTGGTGGCGCACCACGTGCACGCCACGCTGGCGCCGCAGGCCCGCTACGCCCAGGCGCTCGCCGCCACGGGCAGCGCCTACCACCTGCAACGCAGCCACTTCACGCTGCAGGGCATGGGCGCGCGCGCGCGGCAGGCGGCGCTGCTGCTGGCGGGCGCGCAGCAGCTCGACCACCAGGCGCGCACCGACCTGCAGGCCGCCCAGGCCGCGAGCCAGGTCGAGTCCCTGGCGCTGGCGCAGGGCGGCGCGCGCGCCGTGAGCAACGCCTACACCCGCATCGCCCCGGGCGCCGACGGCGCCGACGTGCGCCAGCGCCTGACGGGCATTCCCCTGGCCGGCCACCCGCGCCTGGTGCTGCGCCCGCACCTGGAAATCCTGCACGACAACGTGCAGGCCGCCCACGGCGCCACCTGGGGCGCGCTACCCGAGGAGGCGCTGTTCTACGCCGCCCAGCGCGGCCTGGACGACGCCCGCGCCCGCGCCCTCATCACCGAAGGCATGGCGCGCGCCGTGCTCGAACGCGCGCTGGACGACAGCCCGCTGCTGGCCGAGTGGCTGGAGGGCGGCTGGCTGGCCCGGCAATTGGAGCGCCAGGCCCAGGCGCCCCTGGGAGACACCGTATGAAGACTTCGTTTTTGATAGCTGTCAGCGCTTTACCAGCAAGGGCTGGAGGCCAATTTGGCTTGAAAAACCGGCAGGAGGCGCGCCATGGCCGATAACCCCATCGCCCCCCTGCCCGCCGAGGCCCTGCGCGCACAGTTCCCGGTGCTGGCGCAGTCCATCCACGGCCAGCCGCTGGCCTACCTGGACAACGCCGCCACCACGCAGATGCCGCTGCCCGTGCTGGCGGCGCTGCAGCAGTTCGAGACCACGCAGCGCGCCAACATCCACCGCGGCGTGCACACGCTGAGCCAGCGCGCCACCGACGCCTTCGAGCAGGCCCGCGCCACGCTCAAGCAGTTCATCGGCGCGCAGGCAGAGCACGAGCTGGTATTCACCTCGGGCACCACCGAGGCGCTCAACCTCGTGGCCCAGGGCCTGTGGGCCGCCGGGCCGGGCCAGGCCTGGCTGCGCCCGGGCGACCGCATCATCGTCAGCGGGCTGGAGCACCACGCCAACCTGCTGCCCTGGCAGCAGGCCGCGCGCCTGAGCGGCGCCGAGCTGGCCATCCTCAAGCCCGACGGCGCGGGCCGCCTGCACGCCGGCGACCTGGCCGCCCTGCTCACGCCGCGCACGCGCGTGTTCGCGCTCACCGCCTGCGCCAACGCCAGCGGCGAGCGCCCGCCCTACGAGGCGCTGCTGGCCCAGGCTGCGCAGGCGGGCGCGCTCACCGTGCTCGACGCCGCGCAGGCCGTGGCGCACGACACGCCGGTGCTGACGCGGCTCGACTGCGACTTCCTGGCCTTCTCGGGCCACAAGATGTACGGCCCCATGGGCACCGGCGTGCTGGTAGGGCGGCGCAGCGCGCTGGAACGCCTGCACCCGCTGCGCCTGGGCGGCGACATGGTGGAATCAACGCACTGGCACACGGCCCGCTTCGCCGGCCTGCCCGCGCGCCTGGAGGGCGGCACCCCCCACGTGGCGGGCGCCGTGGGGCTGGCGGCGGCGGCCCGGTTCATCGACGCCACCGGGCGCGCCGCCATCGACGCGCATGTCCGCGCGCTGCGCGCGCTGGCGCTGCAGGGCCTGCAGGGCATTCCCGGCATCACCGTGCTGGCGCCGCACGCCACGCAGGCGGGGCTGGTGTCGTTCGTGGCCCGTGGCGTGCACCCGCACGACATCGGCACCCTGCTGGACGAGCGCGGCATCGCCGTGCGCACCGGGCACCACTGCGCCCAGCCGCTGCTGGAGCACCTGGGCCTGGGGCCGACCACGCGCGCCTCGTTCGCGCTCTACAACACGGAAGACGAGGTGCGGCGGCTGGTGCAGGCCGTCGCCCGCGCCATGGAGGTACTGCAATGAGCCAGGCGGAACAGGACCTGTACCAGGAAGTGGTGCTGGAACACAAGCGCGCGCCGCGCAACTACGGCCACCTGGCGCACCCCACGCACCAGGCCGAGGGCACCAACCCGTCGTGCGGCGACCGCATCGCCGTCGAACTGGCGCTGGAGCACGGCACGGTACGCGACATCGCCTTCACCGGCCAGGGCTGCGCCATCTGCATGGCGTCCACCTCGATGATGACCGAGGCCGTCAAGGGCCGGGAGGTGGCCGCCGCCCAGGCGCTGCAGCAGCACTTTCGTGCCGTGCTCACGGGCGAGGAAGCGCCCGAGGCCGCGCCGCTGGGCAAGCTCGTGAGCCTGGCGGGCGTGCGCCAGTACCCCAGCCGCATCAAGTGCGCGCTGCTGGGCTGGCACGCGCTGATGCACGCCATCGCCGCCCCGCAAGGCGCCGCGCCGGCGACCACGCCCCCGGAGGTGCAGCCATGACGCACCGCCGCCCGCGCGAGGATGTGCTGGTGCGCCGCGGCGTGACAGTGGAGGCCATTCCGAGTGGCGAACCCCTCACGCTCCAGGCGGGCCAGCTCGCGCAGATCACCCAGGCCCTCGGCGGCTCGTTCACCCTCGCGGTGGAAGGCCAACTGGTACGCCTGAAGGGCCAGGACGCCGACGCCATCGGCAAGCAGCTGCCCGAGGCCCTGGCCATCCCCGAGGACCTGCACATCGACGCGCTGGAGCCGCTGGTGTGGGAACAGCTGCGCACCTGCTACGACCCGGAGATCCCGGTCAACATCGTCGACCTCGGCCTGGTGTACCGCGTGGCCTTCGAGCCCATGGACGACAGCGCGGACAAGGTGCGCGCGGTGATCGACATGACGCTCACCGCCCCCGGCTGCGGCATGGGCGAATCCATCGCCAACGAGGTGTGCGACAAGGTGCTGGCGCTGCCGCGCGTGGGCGAGATCACCGTGAACCTGGTCTTCACGCCGCCCTGGGACCGCTCCAGGATGTCCGAGGCGGCGCTGCTGGCACTGGGGCTGTAGCCGCACAGGCCAGGACGTGAAAAAGCCCCGGCGCGCCTCAGCACGCCGGGGCCTGAAAGCACACTTTCAGCCGCCGCAGGAGCCGCAGCACGAGCCTGCGGCGTGTGCCTTGTTGCCCGCTGCGGCCTGCTTGCCGATTTCCACGCGCCACAGGTCCGGGCCGGCCTGCAGGTAGCTCCACTTGACCTGGCCCGGGGCACGGCCCTCCAGTTGCATGTGCAGGGGCACCGGATTGTGGTCGTTGACGATGACGAAGGCCTCGCCCGCATTCAGGGCGTCGAAGCGCGCGAAGATCTGCGCGTGGCGCTCGTAGGGGGCGATGGTGCGCACGTCGATTTCAGCCAGGGTAGCGTTCATGGAAACAACCTTTCAAGAGAGGAAAACAACCAGGAAGAAGGGAAAAAACACTCAACCGTCCTTGCCGTCGAGCCGCGTGCGCGTCAGCCAGGGGGTGTAGATGTAGAGGTAGATGGCAAAGGCCAGCGCCCACAGGCAGGCGGCAGCCTCCAGCGCATGGGCGTACCAGCCGGGCTGCAGCGCCGGCACCAGCACGCGCAGCACGGCCGCCGCGAGGACGAAGGCATACGCTGCCACCTCGCCCCGCCCGGCCTGCAGCGGCCGTCCGGTGTGGCCGCGCGCCGTGCGGGTGAGCATGCCGATGATCAGCCCGCCGATCACCCCCACGCCGAAGGCATGCACCGCCAGGGACAGCGGCACCCAGCCCCCCTGCGCCAGCGCCAGCAGCGCGAAACCCAGCGGCAGCCAGGCATAGGAGGCATGCAGCACCCACAGGATGGGGCGGCGCAGCGTCACCTGCGGATGCCACATCCACAGGCGCACGGCATGCAGCACGGCCGCCGCCGCGCTCGCCACGGCCACCAGCGCCGCCGGCGCAGCGAACACCCACAACGCCAGGGCCACGGCCGTCACGCCCAGCACCGACAGCTCGAGCGGACGCGGCATCTGGATGACCAGCCCCGGGGTGACGTTCTTGGTGAACATGGGCACCACGCGCCCGGCCATCACGCACACCACCATCACGATCAGCCCCAGTTCGGCATACAGCGCCGACACCGCCGGCACGGACACCCGCTCCATGACCGCGAGATGGAACACCCCATTCGCCAAAGCCATCAGCAGCAGCAGCGAAATCAGGGGAATGTTGCGCTTGTTGCCCGCCTGCACGAGCACCCGCAGCAAGGCCGCCGCGACAGCGGGGAGCAGCAGCACGTCGATCACCGCGAACACCGGATAGGGCGCGAAGAACAGCGCCACCCGCGCCGCCAGCCACAGCAGTGCCAGGCCGGCGAGCAGCGGGCCACGGGGCGTGGGCAGCCCGGTCCAAGCCTTCACCGCAGTGAGCAGAAAGCCCGCCACTACGCCAGCGGCGAAGCCGAACAGCATCTCGTGCCCATGCCACAGCACGCCCGGCATGGGCAAGGCGAAGCGCACATGGCCCAGGAACATGGCGACCCACAGCGGCACCGACAGGCACGCCAGCAGCGCCGTGCCCAGGTAGAACGGCCGGAAACCCAGGCGGAACACGGGCCAGCCCTGCAGGGCGAAAGGGGATGGCGTCTTGTCGAGGATCTGCATGGGGCGGCCCGGGAAAGGTGTGGAACCAGATGGCAAGCAGGCGGCTATCCACCTGCATTTTTAAGATTCATTTTATATGAATATTCTAAAAACAAGACGGCTACGGGATTGCGCAGTCCCTGCCGCAGCGGCAGGCATGGCAGCATGGCGCACCGCCACCTGACATCGTTGCCGCCATGCCGTTGATACCCTGCCGCCTGCGCCCCGCCCCCGCCCTGCTCGGGCTACTGCTCGTTTGCTGCCTGATGGCCGCCCCTGATACCTTGGCGAAGAAAAAGTCCGGAAGCAAGGCCAGCCATAAATCAGGACACGCCAGCAGTGCCGTGCAGCGCAGCAGTTCCGAGGAAACACGCGCCGAACGTGAGCGCCGCCTGCTACGTGAATGCCGTGGGCGGCCCAACGCCGGAGCCTGCCTGGGCTACGCCTCCTGAAATCACGCCGCACCACTGCGCTGACACCACGCAATCCTCCCGGCCACTGCGGCTCCTCAAGCTTCTTTCAAGAAACATCCTGTAGGTAATTGATTTTCATGGGTTTTTCAGGTGGGTACTTCACTGGGCACGAGTTGCATGCCCATGGTCTTTGCGCGCTAGGCAAGGTTGTGCAAGACCCGCTGGCGATAGCGCTCCTCGAAGTAGTCCTGCCCCCTGTCGGTGTATTCCTGGCCGTGGGCGAACATGGCGTAGACCAGGCGGGCCAGCTTGTGGGCAGCGGCCGTAACAGCCTTGGGTTTGTCCATTCGAGCGCACAGGGGCCGGTAGTACGCGCCCAGCGCCGACTGGCTCGAACGCAAGGCTGCTGCCGCCAGACGCAATGCCTGTGCCGCGCGGTTGGCACAGCGCTTGGTCTTGCCACTCATAACCTTGCCTCCGGTGATCTTGGTACCTGGGCACAAGCCCAGCCAGGAAGCGAAGTGCTTGTCGCTGGGGAACTTGCTCATGTCGGCGCCCACCTCGGAGACCACCACCAGCGCCGTGGTCACGTCAATGCCGTCGATGCGCGTGAGGTCCACGCCGCACATCTGGAAGAGCTGGG
>Ga0209958_1000477_pt1 | contig 72591 bp, 54 predicted proteins | sample ThiBio_inoc_plan_FD_183942 | JGI IMG/M metagenome (GOLD analysis project Ga0209958, IMG submission 183942) | Wastewater bioreactor microbial communities from Cape Town, South Africa - Thiocy_inoc_plan (SPAdes) | ecosystem: Engineered > Bioremediation > Thiocyanate > Unclassified | place: South...
CTCAGTACCCCTGGCGCAGGCGCCATTCGGCGCGGTCGAGGTCGTCGCGGGCGTTGCGCAGGCGCCAGTCCATGTCGCGCAATTGCTCGCGCAGGCGCTTGCGCTGGTTGTCGTCCTTGGTGTTGTCCAGCTCGCGCTGCTTGTTGCCCTGCTCGGTTTGCAGGCGGCGCAGGGCCTGCTCGGCGTCCCAGGCGGTGCGGCCGTCGCGGTAGCGCGCCAGGAAGCCCATTTCCAGCTCGGGCGGGCAGGAGTTGTGGTAGGTCTTGCCGCCGCGGCCCCAGCGCACGCCGTTGGCGGGGGTGCAGAACTGGCCGATGCCCTGGTTCCAGCCCTCCCAGTACATCGCTTCGGAAGGCCGCACGCCGGCCTCGGCGCAGGCTTCGCGGATATCGCCCAGGTGCGTGCGCGGCTGGCCGGCCAGCGCGTCGCGGTAGCCCTGGTCGCGCCAGTTGGCCGTGCGGCATTCCTCGGCGCTCATGGTGGCGCAGCCCGCCAGCACGAGCGCGGCGGCCAGGGGAGCGAGGCGGGTGAGGGTGCGGCGCATGGTGGTGTTTCCTTGGTCAAACGGGATCAAAAGCTGGAGAGTTCGAGGATTTCCTGCCCCATCAGCAGGCATTGGCCGGGGCTGGCCGCGTAGAGCATGCGCATGCGGTAGTTGGCTTTGTAGACGTGGCCGATGACTTCGAGCACGTGCAGTTTCTGCGCCTTGTTGGCGGGGTTGGCCAGCGGCGGCAGGGCCTTGGCCTGCGGCTCGACGGCGGCGCGGTCGTCGCCTTCGCTGTGCCAGGCGAGCAGTTTCTGCGCCTGGGCCAGGGCCTCCTTGGCGCAGGGGGGCTCGGCGGCCAGGCTGGTGCCGGCGGCGCCGAGCAGGACGAGGGCTGCAAGGGTGGTTTTCATGGCGGGGTGGCGGTTCAGGGGTTGAGCCATTTGTACAGCGCGTTGCGGTACGACACGTCGAAGCGGCCGTAGTCGTCCGTGCCCTGGGGGTTGTCGCAGCTCGACGAGCCACGGTACAGCTGGCCGACCACGTAGCGCTTGCCCTGCAGTGTCAGGAACGCGGCGGAGCCGCTGCTGCCTTGTTCGACCACGCCCTGCTGCCACGACAGGCGGATGAAGTTGGCGTCGGTGGTGTTGCTGGTCTGGCACAGCTCGCCGCCGTGGGGACAGTTCTGGTAGCTGCCGAGCGTGCCCAGGCTGATCTTCTGCCGGTCGCCTGCGGGGTGGTGCACGGCCACGAGCTGCGTGCCGGTGGCCGCCGGCGTGCCGAAGTACGAGCCCGCATAGACCGCGCCCGCGGGCGGTGCGCTGTTCAGGCGCAGCAGGCTCACGTCGGTGTTGGCGTTCGCGCTCAGCAGCGTGGCGCCGCCGGTCAGTTGCCGGGCGGCGGGGTTGGTGGCCGGCGTGCCGCAGGCGCTGGCGCGGTAGAACCAGTCGGTGACGAGCGAGGAGGCCTCGGACTGGGTGGAGATGCAGTGGTTGGCGGTCAGGAAGTGGGGTGTGCCGGAGCTGCGCGCGTCGTTCAGCAGCGTGCCGGTGCACCAGTAGGATTTGCCATTGCTGCGTGTGTACGACATGCGTGCCACGGCGCGGCTCTGGTCGAGGTATTCAGGGGTGCAGATGGCATCGCGGTTGCAGGCACCCGCGTCGCCGGCTGCCTTGGTGGTGGAGGCCGCGGCGCTCTCCCAGTGCGCGGGGGCGATGGTGTAGTGCGACAGGCGCGGCACGGCGACCTGCACGGCGGCGGGGCTGGCACCTGCGGGGATTTCGATTTCCAGCGTCGTCTCGGGCGCGGCGAAGTCGGGGCTCCACCAGGTGTGCGCCTCGGCATCGCTGGCGCCGCCTTCGGCGTTGCGCTGGGCCATGGCCTGGAGCTGGGCGGCGCTGATTTGCGCTGCCGCGCCGTCCGTGCCGTAGCTGCGCAGCACGGCGCCTGCGGGCAGGGCCTGCACCCACACGCCCAGGCGCACGCCGTAGGCGCCGGGCGAGACGAAGCGCAGCGCGGCCACTTGCGTGCCCTGCGCCGTGGGCTGCCACTGCAGCAGCGCGGCGGTGGCGCTGGCGCTGGCGGTGGCGGCCACGTCGCGCGGCTGGCCGACTTGCAGGGGCTGGCCGTTCTTTGGTGCGGCGGGCGCGCTCTTTGGCGCGGCGAACGGCGGCAGCGCCACGGTGCGCGCGCTCTGGGCCACGGGCTGGACGCTGGCCGGTTCGGTGGCGGCCGCGGCCTTGCCGGCGCTGGGGTCGTAGGGCTCGATCCGGTCGAGCGTGCCCGGCGGCGTGGGCGTGGGGCTGTCGGAGGAGCCGCCGCCGCAGGCAGCAAGGATCAACGGCAGGCAAGCGCCGCCAAGAATGCGGGCGGCAGTGGAAGAGCGCATGGGGAATGCCTTTCGTGCAAGGTGGTGAGCGTTGCGATTGTCCGGAAGGCGTGGGGCCGGACGCAAGCGCTAAATAGCCGCCTGCGCCCCGTGCCGTGTCTGTACAACACGGCAAGGGTAGGGGCGAAAACTCCCGCGAATCTGAGCGAATCTGAGCACGCAGAAAAAAAGGGTTTGAAGCCAAATCGGCCTCAAACCCTTGCTGGAAAAGCGCTGGTAGCTATGGTTTTTATCAACCCGGGCGCCGCCGGGTGAATACCGCGGCCAGCGCCAGCAGTGAGGACAGGGCCAGCAACGCCCACTCGGAAAACGTCGGGATGGGTGCCGGGCCGTTGGGCGTGGGCGTGGATGTGGCGGGCGTGACAGGCGCGGTCGCTGTGGAGGCCGCTCCCATGCCGCTGGCATTGCTGGCGCGCACCGTGAAGGTGTAGGGCGTGCCATTGGCCAGGTTTGGTACGACGCAGCTCGTGGCCGGGGGCGTGGCGGTGCAGGACTTGCTCGGGTCTTCGACCGAGGTGACGGTGTACAGCGTGAAGGGGCCGCCGCTGGCGGGCTCGTTCCAGGAGACGGTGGCCTGGCCGTTGCCTGCCGTCGCGGCCGGGTTCTGCGGCGCGGAGGGCACGGGGGCCATGGATACCGCCACGGGGGCGTTGTAGGCCGTGCTGCGAGATGCGTCGGTGATGGTTGCGACCAGGCAGGTATCGGCTATTCCGCTGTCCCCCGTTCCGACCGTGGTGCAGCCGGAGTTGCGCGTCGAAACGCCGTTATTGCCAGGCACCAGCGTGATGGCGGCAAATCTGTCTGCCGTGGAGTGGGGCGCGGAGCCCGTCTGCCACAGCACCGCATGCAGGAGGTTCACGCTGGTGATGTTGCCCGAGGCATCCGTGGAGATGCGAAGCGTGTTGAGCCGCGCATCCGCGTTTGTCGAGGCAATCGTATCGAGTCCGCTGGACAGGCTGTAGGAGACAACCGTTGCGCCGATCTCCAAATCGGAGGCGTTCGCCGGCAACGGGCCCGCCGTCGTGAAAGTGCCTGTCACGTTGTCGGATGCGGAGAAGTTCGCGCACAGGCTGGAGGGGCTCGTGGTGCACGCCGTGTGGTTGGCGATGGTTGCGTAATTGCCCACGCTGGTGATGTTGACCGTGGCCGCCTGGGCTCCCCCGGCCAGGCCAAGCGCGCAGGCCAGCAGTATTTTGGGCGTGGTACGCGCGCCAGGCTGGGGCGCGCAAAGGGCGTGGGGGCGATGCTTCATGGGAACGGAGCTTAGAAACCGCCTCTGTGCCCGTATAGCCCGGATCGCGCAAGAAAATGCGCGCCAAGCGCAAACCTGCGCCTCGCGCCGGGCCTTTGGCTTTTTGCATCGCGGGTACGCGAAACTGAAAGGGGCTTACAGCCGAACCGGCCTGTAAGCCCCATCCATCAAGCGCTGGTAGCTATGCTTTTTGATTAGCGCACCAGCAGCACCGGCACCTGGCAGCTCGCCAGCACCTGCGTGCTGACGGAGCCCATCACCAGCTTGCCCAGCGCGCCGTGGCCCTGGGTGCCCATCATGATGAGGTCGAACCCGCCGGCCTCGGCCACCTTGGCGATGGTCTCGCCCGCCGGGCCCACCTTCACCAGGGTGGTGAAGTGGATGTCGTGGCGCTTGAGGTACTTGTCCACGGGGCCGAGCACCTTCTCGCCCTGCTCGGCGTAGTACTGGTCCACCACGGCCTTGCCCAGCGCGGCGCGGGCCCGGGGGGGCAGCGGGGTCTGCACGGTCAGCGCGGTGTATTCGTGCGTGCCGGCCATGAGTTCCTCGTGCGTGGTCAGGTAGGCCAGCATCTTCTTGGTGTAGGGACTGCCGTCGATGGCGAGCAGGATCTTCATGGCGGATCTCCTCAGTTGCGATGCGGCTATGTTAGCGGGGCCGCGTCCAGCGCCACCGTTTCCTCGGGCATGAAGCGCGCCTGCTCGCCCTTGCGCGCGTAGCCCAGCGGGTTGGCCACGACATGGCAGCGCCAGGGCGTGCCGTCGGCATGCCGGCCCTGCGCCACGTAGTCGCTGGGCGCGTGCAGGTGGCCGTGCAGCCACAGCCGGGCGTGGGGCAGCAGCTCGTCGAGCGCGTTGCAGAAGCCCGCCGTGCCGGGCACCAGGCCGTAGCGCGGGTCGGCGCTCTGCAGGCTGGGCGCGAAATGCGTGACCACCACCGTGGGGCCGTCGAAGGGCGCTGCCAGCGCCGCGCGCAGCCATTCCTGGCACGCCAGCGCCTGGGCGCGCATGGGCTCGGCCAGGAAGGGCGCGCCGCCGCGTGTGCCGCCGGTCTTGCGCAGGTAGTAGTTGGCCGCGCGGTAGGCCTTCTCGCGCTGCGCGTGCAGCCGCGTGGCGTCGGTGCAGCCGGCATGCACGGCCAGCGCGTCGAAGTCGGTCCACAGCGTGGTGCCGACGAAGCGCACGCCACCGAGCACCACGCTTTCGCGCTCCAGCCAGACCAGGCCCAGGCGTTCGCAGGTGGCGCGCAGGCGCGCGTGCGCGGCGTCGAAGTCCTGCGCGTCGTACTCGTGGTTGCCGGGCACGAACAGCACCGGCACGGGCCAGCCCGCGCCGCCCTGCGCGCGCGGCAACGGGGAAAAGCGCGCCAGCCCGAAGTCCTCATCGGCCAGCAGCGAGCCCGCCTGGTACGAGCCGATGTCGCCCGCCAGCACCAGCACGTCGGCGCCCGGCGCATGGCGCGGCTGGAACTGCGGGTGGACTTCGAGGTGCAGGTCGGACAGGAGCTGGATCTTCATGGCCCCGACTATAAAGAAAAACCGCCCGAAGGCGGCTTGCAGAAAGCGCTGGCAGCTATCAAAAAATGAGTGCTGCCGCGCGTTTCCAGAGGGTCAGGCGGCAAGGCGTTTTTCCAGGGCGGCCTGGGTGTCCAGCAGCGCTTGCGGCAGGTGGTAGGCCAGCTTGTCGAAGTGCTCGGTGTGCAGCTTGAACTCATCGGCCCACGCGGCCTTGTCGATGCTGGTCACGGTGGCGAACTGCTGGGCCGTGAAGTCCAGGCCCTTCCAGTTGATCTCGGCATACGCCGGGGCCACGCCGAACATCGTGTCCTGGCCCTGGGCCTGGCCTTCGATGCGGTCGATCATCCACTTGAGCACGCGCATGTTCTCGCCATAGCCGGGCCAGACGAACTTGCCCGCTTCGTCCTTGCGGAACCAGTTCACGCAGTAGATGCGCGGCAGCGTGGCGCCCTGCGCCTGCAGCTTGGCGCCGAGGTCGAGCCAGTGCTGGAAGTAGTCGCTCATGTTGTAGCCCATGAAGGGCAGCATGGCGAACGGGTCGCGGCGCACCACGCCCTGCGCGCCGAAGGCGGCGGCGGTGGTCTCGCTGCCCATGGTGGCGGCCATGTACACGCCCTCGGTCCAGGTGCGCGCCTCGGTCACCAGCGGCACGGTGGTGGAGCGGCGGCCGCCGAAGATGAAGGCGTCGATCTTCACGCCCTTGGGGTCGTCCCAGGCTTCGTCCAGCGCCGGGTTGTTGGTGGCGGCGACGGTGAAGCGCGCGTTGGGGTGCGCGGCCTTGGCGCCGGTTTCCTTGGCGATCTGCGGCGTCCAGTCGCGGCCCTGCCAGTCGATCAGGTGGTCGGGCAGCTTGCCGTCGTCCTTCTCCAGGCCTTCCCACCACACGTCGCCGTCATCGGTCAGCGCGACGTTGGTGAAGATCACGTCCTTGTCCAGGCTGGCCATGCAGTTGGGGTTGGTGAGCGTGTTGGTGCCGGGGGCCACGCCGAAGTAGCCGGCCTCGGGGTTGATGGCGCGCAGGCTGCCGTCGGCCTGGGGCTTGACCCAGGCGATGTCGTCGCCGATGGTGGTGACCTTCCAGCCCGCGAAGCCGGCCGGCGGCACGAGCATGGAGAAGTTGGTCTTGCCGCAGGCGCTGGGGAAGGCGCCGGCCACGTGGTACTTCTTTCCCTCGGGCGAGGTCACGCCCAGGATCAGCATGTGCTCGGCCAGCCAGCCCTGGTCGCGGCCCATGGTCGAGGCGATGCGCAGCGCCAGGCACTTCTTGCCCAGCAGCGCGTTGCCGCCGTAGCCCGAGCCGTAGCTCCAGATCTCGCGCGTCTCGGGGTAGTGCACGATGTACTTGGTGGCCGGGTTGCAGGGCCAGCTGGTCTGGTCCTTCTCACCGGCGGCCAGCGGCGCGCCCACGGTGTGCATGCAGGGCACGAACTCGCCGTCCACGCCCAGCACGTCGTATACGGCCTTGCCCATGCGGGTCATCAGCTTCTGGTTCACGGCCACGTAGGCGCTGTCGGTCAGCTCCACGCCGATGTGGGCGATGTCGCTGCCCAGCGGGCCCATGGAGAACGGCACCACGTACATGGTGCGGCCGGCCATGCAGCCGTCGAACAGCGGCTGCAGCGTGGCGCGCATCTCGGCCGGGTCCTTCCAGTTGTTGGTCGGGCCCGCGTCTTCCTGCCTGGCCGAGCAGATGAAGGTGCGGTCCTCCACGCGCGCCACGTCCGACGGGTCGGAGCAAGCCAGGAAGCTGCCCGGGCGCTTGGCGGGGTTGAGCTTCTTGAAGGTGCCAGCCTGAACCAGCAGCTGGCACAGGCGGTCGTACTCTTCCTGCGAGCCGTCGCACCACTGGATCTGGGCGGGCTTGCACAGGGCGGCCATATCGGCCACCCAGGCGATCAGCTTGGCATTCTTGACGTAGGCGGGGGCCTGGATGTCCAGGCCTTGCATCGTGGGTGCGTTCATCGGAGCGTCCTCAAGTTGAAAAACCATCTTTTCAAAGGAAGCGAACCGGCGGCGCGCAAGGAATGCGGCCGGTGCGGGAGCTGCCCGGCGCTGCTTTTGAAAAAATGGCTCGGGAGATTCAGTCGGCGGCCGCGCGGGGTGGTGGCGGCTTGCCATGGGGCGGCGGATTGCGCCCGGGGCTGCCGACTGGGGTGTCGATTTTATGAAACCGACCCGGAACTGTGTTACCACAAGGTGGTAAATTCATGCAAACGATGCATGACTTTATGTCCAATTGCGCATGGGGTGCAAAAAAAGCCCCGGCGGCCGGGGCGGTGCGGAACGCGGGCGGGTGTTCACGCCATGTTCACGGCGATGAAGGCCAGCAGGAAGATCATGACCGCGCCAAAGGCCGGCAGCACGAGAGGCACGGCGCCGATCACGTCCTCGATCGGGTCGGTCGCATGGGCCTCGGTGGCGGGAGGAGTCTGGGACATGGCTTTCTCCAGTCGTTCAACGTGAAACGATTCTAGGGCGCCTGTGCGCGCCGTGCCATTGGCGCTTTCACCCAGCCCGGCCGCGTTTTCTCAGAGCGTGTTCACGATCTCGCGCGAAGGGGTGCGGGATGCGGATCGGGATGGGCTGCTAGGCGCAAACCGCAGCAATAGCCTTGCTATTGCGAGGATTTGCAACAACGCAGACCGCCCGATTCCGCGCCTGCACACCCGCGGGGAGATCGTGAACACGCTCTCAGTGCGCCTCGGCCTGCATGCCCGCCGCGCGCAGGGCGGCCAGCACCTCTTCCACATGGGCCTTGCCGCGCGTCTGCAGCACCAGGTCGATCTCCACGTTCTGCGCCGCGAGCATGGTGAAGGCGCGCTGGTGGTGCACTTCCTCGATGTTGGCGCCCGCCGCCGCCACCGTGGCGGTGATCTGCGCCAGCACGCCGGGCACGTCGCGCGCGCTGACCTGGATGCGCGCCAGCCTGCCCGAGCGCACCATGCCGCGCTCGATGATGGCGGCCAGCAGCAGCGGGTCGATGTTGCCGCCCGACAGCACCAGCCCCACCTTCCGGCCCGCGAAGCGCGCGGGGTGGCGCACCAGCGCCGCCAGCCCGACGGCGCCCGCGCCCTCGACCAGCGTCTTCTCGATCTCCAGCAGCATCAGCACGGCCTGCTCGATGTCGCCTTCGTCCACCAGCAGCAGGTCGTCCACCAGGCGCGCCACCACCTCCTGGGTGATCTTGCCTGGCGTGCCCACGGCAATGCCCTCGGCAATGGTGGCGGTGCCCATGGGGTGGCGCGTGCCCTGCACGGCGTTGACCATGGAGGGAAAGCGCTGGGTCTGCACGCCCACCACCTCGATCCCCGGCTTCAAGGCCTTGGCCGCGGTGGCCACGCCCGCGATGAGGCCGCCGCCGCCCACGGAGACCACGAGCACGTCCAGCCCGGGCTGCTCGCGCAGCATCTCCAGCGCCAGCGTGCCCTGGCCCGCGGCGATGGCCTCGTCGTCGTAGGGGTGCACGAAGGCCAGGCCCTGCGCCTCGGCCAGCTGGTAGGCGTGCTGGCGTGCCTCCTCCAGCGTGTCGCCGTGCAGCACCACCTCGGCCCCGAAGCCGCGCGTGCGCTCCACCTTCACGCCGGGCGTGAAGCGCGGCATCACGATCACCGCGCGCACGCCCAGGCGCTGCGCGTGGTAGGCCACGCCCTGCGCGTGGTTGCCCGCGCTCATGGCCACCACGCCGCGCGCGCGCTCCTCGGGCGAAAGTTGCGCGAGCCGGTTGCAGGCGCCGCGCTCCTTGAACGAGGCGGTGAACTGCAGGTTCTCGAACTTGAGGAACACCTGCGCGCCGACGATCTGCGAGAGCGTCTTGGATTCGACGCAGGGTGTTTCGAGCACCTGCCCGCGCAGGCGGGCGGCGGCGTCCTGGATGGTCTGGAGCGTGAGCATGCGGCATTGTGGCGCATGGGCTACCACGCCCCCAGTCCCGCCAGACGTCAATCGAACTTGTAGTGGAGCGTCACGCGGAAGCTGCGCGGCGCGCCGTAGATGTTGTAGTAGCCGCCGTCGTACAGCTCGGTCAGGTAGGTGCGGTCGAACAGGTTGTCGATGTCGAAGCTGATGCTGGCGTTGCGGTTGATGCGGTAGCCCAGCCTGGCGGATACGACGGCATGGCTGCCTTGCTGCACGCGTTCGGAGTCGTGCAGTCCGCTTTGCGCGATCACGCCGCCGCCCACCGTCCACCCGGAGAGCGCGCTGGCGCTCGCCGCGTCGGCAAACCGGTATTGCGCCCACAGCTTGAGCAGGTGCCGGGGGTTGCGGTAGGCATCGACTCGCTGGCCTACCCTGGCCGGATCGGCGTCAGTCAGGTAGATGCTGCGGTTGTTCGTGTAGCTCGCCGACAGGTTCAGACCGGGCATCGGTGTGCCCGAGACCTCGGCTTCGAAGCCCCGGCTCTGGATCTTGCCAGCGGCGGTGGAGCAGCGGCCCGACCAACTGTCGGAGCAGACGTGCGCCGGATCCATGTCGTCCATGGCGCGGTTCTCGTCGCGCAGCTGGAAGACGGCCAGCGATGCGTTCAGCCGGTCGTTCAGGAAGGAGCCCTTGACGCCCAGCTCCACCTGTCCGCCGACGCGCGGCTTGAGCATCGCGCCCGTGTGGTCGCGCGCGCTTTGCGGCACGAAGATTTCCGCATAGCTGCCGTAGAGCGACAGCTGCGGGCTCACGTCCCACACCACGCCCGCGTAGGGCGTGAACTCGCCGCTGGCCTTCTGGCCGTCCACCCACGGCGTGGTGTAGCGGCTGCGCGAGCGGTAGTCATAGTGCGAATACCGGCCGCCAAGAATCACGGCCAGCGGCTCCTGCACGCGCAGCCGCACGTTGCCGTAGAAGCCGGACTGCCGCGTGTCGGTGGCGTAGCCATAGGAGTTCCATTCGGCCCGCGATCCGCCCCAGTCGTGCTGGCGCAGGATGTCGCCGCCGGTGAAGACCGCCGAATAGCGCCGGTCGTTGTTCGACTGGCCGACGCTGTGGTTGTAGCCCAGGCTGGCCTCATGCCGCCGCCCCAGCCACTGGAAGGGGCCGGACACGTTGAAATCCATGTAGCGGTAGTCCTGCGTGGGCGCCGAATGCGACGCCTCGCCGTCGGCCAGACCCGTCGCCGGGTCGGCGAAGCCATAGCCGTACACGCCCGCCCAGGTCATCTTCTCCTTGCGCTGGCCCAGCGCGGCCTTGGCGCGCCAGCCGCTGCCGAAGCGGTGCTCGTAGTCCAGCAGAACCTCGGTGATGTTCTGCGCGGAATCCACATCGGTCACGCCGACGAAGGTTCTGCGCCCGGGCAGCGTGCCATCGCTGTAGCGCGGCAGGCCCCAGAAGGCGTTGCCCCGGTTCCGCATGTGCGTGACCGACAGCCCCGCCGTGCCGTCGGGGCTGGGGTCCAGCTCCAGGATGCCGTAGAGCACCTGGCGCTTTTCATGCGCTGCCTCGTAGAACTGGTCCTTGTCCTGCAGCACCGCCACGGCGCGGCCGCGCAGCGTGCCATCGGCGTTCAGGGGGCCGCCCGCGTCCAACTCGGCGCGCGCGTTGTTCCAGGAGCCGTAGGACAGGTTGCCCGAGAGGGCGAAGCGGTTCGCCGGCCGCTTGCGCACCAGGTTGATCGAGCCGCCCGGTTCGCCGCTGCCCGCGAACAGGCCCGAGGGGCCGCGCACCATCTCCACGCGGTCGTAGAGAGCCGGGTCCAGGCGGAACAGGCCCGACCCCGCGGCCGGGATGCCGTCCACCTGCGTGCTGACCTCGAAGCCGCGCGCCATGATGCGCCCTTCGTTCGTGTAGCCGTCCAGCCGCACGCCCGCCATCTGGGTGTAGGCCGCGTCCAGCCGCGTGATGCCCTGGTCGTCCATCTGCTCGCGCGTCAGCACCGAGACGGACTGCGGGATCTCGCGCAGCGAATGGGCGCCCTTGAAGAGCGTTGCCGCCTGCGCGGCATAGGTGCCCGTGCCCTCGCTGGTGGCCGAGCGCTCGGCCTCGGCGGTCACGCGCACCTCCGCCAGCGAAGCGGCGCCGGCGCCGGTGGACGGCCGGGCCTCGGGCACGCGCCGCAGCGCGTAGGCGCCGCCCGGGCCGGCCGTGGCCTCCAACCCCGTGCCGGCCAGCAGCGCGGCCAGCGCCTGCGCCACGGTCAGGCCGCCGCTGGCGCCGCGTGTCTGCGCGCCCGCCACGAGTTCGGGCGTGAAGGTGATGAGCGCGCCCGACTCCCGCCCCAGCCGGTTCAGCGCAGGGCCCAGCGGGCCCGGAGGAATGGCGTAGCTGCGTTGTGCGGCCGCCTCGGCGGCGGGTTGCGCGTGCGCGGCGCCGTGCAGGGTGGCTGCGGCGGCGCCCACGGCCAGGCTGGTGCACAACAGGCGCGCGGCGAAGGAGGCGCGGCACGGGGTGAAGCGATGTGCTGCGCAAGGATGGCGGTTCATGCGGTGTGTCCCTCGGATGGATCGTTGCGGATACGGATGTGTCTGAGGGCTTGACACGCAGGGCGGCGCGAATGGCCGTCTTTTTCAGGGTTTGATTGAAAAGGGCCGCTAGCGCCTGTCCAGCAAGCGCCAGCAGCTATCAAATCAGGAATTCAGGGGGGTGCCAGCCGCTCCACCACCACCCACCAGCGCGTGCGGCTGCGTACCTGTACGGGCAGCGAGAGTGTGAGCGCGGCCAGCACGCGGTCGGTGTCGGCCAGCGGGTAGGTGCCCGACACGCGCAGCCCCGCCGCGTCGCTCGCGCAGCGCAGTACGCCGGGGCGGTGGCGGCCCAGTTCGGCGAGGAAATCGGGCAGGGGCATCCCGTCGGCCACCAGCATGCCGTCGGTCCAGGCGGCGGCGCCGTCCTGCAGCGGCGCGGGCGGGCTGGCGGCGGTGGCGGTAAAGCGGCTCTGTTCCCCGGCCGACAGGCGCTGCGCGGCGTGCGGGGCGTGCATGGGGGTGAGTTCCACCGCGCCCTCCAGCACGGCCACGGCGGTCTGGCCGCCCTGCTGGCGCACGGTGAAGCGCGTGCCGATGGCGCGCACCGTGCCCTCGGCGGTGCGTACGCGCAGGGGGCGTCGGGCGGCGTCCGGTGCGCTGTGCACCAGCACCTCGCCCGCGCGCAGCACGATCAGGCGCTCGGCGGCGCTGTAGCGAACGTCCACGGCGCTGGCGGTGTTGAGCTGGATCCGCGTGCCATCGGCCAGCACGGTCTCGCGCCGCTCGCCGGTGGCGGTGGCGGTGGAGAGGTCGGCGGCCAGTTGCTGCCAGGTGCTGGTCTGCCGTGCGGCCAGCAGCCCGCCCGCGCCGGCCGTCAGCAGCACGGCCAGCCGCACCGCATGGCGGCGGCCCAGGCCGGGCGCGGCCAGCGTTTGCAGGGCCAGGGGCGTGGGCACGCTGCGCAGTTGCCCGTCCACCTCGGCGATGCGCTGCCAGGCGCGCGCGTGCAGCGGGTCGGCGGCCAGCCAAGCCTGCCATTGCCGGCGGGTGCCTTCGCTGCCGCCGTCCAGGGCCAGCAGCCAGTGCACGGCGGCGCGGGCGACGTGCGGGGGGATGGGTTCAGTCGGCATGGTGGAAGTAGCAGCGCTCGGCCGCCGCCGCCAGGTGCCGGCGCACGCTGGTGCGCGAAATGCCCAGCTGCGCCGCGATCTGCTCCTGCGTCAGCTCCTCCAGCCGCCACAGCAGGAAGGCCTTGCGCGCCGCCACGGGCAGGCCGTCCAGCAGGCGGTCGATGGCGCACAGCGTCTCCAGCACCATCAGGCGCGCGTCGGGCGGCGGCGCCACGGGCTCGGGCAGCGTGGCCAGCGCATCCAGGTAGGCCCGTTCGATCTGCCGGCGCCGCAGGTGGTTGGCCAGCAGGCGCTGGGCGATGGTGGTCAGGTAGGCGCGCGGCTCGGCCAGCGTGTCCGGCGGCTGGCCGCGCGCGGTGAGCACGCGCACGAAGGTGCTCTGCGCGAGGTCCGCCGCGTCCCACGCGCAGCCCAGCTTGCGCCGCAGCCGCGCCACCAGCCAGCCGTGGTGGTGCAGGTACAGGGCCTGGGTGGCCTCGGCATGGGTGGGGGCGGGCATGGTGGATGCGCATCAATTGAGAATTAATCGCATTTTATGGCCCGGACTGCCGCTCCTGCCTGCGGCCGTCAGAACTTGTAGTTCATCGTCAGCGTGACGCTGCGCGGCTCGCCCCAGGTGTAGCTGCTGTAGGTGCTGAAGATGGAGTAGTACTTCGTGTCCAGCAGGTTGTTGACGTGCAGGCTCACCGAGAGGTGCCTGCCGAATTCGTAGCGCGCCGAGGCATCGAGCAGCCAGTAGGCCTTGGCCACGGCATCAGCCGTTGCGCCGGTGAGCACGTTGGTGACTGCGCCCCAGGTCTTGCTCTGCCAGCGCGCGCCGCCGCCCAGGGTCAGCCCCGGCAGCAGCGAGGGCTTGTAGCTGGCGTGGAGGGTGAAGACGTTTTCCGGCGTCAGCGTGGCGACTTTCTGGCCCTGCCGGCGCGAAATCTTGTGGCTGAACCCGGCATGCACCTGCCATCGCGGCGCGGGCCGGCCGGCCACTTCCAGCTCGTAGCCCCGGGTCTTCACGCCCTGGGTGGCGCGGGCGGCCGAGCCGCCGGACGGCGTGGTCTCGCCGGTGTACTCGGGGTAGTTGTCCTGGTCGAGCTGGAAGTAGGCGGCGCTGGCCTGCAGGCGGCCGTCGAGGAACGCGCCTTTCAGGCCCAGCTCCTTGTTCTGGCCTTCCAGGGGGGCGAGCGTCACGCCCTCCGGGGTCTGCGCGGACTGGGGCTTGTAGATCGTGGTGTAGCTGGCGTAGGCGGAAAGCTGCGGGCCCAGGTCGTACACCACGCCCAGGTAGGGCACGGCGACGCCGGATTTGCGGGTGGCGTCGTCCCGGTAGTCAAGTACCCGGCCGCCGGTGATGAGCTTGAGGTCGTCGCGCGGGTTCCAGCGCGCGGTGGCGTAGAGGCCGCTTTCGCGCGTCGTGGCGTCGGAGCGCAGGAAGTAGATCCACGCGGGCGCGGGGATGTCGCCATTCCAGGCGTAGTAGTCGGGCACGCGGCGGTCGTAGTCCGGCGGGCGGATCGACATGTCGCTGCCCCACTGGCGGTGCGAGGCGCTCGCGCCCAGCACCAGCTCGTGCCGGCGCCCGAACAGCGTGAACGGGCCGCTGGCGTGGACATCAAGCGCGTCGCTGGTGGTCTGGCCGTCGTACCAGGTCGGCCCCGTCAGGCTCACGCCGGAGCCGTCGAGCGGGTTGGGGTTGCCGTTGGCCGCGGCGGCCACCCGCGCGTCGTAGCCGTTGGTCTGGCGGTTGAGCTGCAGCTTGGCGACCCAATCGTTGCCGAAGGCATGCTCCAGCGTGGCGAAGGCCGTCCGGGTGTACTGCTGCCAGCTGCTCCAGCGGGCGCCGTTGTTGAACGAGCGCGGCATGTCGTTGAACTGGCCGTGGGCGTTGTAGAGCGGAATGCCGCCCCAGGTGTTGCCTTGGGGGTCGTTGTCCTGGTAGTCGGCCCCCACGGTCAGCAGCGTGCCCGGCGCCAGGTCGGCTTCCAGGATGCCGTAGAGCACCGAGGTCTTGCGCCGGTAGTGGTCCAGGTGGGAATGCCTGTCCTGGTACGCCGCCACGGCCCGGCCGCGCAGGCTGCCGCTGGCGTTGAGCGGGCCGCCCACGTCGAGCTGGGCGCGGTAGTTCTGCCACGAGCCGGCGCCCAGCGATGCCTCGCCCTGGAATTGGCGCGTGGGCTTCTTGCGCACCAGATTGATCGTGGCGCCCGGGTCGCCGGTGCCTGTCAGCAAACCGGTCGCGCCCTTGAGCACCTCCACGCGGTCGTAGATCGCCATGTCGCTGAGCGTCTGCCCCGCCGAATAGGCCGAGTCGCGCATGACGGGAATGCCGTCGTACTGGAAGTTCTGGATGGCGAAGCCGCGCGCATAGAACTCGATGCGCTCGCTGTCGTTGGTCACGATGCTCACGCCCGGCGTCAGCCCCATCACCTTGTCGATGGAGGTCAGGTTGAAATCGTCCATTTCCTGGCGCGTGACCACGCTGATGGACTGCGGCGTCTCGCGCGGCGTCAGCACCAGCCGGGTTGCGGTGGCGATGGTGCCGGGCGTGTAGCTGCCCGTGCCCTCGGTAATCTCGCCGAGCTGGTTGGCCGCGACCGTGACCTCGGGGAGCGTTTCTGCCACGGGCGTTGCGGCGGGCGCGGCGCGCAGCACGTAGCTGCCCTGGGATTGGGCCACCGCCTGCAGCCCCGTGCCGCGCAGCAAGGCATCCAGCCCGCTGCGCGCGGTGTGGCTGCCCTGCAGGCCGGGGCTGCGCAGGCCCTGTACCTGGTCCTGGGTGAAGGACAGCAGCAGGCCGGCGTCGCGCCCGAAGCGGTTGAGCGCGTCCTCCAGCGGACCCGCGGGAATGGCGTAGTTGTGCGCCGCCTCGGCGGCGGGCGGCGCGGCGGGTACCTGGGCATGCAGGCGGCCGCCCAGGCCGGCGCAGGCCAGCGCCAGCACGAGGGCGCGGCAGGCCCAGGCCTGCGGGTGGAGCGGAAAACGGGGGGTGGAAAGAGGGGCCATGGTGGTCAGGAGGGAAGAAAGGGGCAGGGCGCATGCGCGCCGGGTGGACGCGGCGCAGGGCCGCACTCCCTTTCCATGTCCCGCGAGTTACCAAAACAGCCCACCGCGTACGGAATTTTTTCGCAATGGCGAGTGTCGCTATCAAAAAAGAGAGCTGCTCGCGCTTGCCAGTCGCAGAATCCAAAAGGTTTTGATCTCAAAAACCAGGAATAGCAAGCGCGGGTAGCTCTCTTTTTTGCAGCGTCACCGGGGCGCGGCCTCGGCCACCACCTCCTGCCGCCCCCACCAGCGCGCCAGCGTGCGCACCCGCAGCCCGGGCAGGGCGCCGAGCGCGGCCAGCACGTGCGGCACGTCGTCGAGCGGGTAGGTGCCCGACACCCGCAGGTGCGCCACCTCGGGCGCGCAGACCAGCCGCGCCGCGCTGTAGGGCTGCAGCGCGGCCAGCATGTCCGCCAGGGGCATGCCGCGCGCGACCAGCATGCCCTCGATCCAGGCCGTGCTGTCTTCGTGCACGGCGGCTGGGGCCGACACGCCCTGCGTCCGCAGCGTGGCCTGCCGGCCCGCGGGCAGCACCAGCGCTTCACCCGCGGCGTCGCGCGGCGTCAGGCGCACGGCGCCCTCGAACACGCCGACCCAGGTGCCGCCCCCGGCCAGCGCGCGCACGGCGAAGCGCGTGCCCAGGGCCTGGGCCTCGCCGGCGGCGGTCTGCACGGCGAAGCCGCGCGCGGGCTGGTGGCGGTCGGGCGCGGTGGTGATGAGCACCTCGCCCTCCAGCAGGCGCAGGCGGCGGAACTGGGGGCCGTAGGCGATGTCGAGCGCGCTGGCACCGTTGAGCACGAGCTGCGTGCCGTCTTCCAGCACCAGGCGGCGGCGCTCGCCGCGCGCCGTGCGCACGTCGGCCACCCAGGTGCGCCAGGGCGTGCGCTGCTCCAACTGCCAGGCCACGCCCGCGCCGAAGGCCAGCACCGCCAGGGTCTGCGCCACGCGGCGGCGCGCCGGGCCGCGCGGCGCCAGCGCCGCGCGCGCGATGGCCGCCTGCTGCGGCGCGGCCAGGTCCGCCAGGCGCGCGTTGACGGCGGTGATGCGCTGCCAGGCCTGCTCGTGCAGCGCATCGGCCGCGCGCCAGGCCTGCCACGCGCGCCGCTGGGGCTCGGGCAGGTCCCCGTCCTGCAGCAGCAGCCACCATTCGACGGCGCGGCGCGCCACCTCGGGCGGCACCGTCACGGCGCCACCGCGAAGTAGCAGCGCATGCCCGCCTGCACCAGGTAGCGCTTGACGGTGGTGAGCGACACGCCGAGCGCGCGGGCGATGTCGGCCTGCTTCATGCCGTCGAGCTGGGCCATCAGGAACGCGCGCCGCACGGGCGCGGGCAGGCCGTCGAGCAGGCGGTCGATTTCGTCCAGCGCCTCCAGCAGCAGCGCGCGCTCCTCGGGCGACAGCGCGGCGGCCTGCGGCGCCTGGGCCAGCGCTTCCAGGTAGGCGCGCTCCAGCTGCTGGCGCCGGTAGTGGTTGGCCACCACGCGCTGCGCCACCGTGGTCAGGAAGGCGCGCGGCTCGCGCGCCTGCACGGGCTCCTCGCGCGCCAGCAGGCGCACGAAGGTGTCGTGCGCCAGGTCGGCCGCCTGGTGCACGTCGCCGAGCTTCTTGCGCAGCCAGCCCTGCAGCCAGCCGTGGTGGTCGGTGTAGAGGGTGGCGATTTCGCGGTGGAGGGGGCTGTGGGCGGAGGACATGGCGGTTCCCGGCGTGACTGCGGGACTGCTGGCCCACAATAAAACAAGAATCATTCTTATTCTATTGGGACCGCTGGCGGCCACCCGGAACCTGCGGCAGTGCTTACCAGTAGTACTTGAAGCTCAGGGTCGCCTCGCGGTCCACGCCACGGAAGATGCCCGCGTAGTAGGTCTTGTTGAACAGGTTGTTGACGTTCAGCGCAATGCGGTACTGGGGCGTCTCGTAGGCCACGGCCAGATCGGCCAAGGTTACGGCGTCATTGAAGTTGAGGCTGCCGTCGGACGCGACGTTGTAGGGTGAACGTCCCTTGTAGCGCAGGCCGCCCGCGACCATCAGGCCTGGCACCGCGTGCGGTCGGTAGTCCAGCCAGACGCTGGCCATGTGGCGTGTGGTTTGCAGGGCCTGACGGCCGATTTCCGCAGCGCGCGTGCTCTGCGTGGTGCGCGGATCAAGGTAGGTGTAGCTGGCAAGGGCACTGAGCTCGCGTGTCAGGCCTGTACGCCCCTCCAGTTCCACGCCGGTGGACCGCACCTCGCCGGTCTGGATGCTGAAACGCGGGTGGTCCGGGTCCTGCGTGGTCACGTTCGTCTGGCGCAGGTCGAACACCGAAGCCGTGAGCAGCGTGCTGCTGCCCGCGGGCTGGTATTTCACGCCCACCTCGTACTGCTTGCCACGGCGCGGTGCGAACGCGCTGCCGTCATAGGCCAGGCCCGTGGTGGGGTCGAAGGACGTGGCGTAGCTGGCGTACGGCGCCCAGCCGCTGTCGAACTGGTAGAGCACACCCGCGCTGCCCGTGTTGGCGCTGTCGGACATACGCGGCTGGGTCGTGCTGCCTTGCGTGGTGCGGGCCGTGTCGTGGCGCAGGCTCAGGTTGGCGATCCAGCGGTTCCACTGGAACTGGTTGAGCGTATAGATGCCCGTCTGGCGCAGGGTGGAACGGCTGTCCTCCAGCTCGGGCATGGCAATGGCCTGGCCGTAGACCGGATGGTTCAGGTCCAGGTTGGGCACGTCCCAGCCAAAACCCAGGCCACCGCGCTCCTTGTAGCGGTTGTGGTCCAGGCCCACGACCAGGCGGTGCTGAACCGCGTCCCAGCGCAGATCCTTCTGCGCGCGGCTGTCCACGGCCAGGGTGGTGCCCTTGGTGCGCTGGGCCAGGTTGGCGCGCGAGATGCTGCGGCCGTCGGCCAGCACATCCATGGCGTAGATATGGCGGTAGTCGATGTCGATGGTGGAGTAGCGCAGGTTCTGCGTCAGCTGCCAGCCGCTGTCGGTCTGGTGGCCCAGCTCATAGCCCAACGATTTCGTGTCGCGGTCGAAGCGGTCGAAGGCCGGATCGCCGGCCGTCAGGCGTGCAGGCACGTCCTTGATCTGCGGGTAGGTGAACAGGCTGGGCCACCAGGACTTTGGGGTGCCGCGTTCGCGCGAGTAGCTGCCCAGCACGGTCAATTGGGTCTGGCCTGAGAGCCTCCAGCGCAGCGACGGGGCAACCGAGATGCGGTCGTCGCGCGCGCCCACGGTGCGGCCGTCGCTGTCACGGCCCTTGAGATTGAGGCGGTAGAGCACGTCGCCCGCCTCGTCCAGCGCACCGCCCAGGTCAGCGGTGAGCTGTGCGCGGTGGTAGCGGCCATAGGACACGCCCACATTGTTCACATGGTCGGCTTCGGGCCGCTTGGACACTACGTTGACCACCCCGCCCGGTCGGCCCTGTCCGAAGAGCACCGAGGCCGGGCCCTTGATCACCTCGATGCTTTCGAGCTCATCGATCTCGTCGTTCCACGAACCATAGGTGCCGGCCGCGAACTGGCGCAGGCCATCCTTGTAATAGGAGCTCCCGTCGCTGAAGCCGCGGATGATGGCGCCGGTCATACGCACATCGGCGCTGGTGACCTCGGTGGACACGCCGGCCGTATACGACAGTGCTTGCTCGATGCTCTTGGGCGCCTGGGTCTTGAGCTGCTCCTGGCTCACGATGGAGATGGAACGCGGCGTTTCCATCAGCGTGGTGCCCAGCTTGGTGCCCGAGGCGCGGCTTTGAGCGGCATACAGACCTTCCGCCGCATCGCGCTGCGAGGTGACGGTGACCGTCGACAAGGTGGCGGTGTTGGCGGCAGCCGCGGATGGCTGCAACGCGGGCGCAGGCGCCAGCACATAGCCGCCCTGCCCTGCCGCCTGCGCCTGCAGGCCGGAGCCGGAGAGCAGCCGCTCCAGCGCCTCGCGCAACGTGTAGCGGCCCTGCAGCCCCGCCGTGCGCTTGCCCTGCACCAGCGTGGGCGGCGCGCTCACGCTCACGCCCGCATCGGCGGCAAAGGCCGTCAGCGCCCCGGCCAGCGGCCCCGGCGGCACCTGGAACTGGCGCTGCGCCGCCGCGGGCGCCTGCGCCGCCTGCTGGGCCTGGGCGGTGCGCGGCAGGGCCGTGGCCGCGAGGCCCACGGCCATCAGCACGGCCAGGCCGGCCTGGGTGATGGGGTGAAGGGGAAAAGGTGCGCTGGGCTGAGAGGCCATGGTCTGTGTTTCCTTCGGAAATGCCGGTCGATGAAATTGCTTGCCATCGAACAGGACACGCTCCGAAGCGCAAAGGGGCCAAAGCCGAGCGGGTTTTTTTTCAGCGCCCCGCGTCCACTGGCGCGACCGCGGCCCAGTAGCGCGTGCGGTACAGCACCTGCACGGGCAGCAGATGCACCAGGTTGCCGAGCACGGCGTCGGTATCCCCGAGCTGGAAGGCGCCCGTGATGCGCAGCCCGGCCACGGCCGGGTCGCAGTGCAGCCAGCCCTGCCGGTAGCGCGCGAGTTCGGCCACGAAGTCGCCGAGCCGCATGTCGTCCACGGCCAGCACGCCGCGCGCCCACTGGGCGGCACCGGCGGGCGCGGGCCCGGCGGGCGCTGCCTCCCATGGGTCGAACCAGGTCTGCTGGCCGGCCTGCAGCCGCCGCGTGGCCGCGCCTGCGCGCGGCGCCACTTCCACGGCGCCCTGCAGCACGGCGACCTGGCTGCGCGCGGCCTCCAGCCGCACGGCGAAGCGCGTGCCGATGGCGCGCACGCGGCCCTGCGGGGTGTCCACGGCCAAGGGGCGGGAAGGCGCCATGGGGTCGGGGGCGGTTTCGATATAAATCGCCCCTGAACGCAGGCGCAGCAAGCGCTGGTTGCTATCGAATTCGATGTCCACCGCGCTGGCCGTGTCGAGCACGATGCGGCTGCCGTCGGCCAGCCGCCATTCGCGCCGCTCGCCCGTGGCCGTGGCATGCGTGGCCGTCCACTGCGGCGCGGCGCGCCAGGCCAGCCAGCCGGCCGGTGCCGCCGCCAGCAGCAGCGCCAGCGCGCGCACGGCTTCGCGCCGGCCCGCGCGGCGCCGGGCGCGGCCCAGCGCCGGGGCGCCGAGCGCGGCAGGCACGCTGGCGGCCTGCTGGCTCACGGCCAGGGCGCGCTGCCAGGCCGACTCGTGGATGCCGGCCTGCTGGCGCCAGGCCGCGCAGGCGCGGTGGTCGGCCTCGCTGGCCTCGCCCGAGTGCAGCAGCACGAACCATTCGGCCGCCTGCAGCGCCACCTCGCGCGACAGCGGCGCGGCCGGCGGCAGGGGGATGGAAGCGGCGCGGCTCATGGCGCCAGCAGAATGCATTTGGCCATGGCCTGGGCCATGTAGCGCTTGACCGAGCGCAGGCCCATGCCCAGCTCCTCGGCGATGGCCGCATAGGCCAGCCCCTCGACCTGGGACAGGATGAAGACCGCGCGCACCTTGGGCGGCAGGCCGTCGAGCATGGCGTCGATTTCCTGCAGCGCCTGCAGGATCGCCAGCTGCTGCTCGGGCGACGGCGCCTGGGGCGCGGGCAGCGCGGCCAGCGCCTGCAGGTAGGCCTGCTCCAGCGACTGGCGGCGCAGGTGGTTGAGCAGCAGCCGCCGCGCCACCGTGGCCAGGTAGGCGCGCGGCTCGCGCAGCGGGGCTTCGGCCGGCGCGGCCGGGGCGGTGAGCAGGCGCACGAAGGTGTCCTGCGCCAGATCGGCCGCATCGCCGGCATGGTTCAGCCGGCGGCGCAGCCAGCCCTGCAGCCAGCCGTGGTGGGTGGTGTAGAGGGCGGTGATGTCGCGGTGCAGGGGATGGGTGGAGGACGGCATGGCAGGGCCCGGTGCTTGCGGAGCCCGGGCACCCGCAATCAATCAAGAATGATTCTTGTTTGATTGTAACCAGCCCGGGGGCCGCCTTCAGAACCTGTAGCGCAGCGCCGCGGCGAACTCCCTGGGCGTGCCCCAGACCCCCTGGCCATACCAATTGACGGCGCGCTGGTAGGTCTTGTCGAAGACGTTGTTCACGTTCAATTGCAAGGACAGCGCCGGGGAAAAGTCATAGCGCGCCATCAGGCTGGCGACCGCGTAGGCGTCCTGCTGCTGGCGCTCGCCGTTCGGCCCGACGTTGTCGTAGTAGACGCGGCTTTGCCAGTTGACGCCGCCACCCAGCGTCAGCGGCTGCCATGCGCCGGGCAGGCGCCAGGTGGTGAACAGGCGCAGCAGCGTGCGCGGGTGGCTGGTATTGATGTGCGCGCCCGATGCGTCCTTGGCCGTGAAGTGGGAAACGCCCAGCGCCATGTGCCAGCCGGGCGCCGGCTCGCCGGACAGCTCGGCCTCGAAGCCCTTGGACACCGCGCCCTGGGCGCCGTAGTAGGCGGTGCCGTCGGTGCCCGGTACCAGGTGCCCTACATCCTCCTGCGCCAGGTTGTCCTGCGCGATGCGGAACAGCGCCAGCGAGGCATTGAGCCTGCCGTTCAGGAAGGCGCCCTTGATGCCGGCCTCGTAAGCCTTGCCCGTCACCGGGTCCAGCCACGCGCCGTTGCGGTCGCGGTAGTCCTGGTAGTTGAAGATGCCGGTGTAGCTGCCATAGACCGAATACGTGGCATTCAGGTCGTACACCAGTCCGGCATAGGGCACGAATTGGTGGGCGCTGTAGTCGTATTCCCCGCTGGACGCCCAGCCGGCGCCGGCGCGGTCGTAGCGGGTGAAGCGGCCACCGGCGATCAGCTTCAGCGGGGCGGCCAGCGACAGGCGCAGCGCGCCGTAGGCCGCCGTCTGCCGGGTGTGGTTGCGCTCGGACAGTGTGCGCGAGCGCTCGTTCCATTCCGGCTCGGCAACGGAACCGAAGTCATGGACGCTCACGGGAGAAACCCATGGCGTGCCTGCGGCAATCCGGTCAAACGAATAACGGTGGTTGAAGTGGCTGATGCCGAACACGGCTTCGTGCTCGCGCCCAGCCAACGAAAACGGACCCGACAGCCGCATATCAATGCTGTTCTGCTTGCGATAGCCCGGGAAGCGGGCGCGAGACGGCGTGTCCGAAACCAGGCCGGTGTCCGGATCGGGAAAGCCCCAGACGAACAGCCGCTGGTTGTCCACGGTGCTTTTGCTGTGCATCAGCCGCAGCTGGGCCTTCCAGCCGCTGTCGAACTGGTGGTCGAGGCTGGCGAAGGCATTGCGCACGTTGACCTTCTCGTTGTTCCATTTCGGCGCCACGGAGAAGGAACGGTCGAAGTGGGTCGGCGTGCCGTCGCTGTACCACGATGGCACGCCGCCGTAGGTCAGGCCCTGGGCGTCGCTGTGCTGGTAGCTCGCGCCCAGGCTCAGCGTGGTGGCGGGTGTCAGGTCGGCATCGACGACGCCGTACAGCGTGCTGCGCTGGCGCTCGTAGCGGTCGAAGAAGGCCTGCTTGTCCTCGTGGGCGGCGACGATGCGGCCCCGGATGCGCGCGTCATGCGTGAACGGCGTGGACACGTCGAGGGTGCCGCGCCGGTTGTTCCAGGAGGCGAGGCCGAGGGTCGCCTCGCCCTGGAAGGTCTTGCTGTCCGCATGCTTGCGCACCAGGTTGACCGAGGCCGAGGGTTCCCCGGAGCCGGAGAGCAGGCCGGTGGCGCCGCGCACGACCTCGATGCGGTCGTAGATGACGGAGTCGAGCTCCGACTCGCCCGCGGCGTAGTTGCTTTTGTAGTAGGTGGAAATCCCGTCGTACTGCAGATCGGTGATGCCGAAGCCGCGCGCGGCGAAGACGGTGCGCTCGCTGTCCAGCTGCTGCGCGGAAACGCCGGTGGTGTTCAGCAGGATGTTGCCCAGGTCCTGCAGCCCCTGGTCGTCGATGCGCTGGCGCGTGACCACGCTGACCGACTGCGGCGTCTCGCGCGGCGACAGGGCCAGCCCCGTGGCGGCGGCCGTGGCGCGCGTGGTGTAGCTGCCCGTGCCCTCGGTGGCGGCGCTGCGCTCGGCCTGCGCCACCACCCGCACCTCGGCCAGCGTGTCCTGGCCCACCGGCTGCTGGGGTGGCACCCTCTGCAGGGTGTAGCTGCCGTCGGCCCGCTGCACCAGGCCCAGGCCGCTGCCAGCCAGCAGGCGCTGCAGCGCCTCGCGCGGCGTATGGTTGCCGGACAGCGCCGGGCTTTGCCGCCCCTGCGTGAGCGCGGGGTCGAACGACAGTGCGACGCCGGACGTGGCCGCCACTTCGGACAGCGCGCGGCCCAACGGGCCGGGGGCAATCTGGTAGGACTGCGCCGGGCCGGCGGCGTGCACTGCGGCGGTGGCCAGGGCCCAGCCCAGCAAGGCCAGGCGCGCGGCATGGGCAACGGGGTGCATGGAGGAAGAAGAAGCAGGCATGGAGAGCGTTTCTTTCAAGGGTTCGGTGAATGGCTTCACCCTCCTTGCCAAGCGACGCGCCAAAAGGTCTCACCTTCCAGCAAAAAAATTTCAGCGCTCCGCCACCGTGACCCAGTAGCCGCCCCAGCGGCGATGGATCTGCAGCGCATGGGTGTCGGCCAGCATGGCCAGCGCCCGGTCGGTGTCGGCCAGCGGATACGCGCCCGAGACCTTGCGCCGCGCCACCTCCGGCGCGCAGTGCAGCAGGCCGGGCCGGTAGCGTGCCAACTGCGCGCAGACCTCGGCCAGCGGCATGGCGTCGGCCATCAGCATGCCGTGCACCCAGGCGTGGTCCTGCGGCGCCACGGGGCGCAGCGGCCCGGCGCCCTGCCCGGTGACTACGGTCTGGCGGCCGGCCGGCACCACCAGGGCGGGCGCGGAGGCGCCGCGCGGCGTGACCTCCACCGCGCCCTCGGTGACGGCCAGCAGCGCGACGGCGCCGTCCAGCCGCACCGTGAAGCGCGTGCCCAGCGCGCGCAGCCGGCCCAGGGCGGTGTGCACGACCAGCGGCCGGTGCGCGCCGCCCGGGTCGGGCGCGGTTTGCAATGAAATTGCCCCCTGGCGCAGATGCAGCAAGCGCTGGCTGCTATCGAATTCGATGTCCACGGCCGTGCCCGTGTCCAGCAGCAGCCGGCTGCCGTCGGCCAGCGTGACGGTGCGCTGCTCGCCCGTGGCGGTGCGCAGGTCGGCCGTCCAGCCCTGTTCCTGCGCCAGGCGCCAGCCCAGCCAGCCGGCGGGTGCCACGGCCAGCAGCGCGGCCAGCCGGGCCACGGCGGCGCGGCGGCTGCGGCGCGCCGGGCGGGCCAGCGCGGGCAGGGCCAGGGCGGGCGGCAGGCCGCCGAGCATGCCCATGAGCCGCTCGGCGCGCTCCCAGGCGCGCACGTGCGCGGGGCTGGCCTGGCGCCAGCGCTCGAAGTCGGCGCGTTCGGCGGCGGTCATGCCCGCGCCGTGCTGGCGCATCAGCCAGTCGGCCGCTTCGTCGAGCAGGCGCGCGTCCATGGCCGTCAGTCCATCAGCGCCAGGCACTGGCGGAAGGCCTGGGCCATGTAGCGCTTGACGCTGGCGAGCGACACGCCGAGCTGCCGGGCGATGTCCTCGTACTTCATGCCATCCAGTTGCGAGAGCAAAAAGGCACGCCGCGCCAGCGGCGGCAGCGCGTCGAGCATGGCGTCGATCTCGTGCAGGGTCTCCAGCACCACGGCGCGCTGCTCGGGCGACGGCGCCTCGGGCGCGGGCAGCAGGGCCAGCGCCTCCAGGTAGGCGCGCTCCAGCGCCTGGCGCCGGCACCAGTTGACCAGCACGCCCTTGGCCACCGTGGTCAGGTAGGCGCGCGGAACGGCGATGGCCTGCGGATCGCGCGCGCCCAGGATGCGCACGAAGGTGTCCTGCGCCAGGTCGGCTGCATCGCCGGCATGGCCGAGCCGGCGCTGCAGCCATCCGAGCAGCCAGCCATGGTGGTCGGCATAGAGCGCGGCGACTTCGCGCTGGTGAACGGTTTCGGCGGCGGGCATGGTGCGGGGGGCTGGGTGGGAGGCGGTACAAAATGATATCAATTCTCATTTGTTGCGCGCCGCACGCCTGGCGCCGTCCGCGCGCCCGCGCCAGGTCAGAAGTCGTAGCGCATGCCCACGTTCACGCTGCGCGGCGCGCCCCAGGTGTAGTACAGGCCGATGGCGCTGAAGTGGGTCATTCCGGCCAGGTACTGCCGGTCCAGCGCGTTGTTCACGTTCAGGCTGAACGACAGGTGCTTGTCGGCCTGGTAGCGCGCCATCAGGTCGAGCAGCGCATAGCTGTCCTGCGCCAGCGTGGCGGCGCTGTTGCCGATCTCCGTCTTGCCCTGCCAGCGCGTGGCGGCGCCCACGGTCAACCCGCGCAGCGCACCGCCGCCGAAGCGGTAGGTGCTGCCCAGCTTGAACTGGTACTGGGGGTATTGGCTGGCGTTGCCGAGCGAACTGTTCTGCTGCACCAGGCTGCCCTGCGCCTGCCAGCCGTGCGCCAGCTCGCCCGACAGCTCCAGCTCCCAGCCGCGCCGCGTGGCGCTCGATACGGCGCGGTAGGCCGTGTCGCCGCCGGGCGTGAGGCCGCCGCTTTCCTCGGCGGTGTTGCGGGTCTTCATCCAGAAGTGGCTGATGCTGGCGTTCAGGCGCTTGTCGAGGAATTCGCCCTTGGCGCCGATCTCGTAGGTATTGCCCTGCTCCGGTGACAGCGTGCGGCCCTGCTCGTCCTGCGCGGTCTGCGGCTGGAAGATGCTGGCGTAGCTCGCGTACAGCGACACGTTCGGATGCGCCGCGTAAACCAGCCCGGCATAGGGCGTGAGCACGGCGTTTTCCTGCATGTCCCAGTTCCACCAGTAGGGCGTGCTGTCGTGCTCCTCGTACCGGGTCACGCGCAGTCCTGCGATCAGTTGCAGAGGGTCGGCCATGCGGAAGCGCCCGGCCGCGTACGCATAGCGCTGCTTCTGGCTGAAACTGTTGTCGCCGTAGTTCCAGCCGCTGGCATCGGGCTGAGGCAGCGTGGCGCCGCCCTGGGCGAAGCTAGCCCCCAGGTCCGCGAGCGGAACCAGCGTCAATGGGTTGAGGGGCAACAGCACGTCGCTGCGAAAGCGCGAGATGCCTGCGCCGGCCAGCAGCTCATGCGTGCGGCCCAGCAGGTCGAACGTGCCCTTGACGTCCAGGTTCACCGTCCAGTTGCGGCTCTCCATGTCGCGCCAGCGTCCGAAGCTCGCGCGGTCCTTGTCGTAGAAATAGCCCGCGACCATGTCGTCCATGGCCACGCGTTGGTGCGAGAACTTGAGCGTGGCCGTCCAGTCGCTTGCCAGGCGCTGCTCCAGGCTGCCGAAAAGGGTGAGCGCATTCTGTTCGTACCCGCCCCAGGGGGCGCCGGTATTGAACGAGCGCGGCATCCACGGCACTTCCGCACCCGCGCGGGTGTAGCGCTGGATGGGCTGCGTGGTGCCGATGCCGCGTGCCTCGCGCTGGCGGTAGGTCATGCCTACGTTGAGCAGCGTGCCGGGCGCCAGGTCGGCCTCCAGCGTGCCGTACAGCATCTTGCTGCGGTTCTTCTCGTGGTCGCGGAAGCCTCCCGCATCCATGCCGGACGCCACCAGCCGCCCGCGCAGCGTGCCGGCTTCGTTGAGCGGACCGCCCACATCGGCCTCGGCGCGGTAGCTGTCCCAGCTGCCGGCGCTGGCGCGCACGCTGGCCTGGAAGTCGTGCGTGGGCCGCTTGCGCACCATGTTGACGGTGGCGCCGTAGTTGCCCTTGCCGACCACCAGGCCCGATGAGCCCTTGAGCACCTCGATGCGGTCCATCTCCGCCATGTCGTCGAGCGAGAACAAGGTGCTGGTCAGGTAATACCAGCCGCTGGTGACCTGGGCCATGCCGTCGGTCTGCAGGTTGACGCTGGTGCCGCGCGCCTGGAAGTCGGTGGCGTTGTTCTGGCGGTACACGCCGATGCCGGGCGTCTGCTCCAGCACGTCGGTCAGCGTCTCCAGCTTGAAGTCGTCCATGCGCTGACGCGTCATCACGCTGACGGACTGCGGCGTCTCGCGCAGCGACAGGCCCAGGCCCGTGGCCGTGCGGCTGGGACCGGTCTGCGTGTAGCTGCCCGTGCCTTCGGTGGTGCCGTCATGGCGCACGGCCGCCGCGGCCACGGTGACGGTGGCCAGCGCCACGGCGGCGCCGTCCCCGTCGCCGGCCGGCGCGGGCTGCGGCGCGGCCTGCAGCGTGTAGCCTCCGCCCTCGCGCGCCACGGCGCGCAGCCCGGTGCCTTCGAGCAGCCGCGCGAAACCCTGGGCCACGCCATGGCTGCCTTGCAGGCCCGGGGTGCGCAGCCCGTTCGTCTGCGTGGGCGTGAACGACAGGCTCACGCCCGCCTGCCCGGCGAAGGCCGAGAGCGCCGGGGCCAGCGGGCCGGCGGGAATGGCGTAGCTGCGCGCGGCCTGCTGCGCCTGCGGCTGGGCCATGGCGCCCGGCGGCAAGGCGCTGGCGGCCAGCAGGCAGGCCAGTGCCACGGGGCACAGGGTGGGAGGGGTGGTGCGGTTCATGGATGGATTCCTCGTCGGTGGTGCGGTGGATGCGAGGCCCCGGAGCGGGGCGGTCCACTGCTTGCCGGACGAGGCGGGGCCAAAGTGCCAGCCTGGCGCAAAAAAACTGTCAACCGGCGTCGCGCGGTGCCACGGTGACCCACCAGCGCGTGCGCAGCAGCACTTGCACAGGCAGGGTTTCGCGCAGCAGGGCGAGCACGTAGTCGGTGTCGGCGAGCTGGAAGGCGCCCGAGATGCGCAAATCCGCCACCTCGGGCGCGCAGCGCACCACGCCGGGGCGGTAGCGCGCCAGCTCGGCCAGGAAGTCGGCGAGGCGCATGCCGTCGGCATACAGCACGCCGTGCAGCCAGCCGGGCGCGCCGTCCGGCGCGGCCAGCGGCAGCAGCGCGTTGGATGCGGGCGGCGCGGCCCCGGCGGCGCCGAGGACGGTGTGCTGGCCCGCGTCCACGATCAGCGGCGCGCCGCCGCCGCGCGGCGTGGCCTCCACGCGGTGCTCCAGCACGGTGAGCCGGGTGCGCGCGGCGCCGCCATCGTCCTCGATGCGCACGACGAAGCGCGTGCCCAGCGCGCGCAGGCGGCCCTGGGGCGTCTCGACGATGAAGGGGCGGTGCGCGCCCGGCGCGTCGGGCGCGGTGCGCACGTACACCTCGCCCCGGTGCAGGCGCACCAGGCGCTGCGCATCGCTCCAGGCCACGTCCAGCGCGGTGGCGGTGTTCAGGGTGAGGCGGCTGCCGTCGGCCAGCACGGTTTCGCGGCGCTCGCCGGTGGCCGTGGCGTAGCCGGCCGTCCAGCCCTGCCAGGGCGCGTGGCGCCAGCCCAGCCAGGCGGCGGGCGCGGCCACGCCGAGCGCGGCCAGGGTGCGCAGCACGGCGCGGCGGCTGGCGTGCGTGGCGGGGCGCATGGTGGGGCGCGTGAGCACGGGCACGCCCAGCGCGGGCGGCACGGCGCCGAACTGGCGCGCCAGGCGCTCGGCCTTCTGCCAGGCGGCCTCGTGCGCGGGGTGCGCGGCGCGCCAGCGCGCGCAGGCGGCCAAGTCGGCGGTGCCTGCGTTGCCCGAGTGCAGGCGCACCAGCCACTGGGCCGCCGCGCGGATGACGGCCGGGTCGGGCGTGGACGCCACCGGCGCGCTCATTCCATCAGCGTGAGGCACAGCTCGAACCCCTGCGCCATGTAGCGCTTGACGGTGCGCTCGCTCACGCCCACCTGGGCCGCGATCTGCGCGTAGCCCAGGCCCTGCAGTTGCGAGAGCACGAACACCTCGCGCGCCTTGGGCGCCAGGCGGCCGAGCAGGTCGTCGAGCTGCTGCAGCGCCTGGCGGATGGCGAGCGCGTCCTCGGGCGCGGGGGCGTGCGCCTCGGGCAGCGCGGCGAGGGTGTCGAGCCAGGCCTGCTCCAGCGAGCGGCGGCGCCAGTGGTCGTGCAGCAGGCCGCGCGCGATGGTGGCGAGGTAGGCGCGCGGCGCGCGCAGCCCGGGCAGCACCTCGGGCTTGAGCAGCACGCGCACGAAGGTGTCGTGCGCCAGGTCGGCCGCGCCGTCCGGGCAGCGCAGGCGGCGGTGCAGCAGGGCCAGCAGCCAGCCGTGGTGCTCCCGGTACAGGGCGTGCACGGGATGGGCGGCGGTGCTGGGCGGGGCGTGCATGGCAGGCAATCAATGAGAATTAATCGCATTCTACAGATTGCCTGCAGGCACCCACCCTGCCGGGCGCTGTCAAAATCAGGAGCGCCTGGCGCTTGCTCCATAAGGGCTGGAGGCGATTTTTGCCTGAATCTCAGTCTGGCGCGCCGCGCAGCAGGTACTTCTGCAGCTTGCCCGTGGGGGTGCGCGGCAGCGCGTCCGCGAAGGCGAATTCGCGCGGGATCTTGTAGCGCGCCAGGCGCGGCGCGAGGTAGGCGGCCAGCGCCTCGGGCGTGGGCGTCTCGCCGGGGCGTGGCACGATGCGGGCCGCCACGGTCTCGCCCCATTCGGGGTGCGGCCGGCCGAACACGGCCACGTCGGCCACGCCGGGGTGGGCGGCGAGCGCGTCCTCGACCTCCTTGGAGTACACGTTCTCGCCGCCCGTGACGATCATGTCCTTCATGCGGTCCACGATGTAGAGGTAGCCCGCGCCGTCCAGCCGCGCCAGGTCGCCGCTCCTGTACCAGCCGCCGGGCGCGAACGCGGCGCGCGTGGCCTCGGGGTCGTCCAGGTAGCCGGCCATGGCGCTGGCGCAGCGCAGCCAGATCTCGCCGGTCTCGCCCGGGGCGGCGTCGGTGCCGTCGGGCTTGACCACGCGCAGGTCCACGCCGGGCAGGGCCACGCGGCCAATGGAGCCGGCGCGCTCCACCGGTGTACGCGATTGTGTTGTAAGTAAATACCGGAGCAGGGCCACGCGGCCAATGGAGCCGGCGCGCTCCACCTGCTCCTCGGGGTACAGCGTGGTGCCCACGGGGCCGGTCTCGGTCATGCCGTAGACCTGGTAGAAGCGTTCGCTGCGGTAGGCCGCCGCGAGCTGGCGCGCCGTCTCGGCGCCGATGGGGCCGCCGCCGTAGACCCAGGCGCGCACGCTGGAGAGGTCGTAGCGCGCGAAGTCGGGCACGCGCTGCAGCGGCGCGAGGTACGACACCGGCGCGCCGAAGTACAGCGTCACGCCCTCGTCCTGCACCGTCTGCAGGAAGTGCTGCGGGTGGTATTCGCGCAGCAGCACCACGGTGCCGCCCATGTAGAGCGTGGCGCCGAACCAGTTGTTCAGCGGCGATGAGTGCCAGATCGGCATGGCGATGAGCGTGCGTTCCTCGCGCGTGACCGACAGCGCCAGCGCCGCCGTGATGGCCGCCAGCGCCACGCCCTGGTGGCTGTGCAGGCAGCCCTTGGGCTGGCCCGTGGTGCCCGAGGTGTAGAGCACCTCGGCGATGGCCTCGGGCGCGGGCGGCGCGTCGTCCTGCGCCAGCGGCGCGGCGGCGGCGCGCGCGGCGTCGAAGTCGAGCACGTCGGGCACCGAGCCCTCGGTGCACAGGCGCCGGGCAGGGCTGTCCACGCCGGCCAGCACCGGTGCCAGGGCGGCGTCGAACAGCACGGCGCGTGCGCCGCTGTGGCGCAGGATGTACTGCACCTCGGGCGCCTGCAGCTTGTGGTTCACGGGCACCACGGCCGCGCCCAGGCGCCAGGCGCCGAGCAGGGCATCGACGAAGCCCGGCGTGTTGAAGCACATCAGCGCCACGCGGTCGCCCGCGCCCACGCCGCAGGACTGCAGCACGGCGGCGGCCTGGCCCGAGCGCCGCTGCATCTCGGCGTAGGTGATGGAGGCGCCCGCATGGCGCAAGAAGGGCTTGTGCGGCGTCTTGCGCGCCGCGCTGTCGAAGGCGCAGAGAAGGTCCATGGCGGTTTCTCCCGGCGTCAGGCGGCCAGCGCGCGTGCCAGCAGCGCATCGACGGCGATGGCGCGCGTGTCCAGCGCGCCGACCACGCGGCCCGCGTCGGCGTCGCCGAAGCGCGTGGCGATGAAGGCGTCGGCCACGGCGGCGGGCGCATGGCGGCGTAGCAGCGCGGCCTGGGCCACCAGCACCAGGCGCTGCGCGAGCACGCGCGCCAGCGCTTCGAGCTGCGCGGGCGGCTGGGCCAGCAGGCCGCGCAGCGACTGCAGCGTGGCCAGCAGGCGCGGCTCGCCGGCGGCGGCATCGGCCAGGTCGGCGAACAGCGCCTGCGCCGCCTCGGGCTCGCGCGCGATGGCGCGCAGCACGTCCAGGCACATCACGTTGCCCGAACCTTCCCAGATGGAATTGACGGGCGACTCGCGGAACAGGCGCGCGACCACGCTGGTGTCCACGTAGCCGTTGCCGCCCAGCACCTCCATGGCCTCGCCCGTGCATTCCACGCCGCGCTTGCACACCCAGAACTTGGCGGCGGGCGTGAGGATGCGCTTGTACGCGCGCTGCACGGGGTCGGTCTCGTCCTCGTAGGCCTCGGCCAGGCGCAGCGCCAGCGCCATGGCGGCCTCGCTCTCCAGCGCCAGGTCGGCCAGCACGGCGCGCATCAGCGGCTGCTCGGCCAGGCGCTTGCCGAACACCTCGCGCTGGCGCGCGTAGGCGATGGCCTGCACCAGCGCCTGGCGCAGGATGGCGGCGCTACCCAGCACGCAGTTCAGGCGGGTGTACGTGGCCATCTCGATGATGGTGGGGATGCCCCGGCCTTCCTCGCCCATGAGAATGCCCCAGGCGTCCTGGAACTCGACCTCGCTGCTCGAATTGCTGCGGTTGCCCACCTTGTCCTTGAGGCGCTGCACGTTCACCGCGTTCTTGCTGCCGTCGGGGCGCCAGCGCGGCACGAAGAAGCAGGCCAAATTGGAAGAGGATGGCCCGCCCGCGCCGGTGCGCGCCACCACCAGGTGCGCGTCGCACATGGGCGCCGAGAAGAACCACTTGTGGCCGCGCAGCAGGTATTCGCCGCCGCGCCCGCCCGCGCCGATCGGGGTGGCCACTGTGGTGTTGGCGCGCACGTCCGATCCGCCCTGCTTCTCGGTCATGCCCATGCCGAGCCAGAGCGAGGTTTTCTGCGCCAGCGGCAGGTCGCGCGCGTCGTAGGCCGGGCTCAGCAGCTGCGCCTGCAGCTGTGCCCACAGCGCCGGTTCCTTCTGCAGCACGGGGATGCTGGCCGTGGTCATGGTGGCAGGGCACAGCGTGCCCTGCTCCACCTGGCCGTGCAGGTAGAAGCCCGCGGCCCAGGCGGCCCAGCGGCCCTTGCGCTCGTAGGCGAAGGGCTGCCCGATCAGGCCCTGGCCACGGTACATTTCCATGAGCGCATGCCAGCTCGGGTGGAACTCCACCTGGTCGATGCGGCGCCCGCGCGCGTCGAAGCCGTGCAGCGTGGGCAGGTGGCGGTTGGCCTCCTCGGCCAGGCGCCAGGTGGCGGCGTCGCCCAGGCGCGCGGCGTACTGCGTGAGCGCGGGCAGGGCCCAGCCGGCGTCGGCGCGCTGCAGCGCCTCGGCCAGGGCCGGGTCGGCCGTGAGCAGGTTGATGCCCGTGGGCTCTTCCACCTGGTTGAAAACGGTGTGGGTGTTCCAGTCGGCCATGGGGGCTTGTCTCCTTGTGTGGTGAAAGGAAAGTCTAGGAAAAATGGCCTCGCGAGGTGTTCGGGTTTCAACGCCGCCGCAGGACGCGCCGCAGATCCGCCGCCGCCCGCGCCAGTCGCGCGCCCAGGCGAGCGCGCAGGCGCTGCAGGATGCGTTTGTTCGGGTTTTGCTCGAACGCGGCTACGAGAAAACCACCATCCGCGAGGTGGCGGCCGTGGCCGGCGTGGGCGTGGGCACGTTCTACGAATACTTCGGCAACATGCGCGCGCTGGCGGCGCTGTGCATCCACCAGCGCGTGAAGGCGCTGGCCGATGCGGGGCAGGCCGCCGTCGATGCCGCGCGCGGGCGGCCGCTGGCGCGGGTGCTGGACGCGCAGCTTGACGTGCAGGTGGGCCAGGTGATGGCCGAGGCGCCGGTGTGGGCGGCGCTGTTCCTGGTGGAGCGCCAGGTGTCCACGCCGCAGGCCTTCCGCAAGCACTACGAGGCCTACGTGGCGCTGTGGCAGCGCACGCTGGAGGCGGCGGCCGGCGCGCCACGCGATGCGGCAGGGGCGGCGCGGCTGCTGCACGCCATGACCTACGGCTGGGTCTCGCAATCGCTGCTGGCGCAGGGGCCGCGGGTCGACGCGGCGGCGCTGCGCGCACAGCTCGGGCAGGCTGTGCAGGCCTACGCGGCCACGCTGCAGTCCGGGCCGAGGTGCGCAGAGAACTCCTGAAAGAAGAGCTGCCAGCGCTTGCTGGACAAGCGTTTGAGGCCGATTTGGCTTGTAATCGTTGGGGGCACTCACGGCCCTTTTCATAGCGCGTTACGCAATGCTTGCGCGGCTTTGCGGCTATTTTGGTGCGCTGGCAGCTCTCTTTTTTTAGTGTTTTTGTGGGGTTGCTTCCCGGAGCCGGGACTCGCCCCGGCGGGCGAGGTACTTTCTTGCTGCGCGGCAAGAAAGTACCCAAAGAAACGCGCCCCGCAGTCTGCGACCCCTTCGCTGCGCTACGGGGCACACCTGGGGCGAGACGCTGGCGGGGTGCGCTGCGGAACTCGCTGCGCGCCTGCGGCGCTTCGCTCAAACAGCCGCAGCGAGTCAGTTCACGAAGCATGCGCGACTTCGCGCATGCCACCCCGCCAGCGCCTCGCCCCAGGCGCAGCCTGAAAGGGGGTAAAGACGATCCGGGCCATCGCTGCGCTCGGCCCCCAACACGCAGGCGCTGCGCGCCGCGCGCGCCAGGCCGAGCGCAGCGATGGCCCGTGTGCGGGCTTCAAACCCCTTCTGGCCGTACCGAGGAGCGCAGGGCGTGGGGCGGGCGCGTGTGCCGAAGGACACACGCGCTTCGTGATCTGACTTGCCGCGTCTGTTTGAACGCAGCGCCGTAGGCGCGCAGTGAGTTACGCGGCACCGCCCTGCGCCCGAGCACCGCAGGCTGCCCCGGAGCGAAGCGCAGGGGATACGGACAGCAGGGGCGTGCTTCTTTTGCTTCCTTTTCTTGCACGAGCAAGAAAAGGAAGTCGCCCGCCGGGGCGAGTCCCGGCCTCTCCCCTCAACCCCCCGGCAGAAGATCAAAAAAGAGAGCTGCCAGCGCAGTCCCCACAAGCCCTTGAGCCCCAAAACATCCGAAAACCCGCGTGGATACTGCGCGACACGCTATGAAAAGATGTGTGCATACACAAGCCCGTAGCGTGTAGCGCTGCGAGAGGGGGCCTTCACTTCATCCCCAGCCGCCGGGCGAGCTTGTGCAGGTTGCTCGCATCCACGTCCAGCGCCCGTGCCGCGCGGGCCCAGTTGCCGTCGTGGCGCGCCAGCGCGGCGCCGATGGCGGCGCGCTGGCAGGCGTCCACGGCATCGCGCAGCGGGCCCTCGGCGGCGGGCGCCGCATCGTCGGCGGCCAGCGGCGGCTCCGGCGGGGCCGTGCCGTGCTGGTCCGGGTCCAGGTCGAGCAGCGCGGGCTCCAGCGTCACGATGTCGTTGCGCCCGGCGCCCCGGCTCAGGGTCTTGAGCGCGGCGCGGCTGATGACGTGCTCCAGCTCGCGCACGTTGCCGGGCCAGGGGTAGCGCTGCAGCGCCGCCTGCGCGGCGGCCGACAGGCGCAGGCTGCGCAGGCCCAGTCGCGCGCGGTTCAGCTCCAGGAAGCGCCCGGCGAGCAGCAGCACGTCGGCGCCGCGCTCGCGCAGCGGCGGGATCGGCACCGGGTACACCGACAGCCGGTGGTACAGGTCGGCGCGGAAGGCGCCGCTGGCCACCTGCTCGCGCAGCGGGCGGTTGGTGGCGGCAAGCACGCGCACGTCCACGCGCCGGGGGCGGTCGGCGCCCAGGCGCTGGATCTCGCCGTTCTGCAGCGTGCGCAGCAGCTTGGCCTGCACGGCCAGCGGCAGCTCGCCCACTTCGTCGAGGAACAGCGTGCCGCCCTCGGCGGCCTCGAAGCGGCCGGGCCGGTCGGCCATGGCGCCGGAGAACGCGCCGCGCACATGGCCGAACAGCTCGCTTTCGGCCAGCGTCTCGGGCAGCGCGGCGCAGTTCACGTGCACCAGCGGCTTGCCGCGGCGCGGCGAGTGGCGGTGCAGCCAGCGCGCGAACAGCTCCTTGCCCACGCCGGTCTCGCCTAGCAGCAGCACCGGCAGCGCCGAGCTGGCAACCACGCGCAGCTCGTGCAGCAACTGCGTCAGCGCCGGGCTCTGGCCGACGATCTCGGCGTCCGGGTCGGCGGTGGGCGCGGCCCCTTCGGCGGGCGCGGCGGCGCGGGCCGGGGGCGCCAGGCGCAGCGCCTGGACCTCGCGCTCCAGTTGCGCCATGCGCACCGCCGCTTCGGCCAGGCGTGCGCAGTGCGCCAGTGCGGTGCGCTCGGGCGCGCCGAAGGTGCCGGTGCGCAGCGCGTCGAGCGTGAGCACGCCCCAGGGGCGTTCGTCCACCCACAGCGCCACGCCCATGCAGTCGTGCACCGGCAGCGGGGCGCCCACCAGGGTGTCGAGCAGGCCGTCGTAGGGGTCGGGCAGGGTGCTGTCGTGGTCGAAGCACACCACCTCGCGCCGCGCCAGGATGGCCGCCAGGCGCGGGTGCTGGCGTACGGCGAAGCGCCGCCCCAGCGCCTCGGGCACCAGGCCGTCCATGGCCACGGGGCGCAGGTGCTCCTCCTCCAGCCGCAGCAGCACCACGGCACCGCAGCGGAAGTGCGCGCGCAACTGGCTGGCCAGGCGCTGCAGGCGCTCGGCGGGCGGGTGCGCGGCGGCCAGGTCGGCCAGCAGGGCGGGGTCGATCAGGGTATTCATGACCATACAAGGTTAAAACAACCGCGAATGCATGGGGTGATAAATACCCTATGCGTGCCAAGTGCTTGATTCCCAAGGCGGCCAAGCCTGGCCCGGGGCTTGCATTCACCGAGGGCACCAACTCTGTGAAGGAAGCACCATGAACATCGACAAATTCAAGCACCAGCACGTGGACATCCTGCGGCGCATCGCCGCCCTGCGCGAGCTGACCCATGCGGGCGTGGCGCGCAATGCCGAGGCCATCGCCCAGGGCATCGTGGCCATGAGCTCGGTCATCAAGCTGCACCTGTCCGTGGAGGACCAGGCGCTGTACCCGGCGCTGCAGCGCGGCGAAGACGCCGAACTGGCGCGCCTGGGGCAGCGCTTCCAGGTGGAGATGGGGCCGATCGCCGCCGCCTTCGACCAGTTCGCGCGGCGCTGGAACACCGCGCAGCGCCTGCGCGAGGACGAGGCTGCGTTCCGCGCAGCCGCCAACGACGTGCTGCGCCGCGTGCACGAGCGCATGCGCCACGAAGACCGCGATTTCTACCCGCGCGTGGAGGCGCAGCATGCCGAGGCGGCGGCCTGCTGAGGTTTCGCGCTCCGTTTTCCTCTCCCTGCCTCAGGTTTGCGCCGGCCTTGTGCCGGCGTTTTTTTACCGACTGAAACACTGGGTCTTTGTGCTGGGTCAAAAGGGGTGAATAACTACCTATAGTGTTCCGATGGTCTGTTGCACACTACAGGTAGTGTTTCACCTGAAGGAGCAAGCCGCATGTCCTCCCCCCTGGCCACCCTGCCGCGCGACGTGATCCAGCGCGACGGCGCCCGCGCCGCGTTCGACGCCCACCGCATCCGCTCGGCCATCGCGCGTGCCGGCAGCGCCACCGGCGAATTCGGCGAGGACGAGGCGCAACTGCTCACCGCCCAGGCCACCAAGGTGCTGGTCCACCGCTTTCGCGGCGAGGCGCCCGCCATCGAGCAGATCCAGGACGTGGTGGAGCAGACGCTGATCGCCGCCAACCACCTGCAGACCGCGCGCGCTTACATGGCCTACCGCCAGCGCCACGCCACGCTGCGCGCCGACCGGCAGACGCTGGTGCACGTGGAAAGCTCCATCAACGAATACCTCACGCGCGCCGACTGGCGCGTGAACGCCAACGCCAACCAGGGCTACTCGCTCGGCGGGCTGATCCTCAACGTGGCCGGCAAGGTCACGGCCAACTACTGGCTCTCGCACGTCTACGCGCCCGAGATCGGCGAGGCGCACCGCAACGGCGACATCCACATCCACGACCTCGACATGCTGAGCGGCTACTGCGCCGGCTGGTCGCTGCGCACGCTGCTGCACGAGGGGCTGAACGGCGTGCCGGGCAAGGTCGAGGCGGGGCCGCCGAAGCACATGAGCTCCGCCGTGGGGCAGATCGTGAACTTCCTCGGCACCTTGCAAAACGAATGGGCGGGCGCGCAGGCGTTCTCCTCGTTCGACACCTACATGGCGCCCTTCGTGCGCAAGGACGCGATGGACTATGCCGCCGTGCGCCAGTGCATCCAGGAGCTGGTCTACAACCTCAACGTGCCCTCGCGCTGGGGCACGCAGACGCCGTTCACCAACCTCACCTTCGACTGGACCTGCCCCGAGGATCTGCGCGAGCAGGTGCCGGTGATCGGCGGCGTGGAAATGCCCTTCTGCTACGGCGAATTGCAGGCCGAGATGGACCTCATCAACCGCGCCTACATCGACGTGATGACCACGGGCGACGCCAAGGGCCGCGTGTTCACCTTCCCCATCCCCACGTACAACATCACGCCCGACTTTCCGTGGGAGAGCGAGAACGCTGCCGCGCTGTTCGACATGACGGCCAAGTACGGCCTGCCGTACTTCCAGAACTTCATCAACTCCGAGCTTTCGCCGAACATGGTGCGCTCCATGTGCTGCCGGCTGCAGCTCGACCTGCGCGAGCTGCTCAAGCGCGGCAACGGCCTGTTCGGCAGCGCGGAGCAGACGGGCAGCCTGGGCGTGGTCACCGTGAACTGCGCGCGGCTGGGCTACCTGCACGCGGGCGATGAGGCGGGCCTGTTCGCGGCGCTGGATCGCCTGCTCGAACTCGGCAAGCAGAGCCTGGAAGTCAAGCGCAAGCTGATCCAGCGCCTCATGGACCAGGGCCTGTTCCCCTACACCAAGCGCTACCTGGGCACGCTGCGCAACCACTTCTCCACCCTGGGCGTGAACGGCATCAACGAGATGGTGCGCAACTTCACGCACGATGCCCACGACATCACCAGCGCATGGGGCCACGCCTTTGCCGTGCGCCTGCTGGACCACGTGCGCGAACGCATGACGGCCTTCCAGGAGGAAACCGGCCACCTCTACAACCTGGAAGCCACGCCCGCCGAAGGCACGACCTACCGCTTCGCCAAGGAAGACAGGAAGCGCTGGCCCGCCATCCTGCAGGCCGGCACGGCGGAGCAGCCCTACTACACGAACTCGTCGCAACTGCCCGTGGGCTACACCAGCGACCCGTTCGACGCGCTGCAGCGCCAGGAAGCCTTGCAAGGCAAGTACACCGGCGGCACCGTGCTGCACCTTTACATGGGCGAGCGCATCTCCAGCGGCGCCGCCTGCCGCGAGCTGGTCAAGCGCGCGCTGACCAACTTCCGCCTGCCCTACATCACCGTCACGCCGACGTTCTCCATCTGCCCCACGCACGGCTACCTCGCGGGCGAGCACCAGTTCTGCCCCACGTGCGATGAAGAGCGGCTGGCGGCCAAGCGCCGGCGCCTGCTCGCGGCTTGAAGCCAAATCGGCCTCCAGCCCTTACCCATCAAGCGCAAGCAGCTATCAAAACCGTAGTTTCCAACCCCCCAAGGAGTTCACCATGAGCCATTTCTCCACCACCGAACAAACCGCCCTGGCCGCCGTGCAGCTCACCGACGACGAGCGCCAGCCCTGCGAGGTCTGGACGCGCGTGATGGGCTACCACCGCCCCGTGGCCAGCTTCAACACCGGCAAGCAGGGCGAGCACAACGAGCGCCAGTTCTTCGCCGAGCCCGCACGTGGCTGCAGCTACCACTGCTGAGGCCCTGCCTGCAGCCAGGCTGCGCATCGGCGGCCTGACGCCGCTCACCACCATCGACTTCCCCGGCAAGCTGGCGGCCGTGGTGTTCTGCCAGGGCTGCCCCTGGCGCTGCGGCTACTGCCACAACCCCGGCCTGCTCGACGCCACCCAGCCCGGCGCGCTGGACTGGGGCGACGTGCTGGCCCTGCTGCGCCAGCGGCGCGGCCTGCTCGACGGCGTGGTGTTCTCGGGCGGCGAGCCGCTGGCGCAGTCCGGCCTGCCCGATGCGCTGGCGCAGGTGCGCGCGCTGGGCTATGCCACCGCGCTGCACACCGGCGGCATGTACCCCGAACGCCTGGCCGCCGTGCTGCCGCTGCTCGACTGGGTCGGGCTGGACGTGAAGGCCCCCTGGGCGCGCATGCCCGCCATCACCGGCACGTCCGGCAGCGGCGCGCGGGTGCGCGCCTCGCTGGCGCTGCTGCTGGCCAGCGGCGTGGCGCACGAGTGCCGCACCACCTGGCACCCCGGCCTGTATCCCGTGGAGGAATTACAGGCCCTGGGCGAGGAGCTGCGGCACCTGGGCCTGCGCCACTGGGTGCTGCAGCCCTGCGAAGACGCGCGCGCGCCCGGCAGCGCCCATGCCGCCCGGCAGGCGCTGGCGCAGCCCCTGCCTGGGCTGGCAGGGGCCGTGCTGCGGGGCTAAGCCTGGAAACGGCAGTTGACCGCTTGCCATTTTCACAAGGGCCGCATGGATAGTGACATTCGCTGCTTCGTTGCCGTTCGCCTGCGGGGTGAACCACGCTACGCGCCCGCCAGCGCCGCGCTCGCCGCGCCATGCGGCGTTGCTCCTCCTTGCGGGCAGGCGCCCGCCGCGTCGTCGCGCCTTGCCTGGCACGCCGATCACGGCACTGGCGAACGCGTTCAACTGCCGTTTCCAGGCTGAACGTCTGTCAACGATCTTTTCCAGCCGCCATGCCGCGCGGGCGCGGGCTTTATCCTCGCCGCTTTGTCGTGCGAAGGAGAAGATGTATGCAATGGCGCGCAATGCCCCTGGCCCTCGGGATGCTGGCGTTGGCCCTGGCCGGCTGCGGCGGTGGCGGCGGCTCTGCACCGTTGCCGCCCGCACCCCCGCCGCCGCCCCAGCCGGGGCAGCTGCTGTCGGCCCAGAGCCTGGCCGAGATCGGCGTGGACGCCTTCACCGCCGCCGTGGCCGCGGGCACCAGCCGGATTCCGCCGCTGCAGCCGCGCTACGGCGTCTCCACCTACCGCCTGACCTACCTGACGCAGGATGCCGACGGCGCGCTCGTCGAAGCCTCCGGCCTCGTGGCCGTGCCGCAAAAGGCGGCGGGCGCGGCGGCCAGTCCGGTGCTGGGCTACCAGCACGCCACCACGTTCGCCAATGCCGATGCGCCCTCGCTCAACCTGGCGCCGAGCGAGCCGCCGCTGGTGCTGGCCTCGCTGGGCTACATCGTCGTCGCGGCGGACTACGTGGGCTTTGCGCACAGCAACGCCACGGCCCACCCCTACCTGCAGTCGCAGGCCACGGCACGTGCCGTGCTCGACATGCTCGACGCCGCGCAGCAGTGGCGCCGCGCCGCCCGCGTGGCCGACAACGGCCAGCTGTACCTGCTGGGCTATTCCGAGGGCGGCTACGCCACCATGGCCGCGCAGCGCGAAATGGAGCGCACGCGCAGCGCGCTGCTGCCGCCGCTGCGCGCTGCCCTGCCCGCCGCCGGCCCCTTCGACATGCAGGTGACCCTGGACACGCAGCTCGACCGCGTGCGCGACGAGTACCCCGCCATCGGCTGGATGCTCAGTCCCGGCACGCTGCGCCACCTGGGCGCCTCGGTGCGCGCCGAAGTGCGCCGCCTGCTGCTGCGCGCGCTGGTGCCGAGCGACGCCGACGTGCGCTACGACGCGCGTTTCCTCGACACCTACCTGGCCGACGACCAGGAGACGCTGCGCGCGCAAAGCAGCGTGCACTGGGGCTGGACGCCGAGCGCGCCGGTGTACCTGTTCCATGGCCGTGACGACGCCACCGTGCCCTTCGCCGCCTCGCTGTCGGCCTACGACACCCTGCGCGCCAGCGGTGGCGCGCCGGTCAGCCTGCGCGAATGCAGCAGTGCCGTGCCCAGCGGCCACACTGCCTGCGTGCCAGAGTACTTCGGCTATGCGCTGGCGGTGATGGGCACGCCGCCCTGACGCGCCGCGGCCGCGCGCGGTTTCAGGGGTGCGCGCTGGTGTGGGCCAGCGTCACGTCCTCGTACAGCGCCCGCAGCGGCAACTGCAGGCCGACGCTGGCGAATTCGACCTGCTGGTCCACGGCGTCGAACGGGTAGAGCACCCAGCGGCCGGCGTCGTCGCGGCGGAACAGATCGACGCTCAGGCGCTCGCTGTCGATGAGCACGTACTCGCGCAGGCCGGGCAGCTTGCGGTAGGCGGCGAACTTCGCGCCCCGGTCGTAGGCGCTGGTGGAGGGCGAGAGCACTTCCACCACCAGGCTCGGGGCGCTCTTGTAGTGGCTCTGCGCGCGGTCGGCGGCGGCGCAGGTGACGAACACGTCGGGATAGAAAAAGGCGTTGTCCTCTTCCACGCGCAGCTTCATGTCGGAGATGAATACGCTGCAGGGGCCGCCGCGCAGGTGGCCGCGCAGGGCCATGTACAGATTGCCCGCGATCGTCACATGCGCGTCGGAGGCGCCGGACATGGCGAACACTTCGCCGTCGAAGTATTCGTTCTTGCCGGGCTGGCCGGCCTCCCATGCGAGGTAGGCATCGGCATCGAAGCGGGGTTGGCATGCGGGCAAGGTCATGGCGGGCTCCAGGGCATCGGCGCATTGAACCACAGCGCGCTACCCCTGCACCACCCGCAGCACTTCCGCCCCGTAGGCTTCGAGCTTCTTCGCCCCCATGCCGCTGATGCCCTGCAGGTCTTCCAGCGTGGCCGGGTTGCGCTCGGCGATGGCCGCCAGCGTGGCGTCGTGGAAGATCACGTAGGCCGGCAGGTTGTGCGCGCGCGCCACCTCGGCGCGCCAGGCCTTCAGGTTGATGAAGCGCACCTGCGCGTCCGCGCCCAGGTTGGCGGCGGCCACGGGCGGCGCGGCGGCGCGGCGCGCCTTCTTCGGCGCGGCGTGGGCCGAGGCCTCGCGCAGCATCACGGTCTGCTCGCCGCGCAGCACCGGGCGCGAGCCGTGCGAAAGCGTCAGCGTGTCGAAGCTGTGGCCGTTCTCCATGGCCACGCGGTGCACGCCCACGGCGCCCACGGCCAGCAACTGGCGCAGCACGCCGCGCAGCTGCGCCTCGGAATACTGCGCGCCGAGGTTGAAGGTGGAGAGCTTGTCGTGCCCGAACTGGCGCACCTTGTCGGTGAGCTTGCCGCGCACGATGTCCATCAGGTGGCCCACGCCGAAGGTCAGGCCGCTGGCCTCGTGCACGCGGTAGATGGTGGACAGCAGCTTGCGCGCGGCGTCGGTGCCGTCCCACACCGCCGGGGGGGCGATGCAGTTGTCGCAGTTGCCGCAGGGTTTCGAGGTTTCGCCGAAGTAGGAAAGCAGGCGCTGGCGGCGGCAGTCGGTGGCCTCGGCCAGGGCCAGCAGGGCGTCGAGCTTGGCGCGCATCACGGCCTTGAACTCCTCGCCCGCCTCGCCGTCGTCGATCATGCGGCGCTGGTTCACCACGTCCTGCAGGCCATAGACCATCCAGGCGTCGGCGGGCAGGCCGTCGCGCCCGGCGCGGCCGGTTTCCTGGTAGTAGCCCTCGATGTTCTTGGGCATGTCCACGTGGGCGACGAAGCGCACGTCCGGCTTGTCGATGCCCATGCCGAAGGCGATGGTCGCCACCACCACCACGCCGTCCTCGCGCAGGAAGCGGTCCTGGTGCGCCTGGCGCGTGTCGGCGGGCAGGCCGGCGTGGTAGGGCAGGGCGTCGATGCCGGCCTGCGCCAGCGCCTCGGCCATTTCCTCGACGCGCTTGCGCGACTGGCAATAGACCACGCCCGCGTCGCCCAGGTGCTCGCGCTCGATGAAGCGCAGCAGTTGCGCCAGTGGCTCCTTCTTCTCCTCGATGCGGTAGCGGATGTTGGGCCGGTCGAAGCTGCTGAGGAACAGGCGCGCGCCCTGCAGCCGCAGTCCTTCGACGATGTCGGCGCGCGTCAGCTCGTCGGCCGTGGCCGTGAGCGCGACGCGCGGCACGCCCGGGTAGCGCTCGTGCAGGATGGACAGTTGCCGGTACTCGGGGCGGAAGTCGTGGCCCCACTGGCTCACGCAGTGCGCTTCGTCGATGGCGAACAGGCCGAGCTGCCCGCGCGCGTGCAGGTCGTCGAGCAGGCCGAGGAAGCGCTCGGTCGTCACGCGCTCGGGCGCGGCGTACAGCAGCGTGATCTCGCCGCGCGCCAGGCGCCGCTCCACGTCCAGCGTCTGCTGCCAGTCGAGCGTGGAGTTGAGGAAGGCCGCGTCCACCCCGGCTTCGTGCAGCGCGCCCACCTGGTCGTGCATCAGCGCGATCAGCGGCGACACCACCACGGTGACGCCGCGCCCCGCGTCGCGCCGCACGATGGCCGGCACCTGGTAGCACAGGCTCTTGCCGCCGCCCGTGGGCATGAGCACCAGCGCGTCGCCGCCCGCGATGACGTGCTCCACGATGGCCTCCTGCGGGCCGCGGAACTGCGCGTAGCCAAAGACATCGTGGAGGACGGAATGCGCTGGAGACACAGGGATGCTCTATCTTTGATAGCTGATGGCGCTTGACTGGCAAGCGCTGGAGGCCGATTTTGCCCGCAATGCCGGGGCGGCGTGCGCGTGGTGGCGCGGCTGCGTATTGTGGGGGCGTATTGTGCGCGCACCCCAGGCTGCCACGCGCAGTCCATGAGCCCGGCGCGGCCCATGCGCGGGCCACCGCGCAAGGGCCGCCCCGCCGCGCTGGCTGCGTCCCCCTGCCCGCATGGCGCAGCCATGCGAGAGCGGGGGGAAGCGGCGCAGCCGCTCAGGGGGGTGTTGTTTTGCCTCAGAGCCCCAGGAACTTGAACGGCGCCGCCGGCCGGAACGCGCGCGTGGCGTCGCCCGCGAAGGCGTGGCGCTGGTCCGGGCCCAGGTCGAGCAGCAGCACCTTGCCGCTTTCGGCGCTGAAGTCCACGGCCTTGAGATCGACCCAGAAGGTGTTGGGCGTGAGGGCCGACTCGAAGAAGTACAGCTTGCGCTGGTGGTCGAAGACGGTGCGCCAGCGGGTCGAGGAGATGTTGGGCTGCCCGGGCGTGCTGATGCCGTAGGGCACCGAGACGTTGCGGATCACGCTGAAGACGCTGGCCAGCGCCTTGTCCGGGTCCGGGTCCTTCGGGATGGCGTTGACGTAGAACGCGGCCCGGGCGAAGCGGTCGGCCGCGCGGTTGGTGCCCGGCAGCATGGTGGTGCCGCCGATCTGCTGCCAGTAGGCGTTCAGCGCCAGCTGCTGCTCGAACACCGGCGAGTTGGTCATCACCTGGTAGCTGCGGCTGTGGTGGATCACCTGGCGCCCGCCGATGTACTCGACGATGGCGCTGTCGCCGCTGGCGTCCGACATCGACAGGTGCAGCGTGGTCAGGCGGCTCTCGCCCGGCACGTTGTCGGTCACCAGGGTGAAGGGCTGCTGCTCCAGCGCCGCCACGGCCTCCTGGACGGTGGCGAAGTTGTCCAGCACGTACTGCGCCCAGGCCGCGATGGTCAGCCCGGGCTTGCTCTGCGCATCGAAATGCGGGTACTGCGACTCGGCCAGCCACAGCAGGTTGGCGTGCAGCCCGGCCTCGTTCACGCCGTCGGTGGTGGACACGTCGTAGCCCGAGGTGACGACGCTGCCGTAGCGCGAGGTCCAGCGCAGCGAGTTCGGGCCGGCCTCGCCGCTGCGCGCCATGCCGCGCGGCAGCACCCACAGGTTGCTGGTGATGTCGCTCTTCCAGTCCATCGAGCGCGCCGTGACCACCTGGCCGTTGGCGCCGTGGTAGACCAAACGCGTGCAGGCCCAGGCGGTGGACAGCGCCGCGAGTCCGGCCAGGCCCGCCAGCAATGCGCCGCGCAGGGACCGGGAAAGGGAGAATGACTGCATCGGAAACACCTTTCATGCCAGGGTTGAGAGGAAACCGGCGCCATCATGCGCCCTTTGGCGGGCAACCGCGCGGTATCCGCACGCGCGCGGCTGGAAAATGCGCGGCCCGCCAGGGCCCCAGGCCCCGGCTTTCTACAATCGCCCCCCATGACCCTGCCGACCTACACCCGCGCCCAGCAGCTCCCCGCCATCCTGCGCGAGCGCATCGCCATCCTCGACGGTGCCATGGGCACGATGATCCAGCGCTTCAAGCTCACCGAGGCGCAGTACCGGGGCGCGCGCTTCGCCGACTTCCCGCGCGACGTGAAGGGCAACAACGAGCTGCTGTCGCTCACGCGGCCCGACGTGATCCGCGACATCCACGAGGGCTACCTGGCCGCGGGCGCCGACCTGATCGAGACCAACACCTTCGGCGCCACCACCATCGCGCAGGACGACTACCACATGGCCGGCCTGGCCTGCGAGATGAACCTGGAAAGCGCCAAACTGGCGCGCGCGGCCTGCGACAAGTTCTCCACGCCGGACAAGCCTCGCTTCGTCGCCGGCGCGCTTGGCCCCACGCCCAAGACCGCCAGCATCAGCCCCGACGTGAACGACCCCGGCGCGCGCAACGTGACCTTCGAGCAGCTGCGCGCCGCCTACCTGGAGCAGACGCTGGCGCTGATCGAGGGCGGCTCGGACGTGATCCTGGTCGAGACCATCTTCGACACGCTCAACGCCAAGGCCGCGCTGTTCGCCGTCGATGAAGCCTTCGAGCAGACCGGCGAATGCCTGCCCATCATGGTCAGCGGCACCGTCACCGACGCCTCGGGCCGCATCCTCAGCGGCCAGACCGTCACCGCCTTCTGGCACAGCGTGCGCCACGCGAATCCGCTCACCATCGGCCTGAACTGCGCGCTGGGCGCGGCGCTGATGCGCCCCTACATCCAGGAACTGGCCAAGGCCGCGCAGGGCACCTTCATCAGCTGCTACCCCAACGCCGGCCTGCCCAACCCCATGAGCGACACCGGCTTCGACGAAACGCCCGAAGTCACCAGCCGCCTGGTGCACGAGTTCGCCGCCGAGGGCCTGGTCAACGTGCTGGGCGGCTGCTGCGGCACCACGCCCGACCACATCGCCGCCATTGCCCAGGCCGTGCAGGGCGTCAAGACCCGGCCGCTGTTCTACCGCGAGTGAAAGAGCACCCCCTGGGTCGCTTCGCGCCTTCTCCCTCTCTCACGCTTCGTGTGGGAGGGGGAGCGCTAGCTCAGCGCGGCGGGGCGGCCACGGCAAGGCTGCCCGCGCTTGGGCCGTGCCGGTTGCATGGGCGGCGCGCAGCGCAATGGACTGATGTTGATGAAAAACGGCTGCAAGGCGCACCAGGAAAGCGCGGGTAGCTATGGTTTTTGATAAACGCTAGCCAGGCTGGCGCGCGCGCCGCAGAATGCGGGGCGATACCGCCCCTGCCGCCCGCGCCGCCATGTCCGTGAACCTGCCCCCCGTCCCGCAGCCGCCCGCCCTGGTGCTGGCCGAGGCTGCGCTGCAGCGCCAGAACGCCCTGCTGGGCGCCAGCCGCGACACGCCGCTGCCTGCGCCCAGCCCGTCGGCCGCACCATCGCCCGCTGCGGCGCCGGCCCCGCTGCCCCCGGCGCCGCAGGTGCCCGACCAGGTCAGCCTGTCCGCCCAGGCGCGCGCCAGCCTGCTGGCCAGCGGCCCTGGCGTGGGCGAGGCGGGCACGCCGCGCCAGCCCGGCGTGGCACCCGGTGCAGCCGCGCACACGTCAGTTGCTGCGCCCCCTTCGGCGCCGCTGTCCGCCCCCCCGGGCCGCCCCGCGCTGCCGCAGGGCGCCGCCGCGCCCGTGCTGCCGCCTTGGCCGGCCACGGGCGTGGGCGCGCCGCTGCGCGCCATGGTGTCCATGCTGGTGCAGCAGCTCACGGCGCCGGTGCAGCCGCAGCGCGTGCTGGCCGTGCAGCCCTGGCCCGCGGCGCTGCTGCCGCAGGTCGATGGCGAGCACGCATCCCCCGATCTGCCGCCGTTGCAGACCTGGCTGGTGCGCCAGGGCGTGGTGCAGACCGAGCAGGGCCCGCGCGGCTTCGCCCTCACGCTGCGCGTGCCCCAGCCCTGGCTGCAGGCCCAGCCGCAGGCGCCCACGGCCGCTCCGGCCGCCGCCCCGGGCGGCGGCGCGCCGCTCGCGGCCGCGTTCGCGGGCAAGCCCGAGGCCTTGCAGTCGGGCACCTGGGCACTGGTGCTGCAGCCGGCCACGCCCGCTGCCGCGCGTGCCAGCGCGCTGCTGACGCTGGACTTCCAGCCCCTGGCCCAGCCCGCGCTCTACGGCCGCGAACTGCTGCAGGCGCGCAGCGACCCCTGGCTGCTCATGGCCGCGCTGCAGGCCAGCGGCCAGTTGCCCAAGGACGAAGAGCTGGTGCGCGAGCATGAGGCGCAGCTGTGCCAGTCGCACGGCTGCCCCTACGCCGGGCGCGCGCCGTGCGAGCAGCCGTTCTGCCTGGCGCTGCGCACGGTGCTGCCCGCCGACGCGGTCGATCCACAGCCGCCCGTGGCGTGACGCAAATGCTCCTGCTTTGATAGCTGCCAGCGCTTGCCAGGCAAGCGCTGGAGGCTGATTTGGCTTGTATTACGGGTACAGTCCGCGCACTTCGCGCGCGTGCAGGATGCGCTTGCACGCGACGATGAAGGTGGCCGTGCGCAGGCTCACCTTGTTCTCCTGTGCCACCTGCCAGATGGCGGCGAAGGCGTTCTGCATGATGTGCACCAGGCGGGCGTTGATTTCGTCCTCGGTCCAGAAGAAGCTGGAGAAATCCTGCACCCACTCGAAGTAGCTCACCGTCACGCCGCCGGCGTTGGCGATCACGTCGGGCAGCACCAGCACGCCCTTGTCGTGCAGGATGTCGTCGGCCTCGGGGGTGGTGGGGCCGTTGGCGCCTTCGATGACCATGCGCGCCTGGATGCGCGCTGCGTTGTCCTTGGTGATCTGGCCTTCGAGCGCGGCGGGAATCAGGATGTCGCAGGCCACGCCCCAGAATGCGTCGTCGGCCATGTGCTCGCCGCCGGCGAAGCCGCCCACGCCGCCCTGCGCCTTCACGTGGGCCAGCAGCGCGGGCACGTCCAGCCCGCTGGCGTTGTGCACGGTGCCGGTGTGGTCCTGCACGGCCACCACCTTGGCGCCCGCGTCGGCGAACAGCTTGCCCGCCGTGCCGCCCACGTTGCCGAAGCCCTGCACGGCCACGCGCGCGCCCTCGATCGCCAGGCCGGTGAGCTTGGCGGCCTCCACGCCCACGGTGAACACGCCGCGCCCCGTGGCCTCGATGCGGCCCAGCGAGCCGCCGATGTCCACCGGCTTGCCCGTGACCACGCCGGTGGCGGTGGCGCCCACGTTCATGGAGTAGGTGTCCATCATCCAGGCCATGACCTGGCCGTTGGTGTTCACGTCGGGTGCCGGAATGTCCTTGGTCGGGCCGATGAGCAGGCCGATCTCGCTGGTGTAGCGGCGCGTCAGGCGCTCCAGCTCACCCGTGGACAGGGTCTTGGGGTTGACGCGGATGCCGCCCTTGGCGCCGCCGTAGGGCACGTTCACGGCCGCGTTCTTCACCGACATCCAGGCCGACAGGGCCATCACCTCGGACAGCGTCACGTCCTGGTGGAAGCGCACGCCGCCCTTGCCCGGGCCGCGGCTCAGGTTGTGCTGCACGCGGTAGCCCTCGAAGTGGGCGATGGTGCCGTTGTCCAGCTCGATCGGCACGTCCACGATCAGCGCGCGCTTGGGGCGCTTGAGCGTTTCCACCCAGCGCGCGAGGCTGCCCAGGTAGGGCGTGACGCGGTCCACCTGCTGCAGGTAGATGCCCCAGGGGCCGAGGTTGTGGGGGTCGAGGTAGGAAGGCAGCGGGTGTGCCGCCGTGGCGATGCCGGACGGGTTCGACATGAAGAAGTCTCCTTGTGGAAGTCAAGCCGCGCAGCTTACTCCCCGGTTTTTGCGCTGTCCAAGGCGGCTGTGTTTGGCCGGCATGCGGCGCGTGCATAGGCCCTTTGCCCGGCAGGGGCACTTTCATGCTCCTGAAACGAGAGCTGCTTGCGCTTGGTGGGTAAGGTCTGGAGGCGTTTTTCCCTTGAAATGCCGCGGCCATGAAAAACGGCCCCCGAAGGGGCCGTGGATCCATCTTGCGCAGCCCTTTACTGCACCACCACCGTGAGCGTGGCCCCTTGCGGCACGCTCAGCTGTTCCTGGTACACGCCCTTGTCGTTGGCCTGGCGCGTGAGCGGGAAGTGGCCGTGGCCAGCGAGGGTGGGCGGCACCGCGTCGGGCAGCTGGCGCACCTTGGCGTAGTCCGGGCCGTTGATGCCCACGAGCGTGAAGCCGCTGGCATCGTTGCGCTGCGGATAGCCATACCCCTGCGGGCTGGCGGCGCCGGGCAGTAGCGCGATGCTGGCACCCCAGCGCGGCAGTGTGCCGGCCAGGCCAGGGCCGCCGGCGGTGGTGATGGCGTTGTCCAGCACCGTCCACGAATCGGTGGAGGAGGTGTTCTTCAGCATTTGCTGGTAGAAGCCCACGCCGTACTGGCGCAGCAGGTAGGCGCCGTACGAGCCGACCACGTTGTAGCCGAAGCAGGTGCTGCCCGTGCTCCATTCGGTCGGGTCGCAGTTGAAGCCCGAACGGGCAAGCCATGCGGGCACGTGCTCGTCGCGTGCGGTGTTGTAGCCGGGGGTGATGCGCTCGCCCAGCACGTCTTCGACCATCACGGCGGACATTTCCTCCAGGAAGGTGTCGAAGCCATACGACATGCCGCGCAGCACCCGGCGCTGGTAGAAGTTGACCATGTGCACGAACTCGTGCGCCAGCGTGCTGATCTGCACGTCCATGCCCCTGGCCAGGTCCAGGTACACCGTTTCCGTGTCCATGTAGAACGACAGGGACTCGTTGCTGTATTTGAGCTGCCCGATGCTGGGGTTGGCCTGCAGGTTGTTGAGCGACCAGAAGTAGCCCAGCAGGCCATACGGCTTGCCGTCGGGCACGAAGTTCACGAACACGATGTCGATGGGCTGCTCGGCGGCGATCAGGTTGTTGTAGCCGTGGGCGCCCCAGGGCTGGCCCGCCAGGCCGGTGACCAGGCCGTACACGGAGTTGGCCGGGCGGGCAAAGCGCTCCATGAAGGTGTCGAGCATGGCATCGGTCATCTTGCCCGCGCCGGCTTCCGAGTCTTCGAGCCACAGGTTGATGACGCGCCCGTCGGCAAAGGTCTTCTGCCGCTTGAGCGTGGCGGTGCGCTGCTCCATCCCGTTGTCCGCGTTGATGTACCAGGTACGCTGTGCGCCCACGGCCGCCTTGGTGGTGGCTGCCTTGGCCTGGCCGGCGCCGGCCTTGCCCAGGTGGGCGGCCGCGTCGAACTGGCGCACGGCCTCGGGGATCTGGTTGCGGTGCGCGTGCGCATCGCCGTCCTGCTGCGCCTTGGCCGTGGTGGCGGGTGTCAGCGTCAGGGCCGGCATCTGCACGCCGGACGCGTTGGGGTTGGTGTAGACCAGTGTCACGGCGCGCTGGCCCACGTTCTCCAGCGCCACGGGAATGCTGGCTTCCTTCTCGCCGCTGTTGGTGTAGCTCCACACGCCCACGCCCTCGCCGCTGTAGCGGGTGTTGCTGGCGGCGCCGCAGAAGGCGCCGCTGCAGGCGGCCGTGAGCGCCGAGACGGGGGCGGGCGGGGTGGGGTCGCTGCCGCCACCGCCGCCGCCGCAGGCGGTGGCCAGCAAGCCCAGGGCGACGATGGATGCGCCGTGGCGCACGCGCTGCATGTTCATCACAAGACCTCCCGAGAAAATGATGCGATGGCCCTTGCACGGTGCGGGCCATCGCCATGTGACCGGGGCGACTATAGCGGGGCCCGCGCAGCGCGCGGCCGGGGATTTCTCAGCGGGGCGTGGCTGTGGGGGCGGGCGCGGCGCCCGGCTCCGGCACGTAGACCATGGAGCCGTCCTTGAGCTTGTACGCCACGCCCGCCTTGGCGCCCTGGCCCTCGCCGATCTCGCCGCTGGCCTTGTAGTGCTCGATCTTCTGGCCGTCCTTGACGATGACCTCCATGTTCTCCTTGCCCGGGTTCTTGATGACGGTGACCTGCTCGGCGCTGAACGGGTTGGCCGGGCTCTGCGCCACGGCCAGCAGCAGCGCGGCGATGATGACCAGGAACACGTCGATCAGGTTCACCACCGAGAGAATGGGATCGTCCCCCTCGTTCTCGTCCATCAGGCGCAGGTGCTTCATGCCGTGGCCTCCGTCAGCGGGGCCAGCCCCTCGGCATGGGCCGGCGGGGCCGGGGCCATGTCCTGCTCGATGGCGGCCAGGTCGGCGGCGTACCAGCGTTTGCGCACGTTCACCACGGTGAAGCTGATGGCCGCCGCCAGCAGCGCCAGGATCACCGCCGAGAACGCCACCATCAGGCTGCGCGACACGTCGGCGAGCTGCCCGTCGGCCAGCGCCTTGAGCGCCGGGCCCATGGGGATCATGGTCGCCACCAGGCCCAGCATGGGCGCCACGCGCGTGGCGATGCGCGCGAACTCCAGGCGCTTGACGGCCAGCGTCTCCAGCTCCACCACCGTGATGCCGGGCTGCGCCGCGCGCGCGGCCCGCAGCTCGAAGCCCGCCGCCTGCCCGCGCAGGCGCGCCACGGCCTGCCAGGCGAAGGCGCCCAGCGCGTAGAAGGCGTGTGCGAACAGCGCGGCGATGGCGATGAGCACGGGGTAGAGGAAGAGCTGGCTGATGTCGTACATCGCCACTTCGATGGGGGTGTTCATGGTTTCAGGCTCCTTGCAAGATGAATCGGTGGGCGGCGGCGCGCTGGCGCCAGGCGCCGCCAAGGGTGAGGGCCGCCAGCAGCAGGCCGAAGGCCAGGTTGCGCAGCGGCGCGCCGGGCGGCGGTGCGTCGTCCGGCGGCGTCACGGGCTGCATCAGCAGGCCCGAGACAGGCGGCGGCGGGGCCGGTTCGGGTTCCGGCTGCGCCGCTTCCGCGGCGGGTTCGGGCGGCGGCGCGCTGTCGGCCGCGGGCGGCGCGGTGGCTGCGGGCCGGGCGGCGGCGGGCGCGTCCAGCCCGTAGCCCGCGCCGGGCTGCGCCTTGGCGCCGACCAGGGCGGCGAAGGCGGCGTTGTCGGTGCGCACGTCGAAGCGCCGCGCCAGATCGCGCCAGCGCTCCTTCAGCTCGCGCAGCGTGGCCGCGTCGGTCTGCCAGTAGCCCTGGCGCGCGGCTTCCAGCATGCGCTCCATGGTCTGCGCCAGCGCGTGCGGGTTGTTCCGCTCGAACCACTGGCGCAGGCCGAGCTGGTGCTTGTCGCGCACGTAGACGTCGGCCATCTCCTGCCACTGGTCGTCGCGCACGATCTCGCGCGCCGTCGCCGTCCAGCCCCAGAAGTTGTTGGTGGCGTCCAGCACCTGCAGCGTGCCGGCGTAGCCTTCCTTCATCAGCCCCTGGATGTAGCCGGGGTGGAACTGGCGCGTGGCCAGCTCCTTTGACAGGAACTGCGCCGCGCCCTCCACGCGCCCGGCGCCGCTGCCGCGCAGGTTGCTGATGTACAGCTCGGGCGCCTTGCCGTCGAGATGCCGCACCGCCAGCGAGATGCCGCCCAGGTACTGGAACGGGTCGTCGGTGGTGAGCATGCCGTAGAGGTTGGAGCTGCGCGAGAGCACCGCGCCCTCGGTGCCGCGCAGGTGCTCGGCGTACAGGTTCACGCCAGCGCTGCCGCCCTTTCCATCCTTCGTGCCCGCCACGCCGGCGCTGCCCCACTGCTTCTCGTCGGGGCCGTAGGCGAACTGCATTTTCGACAGGTAGAGCTGCGCCAGCTTGCGGTCGCCTTCGTCCTTGCCCTTCCAGGTATCGGTGGCCAGCGTGGCGTCGTCCAGGCCGGTGCCGTAGCGCCCGCTCTCGGACGAGAAGATGCGCGTGGCACCGGCCTGCTCGGCGGCCTGCGCATCGGCGCCGCGCGCCACGAGCTGCTGCGCGATGCGGCGCGCGTTGGCGGCCACGGGGTTGTCGGCCTCGTTGGCGCGCGCGGCCAGCAGCGCCGCCTGGGCGAGCTGCTTCATCACGTTCGGGAAGTGGTCGCGGTACAGCCCGGTGGCCGACAGCACCACGTCCACGCGCGGGCGGCCCAGCGTCTCGCGCGGCACCAGCTGCACGCCGGTCACGCGTCCGCCTTCGTCCCACACCGGCTCCACGCCCAGGAGCCACAGCGCCTGCGCTTCGAGCAGGCCCTGGTGGCGCATGGTTTCGACCGACCACAGGCTGAACGTGAGCTTGCCCGGCTGGCGCCCGCGCAGGCGCAGGTGCTCGGCCAGCAGGTTGTCGGCGGCCTGCTTGCCGGCCTCCCACGCCTGCTTGGTGGGCACGCGCGAGGGGTCGAAGCCGTACAGGTTGCGGCCCGTGGGGTAGGCGTCGGGGTTCTTGATCGGGTCGCCGCCGTAGGAGGTGCCGATGTGCCGCCCCGCCAGCACCGCCAGCAGGCCGCGCATCTCGCCCTGCGCGCCCAGGCTGTCGTGGTACTGGCGCGCCTGCGCTAGCGCGTCGCGCAGCGCCGGGGGCAGGCCGTCCAGCGGCGCGTTGCCGATCACGTGGCGTTGCAGCAGCTGGTAGGGCGCGGTCTGCGCCAGTTGGTCCCAGGGGCCGACCAGGGCTTCGTCCAGGTCCTGCGCGGGCACGCCGGCGTGGCGCGCGGCGGCTTCCCAGAACGGGTGGCCGAGCATGAGCAGCACCGTGCCCAGGCGGTGCAGTTCCTCGGGCGCCTGGCCCAGGGTGTGCAGGCCCTGGGGCTGCGCGGTCTGCGCCAGTTCGTGCAGGTGGGTGTGCAGTTCCTGCACGAAGGCGGCGAAGTCGGCCTGCACGCGCGCCTCGGTCCAGCCCATGTCGGCGATCACGCGCTCGGCGCGCGCGGCGGCCAGCAGGTCGGCGGCCAGGCGTTCCTTGACGGCACCTTCGTCCTGCGCCTGCCACTGGTGCAGCAGGTCGTGCATGTGCGTCAGCGCGGCGTGCAGCCCGCCGGGGGCGAAGGGCGGCGTCTGGTGGCTCACGATCACTGCGCGGCCGCGCCGCTTGGCCTGCGTGGCCTCGCCGATGTTGTCGGCGATGTAGGGGTAGGCCACCGGCAGGTCGCCCAGCGCGAGCAGCGGCGCGTCGTGCACCGACAGGCCGCGCTCCTTGCCCGGCAGCCATTCCTGCGTGCCGTGCGTGCCGAAGTGCACCAGCGCGTCGGCCTGCTGCTGCGCGCGCAGCCACAGGTAGGTGGCCAGGTAGTGGTGCGGCGGCAGCGCGGTGGTGGAGTGGTAGATGGCCTTCTCCTTGTCCTGCCCCGGCTGGCCGCGCCCGGGCTGCGGCAGCAGCGTGACGTGGCCGAGCTGCAGGCGCGGGATGACGAAGAACGCCTCGCCGCCCTGGCGCAGCACCATGGGCGATTGCTCGGGCTCGCCGCCGGCGGCGCGCAGCGCGGCCTGCGTCTCGGCCGGCAGCTGGTTCAGCCAGGCGCGGTAGCGCGCCACCGGCAGGCGCGCGGCCAGGCCGTCCTGCAGCAGGGATGGGAGCAGGCCCTCGCGGTAGTTGGGCGCCAGCAGGCGCTGCAGCAGGCCGGTGAGCATGGTTTCGTCGGGCACCTCGGTGGCGTAGCCCTCGGCCTGCAGGCCGGCGAGCGTGCTGCGCAGGCTGCGCGGCACGTTCAGGAACGAGGCGCTGAGATTCTTCTCGCCTGCCGGGTAGTTCCAGAACATCACGGCCACGCGCTTGTCGGCATTGGGCTTGCGCTGCAGCTGCGCCAGGCGCAGCGCCTTGGCCACCACGGCCTGGGCCTGCGCGGCGATGGGCACCACCTGGTCGTCGCTCTTGCGCGTGGCGGCGGCCACCTGGATGTCGATCACGCCCGCGTACTCGGGCTGGGCCAGGTAGAAGGGCACGTCCATCAGCGCCACGCCGTGCGGGTCGGCGGCCCAGTCGGCCTCGCCGCCGCGGCGGTAGGGCATGGCCTGCAGCACGGGGATGCCCAGGGCGCTGAACTCGCGCCGCCGGTCCTCGCCGCTGAGCATGATCTGCGTGGTGATGAGCACGTCGGCCAGCGGCGCGCCGCTGCCCGCCGGCTGCAGCAGCCGGGTGAAGCTGCTCGGGTCCATCATGGGCGTGTAGAACGGCAGCGCCACGGCACCGCCGGCCTCGATGCGCGCGATCAGGTCGTCGATGAAATCGGTCTGCATCGACGCGATGTACTGCTGGTGCAGCGCGATGCCGATGACGGGCGGGCGCTGGCCCGGCGCGGCGCCCTCGGGCACGCCCTTCCAGCGCAGGTAGTCCTGCGCCTGGGCGAACACCAGGCCGGGCGCGCCCGGGTGGTACACGGCGGCTTTGGGGAACACGATGGGCGCGGGCAGCGCGGGTTCGGGCTGGCCGCGCAGCTGCGCCGCCAGCAGGGCGAAGAAGCCCTCGAAATTCTGCCGCCCGCCGTTGGCGTAGTAGGCCACCAGGCGCCGCCCCACGGACTCGGGCAGGCCGCCGCCCCAGGCGGGCTGCTGGTCGTACAGCCAGGCGTGCGGCGCCTTGAGCGCGGGCAGCGCGCCCGACAGGTGCTCGCGCACGGCGTCCTGCAGGTAGCTGTCGATGAACACCGCATCATGCCCGCGCCACAGCCCGGCGTCGGCGTTGCGCGGCAACTGGTGCAGGTAGCGCACCTGCACGCTCAGGCCGTGCGGCCGGGCGATCTCGGCGAGCTGGCGGAACTTGCCCGCGGGCACGTTGCCGGTGGCGATGAACAGCAGCGACAGCGCGGGCTGGGCCGGGGCCTGCTGCGCCAGGGCGGTGCCGCAGCACAGCGCGAAGAGCAGGAAATGCAGCAATCTCTTTAGCATCGAATATGCCTCCAACGCTTGCCAGGCAAGCGCTGGCAGCTATCAAGTCGGGAGTCTTAGAAGTCCAGGCGGGCGTTCACGAACAGGCGCCGCCCTTGCTCGGCGTAGCCGAAGCCGGGCGACTTTTCCGCCAGGCGCAGGTCGCCGATGTTCTGCAGGCCGGTGCGCAGGTGCAGCGTGCGCCCGCCGCCCACGCTCCAGGCGCGGCCCAGGCTGGCGTTCCACAGCGTGTAGGCCGGCAGGCGTTCGCCGCTGCTGGTCTGGCTGCCGGTGTAGTCCAGGCCCAGTTGCGCCTGCCAGCCGGCCACGCGCCATGCCAGGCGCGAAGAGGCGCTGGTGCGCGGGCGGTCGGACAGCGCCTCGCCCGTGGTCTTGTCGCGCGTGCGCAGCAGCGTGGCGTCGGTGCTCCACTGCAGCGCGGGCGTCACGTCCCAGGTCACGCCGGCCTCCAGGCCCTGGATGCGCGCGGCGTCCACGTTGTCGTACAGGTAGGTGCGGCGCGAGCCTTCCTGCTTGACGAGGCGGTAGGTGATGAGCTGCTTCACGTCGGTGTGGAAGAACGTGGCGCGCAGCGCCAGGCCCGGCAGAGCCTGCCAGTCGGCGCCGATCTCGAAGGCGTTCGAGGTTTCGGGCTTGATGCTGGCGTTGCCCATGAAGGTATGCGGCCCTTCGGCCCCCACGTAGTTGGGCGAGATCTGCTTCAGCGTGGGCGCCTTGAATGCGTGGCCGTAGCCGCCCTTGACGACCAGTTGCGGGCTGGCTTCCCACACCAGGTAGGCGCGCGGGCTGATTTCGGAGCCGAAGATCTCGTGGTGGTCGGCGCGCAGCCCCAGCGTGGCCAGCAGGTTCTTGCCGAGGGCGAATTCGTCCTGCGCGAACAGCGCCTTGTGCGTGGCGTTGTCGCTGCCATTCTTCAGCCCGGCGTTGACCAGTTCCTCGTTGCGCCACTCGCCGCCGAAGGTGACCTGGTGCGCTCCCCAGCGCGTGGTGGCGTGGCCGTCGACCACGTTGTCGCGCATGTCCTGCGGGCGGGTGGGGGCCACGCCATTGGTGCGTTCGTTGCGCACGTTCATTTCGCTGCGGTAGGCACGCACCTGGGCGCGCCAGCCGTCCCATTCGCCCTTCCAGCCGGCATGGGCCTGGCGGCGCGTGAGGTCGTAGCGGTTCTCGTAGGCTGCCTTGGCGCTGTTCACATCGTCGTACAGGCGCTGCTCCTTGCCGTCCACGGCGCCCAGCTCCAGCGTGTGGCCAGGGGCCAGCCGCCATTCGGCGTTCAGGCCCAGGCTGCGCGGGCGGCTGCCTTCGAGTTCGCTGACGCGCGGATCCGCCGCCTCGGCCACGGTGCCGCGGTAGCCGCCCTCGGCCTGCACCGACAGGCGCACGCGCTCGCCCAGCGGCCCGGCGGCGTACAGCGAGGCGCGCGCGGCATGCGCCGCGCTGTCGGACTGTGCCGGCAGCGTGCCCGCCAGGCCCAGCGAGCCGGTCCAGCGGTCGCCGGGCTTTTTCGGGATCAGGTTGACCACGCCGCCCAGCGCCTCGGAGCCGTACAGCGCCGACAGCGGGCCGCGGATGACCTCCACGCGCTCGATGGCCGAGATGGGCAGCCAGCCGTACTGGTAGTCCGAGTGGCCGATCACGTCGTCGCTGGCGCTGATGCGCCGTCCGTCGATCAGCGTCAGCGTGTGCTTGCCCTCCAGGCCGCGCAGCGCCAGCGTCTTGCGCCCGCCCACCTGGCGCGCGCTGAACGTGATGCCGGGCGTATCGCGCACGGCGTCCAGCAGGTCGGCGGCGTTGCGCTCGGCGAGCGCTTCGGCGGTGATGACGGTGACGCTGGCGGGCGCGGTGCGCGCATCCTGTTCGGTCATCGTGGCCGTGATGGTGACGGCGGGCAGGGGCTGCGGCGCGGCTTCTTGCGCGAGCGCGGGCAGGGCGAACGTGGCCGCCAGGGCGGCGGCGCGGGTCAGGGCTGGGGCGGGCATGGGGGTTCTTGCAGGCAGGCAGAACCGCGGTGGCTGGACGCGCGAGGGCGTGGGCTGGGCGGGTACGGGATGCGGATAAATTAAAAGAAGTAGGAACAATTCGTATTATGAATTATTGTGGCTTTGCCCTCCCGGAGGGGTGATCTGCATCAACTCCCCACGTGCAACAAAAAACTTGACCCTGCAACAGCGCCCGGTAACCTGCCGCTCCATCGCCCTCGGAGGCGATTCTTGACCCAGCAGAAAAGGAGCAGTAATGCGTCATACAACAAAGCCAGGCCGCGCCGCGCGGCGCCTGCGCATCGGGCTGATGCCGCTGGTGGCGGCGGCCATGGTGGCCTGCGGCGGAGACGGCGGTTCGGACCCCGCCCCCACCCCCACGTGCCCTGAAACCGGCCCCTACGCCTGCAAGAGCGGCGAGACGGAGCCGCTCTACACCTTCCAGTGGGCGCTGAACTACCTGCAGAGCTACTTCCAGGGCAAGGCAGACGAGGCGGCCTTTGGCGGTGGCATCGACCTGAACGTGGAGCCCGTGCACCGCCAGGGCATCAAGGGCCAGGGCGTGAACGTGCTGGTGATCGACACCGGCGTGGACCTGGGCCACGAAGACCTGCTGGCCAACGCCGACTACGACATGTCGTGGAACTTCCTGACCGGGCAGAACGACCCCAGCCCGCTGCTCACCCCCAAGAAGGAAGCGCACGGCACCAACGTGGCGGGCATGATCGGTGCGGCGCAGAACGGCAAGGGCGTGATGGGCATGGCGCCGCTGGCCAGGCTCGGCGGTGTGCCGCTGATCGATACGGGCGGGGACGTCACCGAGGAAAACTTCCTGGATGCCTATGGCGGCGCTGCCTGGTCGCGCAAGGCGCATGTGATCAACGGCTCCTACGGCGGCGACGCCGACGCGGCGCCTTACGGCGATGCCGATCAGGCGGCGGTGCGCGGGCTCAAGGCGCTGCGCGACGGCAAGGGCATCGTGTTCGTCAAGTCGGCGGGCAACGAATTCGACGCTGTCGGTCTGAGTGAAGATACGTCTGCCGACTGCGGCGTCCTGGCCGGTGCCTACGGCTGCGTGAACTCCGGCAATGACACGACGAACCTGGAGCCCAACGTCATCGTCACCGCCGCGCTCAACGCCAAGGGCCAGGCTTCGAGCTACAGCAGCACCGGCCCGGTGCTGTGGATTACCGGCATGGGCGGGGAGTACGCCAGTGCAGGCCAGTACGGCGAGCTGTCCCGCCTCGGCGCCGAGCAGATCGCCCAGGGCCGCGCGGGCGATGGGCCGACCATCTTTTCCACCGACATCCGCTCCTGCACCGAGGGCTACAGCCGCAGCGACGCCAATCCCGAGAAAACCAACGCCTTCATGCGCGGCGTGAGCGAGCGCGTGCCCGAGGTAAAGGACAACCCGAACTGCGACTACAGCACCATGAACGGCACCTCGTCCGCCGCGCCCACCATCAGCGGCGTGGTGGCGCTCATGCTCAGTGCCAACCCGGCGCTGACCTGGCGCGACGTGCGCGACATCCTGCGCCAGTCGGCGCGCGTGGTGGACGAAGGCTACGAAAAGCGCACGCGCAGCTTCCGCGCCCCGCGCCAGGACAAGCCGCACGCCGGCCTGTTCGACCTGCAGGCCAACGCCCTGCTGCCCCAGGCCGCCGACAAGAGCCAGATCGCCCCCGGCGCCACCCAGGTGCCGGTGGAGCTGGGCTGGCAGACCAACGCGGCGGGCTACCGCTACTCCAACTGGTACGGCTTCGGCGTGCCTGACGCCGCCAAGGCCGTCGAGCTGGCGCAGCTCTACAAGAAGGAGCCGGCACGCAGCCGCAGCGCGCAGCAGGCCGTGCCGGAGTTCACCGCCGTGGCCGACCTGAAGGGCTTCGAGTACCAGAAGGTCAGCCTGCTGGGCACCTTCCAGGGCAGCGGCCAGACCGTGGACCAGTTCCAGGTGCGCCTGACGGGCGCCGCGCTGTGCCTGGGCTCGCTGGGCATCGCGGTGGAGTCGCCCTCGGGCACCAAGTCGCTGCTGAAGATGCCGCTCGACCACTTCGCGCACCCGCTGCGCGCCGTGGCCGCGTTCACCGGCTATGGCCTGGGCAGCTATGCCTTCCACGGGGAAAATGCCCAGGGCACCTGGAAAATCTACGCCGTGGCATCCAACCCGCGCCTGAACCCCGCCGACTGGAGCGCCGCCGACGGCTGGAGCACCGCCACCACCACCTGCGCCGCCGCCCCCGCCGACGGCGCCACCGCCCCGCAAGCCACGCTGCAAGTGCAGGCGCGGGTTATCGCTCAGTGAGGAGTCTTCGATGCAATTGCGTTTCCAACCCTACGTGCTGGCGCTGTGCGCCTGCGTCTGCATGAGCGCCCAGGCGCAAACCGCCCCCGCCCTGGCGCCCGGCCAGCAGCTGAATGCGCAGCAGCTCCAGGCCATGGGCCCGCTGCAGAGCGTGGACATCGGCGGGCAGAAGTACCGCGTGCTGCCGGCGCAGAAAGCCGGCGGCGATGGCCGCGCCTCCTACCTGGTGGACGCCAGCGGCAAGGTCGGCCGCACCTTCCACGAGGTGCTCATCGTCGGTCTGCCCACGGCGCAGGTGCGCCAGCAGCTCGGTGCCAGCCTGTCCCAGGCCCAGGCGGTGAAGTACTACGAGCACACGCAGACCACGCTGCTGCGCTACGCCACGCTGGAGCAGGCCGCGGCCGCGCAGGCGCAGATCAGCGCGGCCCTGCCGGGCGCCACGGTGCACCTGCCGGTGCGCTTCAGCCAGCCGCAGTTGCATTGAGGCGTCTGGTTTGCTCTTGTCTTGATAGCTGCTTGCGCTTGATGGGTAAGGGCTAGAGCCCGATTTCTATCGGATTCCATAAAAAAGCGGCTGCCAGCGCTCACCCCTTTGCGCGCTGGCAGCCGTAAGAAACCCTTGCGGCGCTTTACCGGGGCACCAGGAACACCGACTTCTCGGTGACATGCGCCGCGCCTTGCACCGCCTGCACCTCGAAGTGCACCGTGTGCGAGCCCTCGGCGGCGCTGCCGTAGGGAATGCGCAGCAGCACCGGCACCCAGCGCGACTCGGCGGGGCCGATCTCCACCTCGGGCTCCGATGCCACCGCCAGCCCCTCCAGCCCGCTGGCGCCGATGCGGTAGCGCTGCGGCGCCTCGGTGGCGTTCATGATCTGCAGGCGGTACACGTTCTCCAGCTGGCCGCCCGCCACCAGGCGCGAGAGCGCGGCGCGGTCGCGCACCACGTCCACCTTCAGCGGCACGCGCAGGCTCAGGCTGGTGAGCAGCGCCACGCTCAGGCCCACCAGCACCGTGGTGTAGAACAGCACGCGCGGGCGCAGCACGCGGCGCACCATCTGCGCGCTGCTCCAGCGCTGGAGCATGCCGTTCTGCGTGGCGTAGCGGATCAGGCCGCGCGGGTAGCTCACCTTGTCCATCACGCTGTTGCAGGCGTCCACGCACAGGCCGCAGCCAATGCACTCGTACTGCAGGCCGTTGCGGATGTCGATGCCCGTGGGGCACACCTGTACGCACAGCGAGCAGTCGATGCAGTCGCCCAGGCCGGCGGCCTTGGGGTCCACCTTCTTGCTGCGCGCGCCGCGCGGCTCGCCGCGCTCGGTGTCGTAGGTGACGATGAGCGTGTCCTTGTCGAACATGGCGCTCTGGAAGCGCGCGTACGGGCACATGTACTTGCACACCTGCTCGCGCATGTGGCCGGCGAAGCCGTAGGTGGCGAAGCTGTAGAAGAACACCCAGAACAGCTGCCAGGTGCCCTGCAGCGCCATGATCTCGCCGCCGAGCTGGCGGATCGGCACGAAGAAGCCCACGAAGGTGAAGCCCGTCCACAGCGCCACGGCGATCCAGGCGATCTGCTTCAGGCCCTTGCGCCAGAGCTTCTCCCACGAGGTCCAGGGCGCCTTGTCCAGCCGCATGCGCGTGCTGCGGTCGCCCTCGATGCGGTTCTCCAGCCACATGAAGATCTCGGTATAGACCGTCTGCGGGCACGAGAAGCCGCACCACAGCCGCCCGGCCACGGCGGTGAACAGGAACAGCGACAGCGCCGAGATGATGAGCAGGCCCGTGAGGTAGATGAAATCCTGCGGGTACAGCACCAGCCCGAACAGGTAGAAGCGCCGCGCGCCCAGGTCGAACAGCACCATCTGGCGCTCGCCCCACTGCAGCCACGGCAGGCCGTAGAACACCAGCTGCGTGAGGAACACCAGCACCCAGCGCCAGCGGTTGAACACGCCGTCGATGGCGCGCGGGTAGACCTTGTTCTTGGCCTGGTACAGGGGAATGAACTTGCCTTGGGGTGGCTGCTGCTGGGGGGCGGGTGTTGTCATGGTGGGCTTGGTGTTGTTATGGGGGCGAAAGCAGGGGAAGCGCGTCAGCCTTGGGCGTCTTCCCCGATGAGCAGCCGCGTGGCGCTCAGGAACTGGTGCGGCGGAACCTCCAGGTTCGTCGGGGCGGGCTTGTTGCGGTACACCCTGCCGGCATTGTCGAAGGTGGAGCCGTGGCAGGGGCAGAAAAACCCACCGTCCCAGTCGGCGCCCAGGTTGCCCAGCGCGCCGCCCGCCGGCACCTGCGTGGGCGAGCAGCCCAGGTGCGTGCAGATGCCCACGGCCACGAAGATCTCGGGCTGGATCGAGCGGTGCGCGTTGCGCGCGTAGGCGGGCTGCTGGTCCTTGTTCGACGCGGGGTCGGCCAGCGCCGCGTCGTGCTGCGCCAGCGCCTGCAGCATCTCGGGCGTGCGCCGCAGGATCCACACCGGCTTGCCGCGCCATTCCACCGTCACCATCTCTCCGGGCGCCAGGGTGCTGATGTCCACCTCCACCGCGGCGCCCTGCGCGCGGGCGCGCTCGCTCGGCGCGAAGCTGGAGGCGAACGGCACCGCCGCTGCCACGGCGGCCACGGCGCCCGCGGCGGCGGTGGCCTGGATCATGGTGCGCCGCTCGGCATCGGTGGCACGGGGGGCAGCGGGCGGTGGCGGGAGGGCATGGGCGGTCATGGCGTATTCCTTGGGTCGTCGAACAGTCCCTTGCTTTAACTCAAGACTCGTGCCAGCCTGGCCGGTGCCACGGCACGGCAAAAAAGCCATGCCCAGCAACGGCTTGCGCCCCTGGTGGCACACGCCGGTGACAGGGATGGTGTCAAAATGGCGGCAACTGCTGCCATGAACGGCACTCCATGGCAGTGCCACCACGCCACGCGCCGCCGCGCCCGCCCGCATGCATCCGTCTCCGCCCCTGCCCGAAACCATGACCGCCTGGCTCGAATCGCTGCCCGAGCCGCACATCCTGTTCGACCGGCACTACCGCATCCTCGCCGCCAACGCCGCCTACCTGCGCCAGTACGGCCAGGGGCGGCCTGTGCTGGGGCGCACTTGCCACGAGGTCTCGCACCACTCCAGCGTGCCCTGCGACCAGGCGGGCGAGAGCTGCCCGCTGGCGCGCGCGCTGCAAAGCCGCCAGCGCGAGCGCGTGCTGCACCTGCACCACACGCGCAGCGGCGAGGACTACGTGCAGATCGAACTGCTGCCGCTGCGCGGCCCGGGCGGGCAACTGCAGTACTTCCTGGAGAAGATGGAGCCGCTGCCCATCTCCAGCGGCTGCGGCGCGGCGGGCGGCGCGCAGGGCATGATCGGGCGCAGCCCGGCGTTCCAGGCGGTGCGCGAGCTGATCGCGCGCGTCGGCCCCTCGCAGGCCAGCGTGCTGCTGCTGGGCGAATCGGGCACCGGCAAGGAGCTGGCCGCGCGCGCCGTGCACGAGGCCAGCACCCGCGCCGCGCGCGCGCTCGTGGTGGTCGATTGCGCCAGCCTGCCCGAGACCCTGTTCGAGAGCGAACTCTTCGGCCACGAGAAGGGCGCCTTCACCGGCGCGCACGCCGCGCGCGCCGGGCTGGTCGAGGCCGCGCACGGCGGCACGCTGTTCCTCGACGAAGTGGGCGACATTCCGCTGTCCATGCAGGTCAAGCTGCTGCGCCTGCTCGAAGGCGGCACCTACCGGCGCGTGGGCCAGACCGAGCTGCGCCGCGCCGACATCCGCCTCGTGGCCGCCACCCACCGCGACCTGCGCGCCATGGTGCGCGAGGGGCGCTTCCGCCAGGACCTGTACTACCGCCTCAGCACCTTCCCCATCCAGCTGCCCGCGCTGCGCGAGCGCGCGCAGGACATACCGCTGCTGGCCGAGTCGCTGCTGCAGCGCGTGGCGCCCGGGCGCCGCCTCACGCTCGCGCCCGCGGCGCTGCGCTGCCTGGCGCAGCACCCGTTCCCGGGCAACGTGCGCGAGCTGCGCAACGTGCTGGAGCGCGCCGCGCTGCTGGCCGACGGCGACACCCTCACCGCCCCCGCCGTGGCGCGCGCGCTGTCGTTCGACCAGGGCGCGCGCGCGCCCGAGTCCCCCGGCGGCGCCGTGCCCGGCGCTGACCTGCGCAGCCTGGAGGCCGCCGCCCTGCGCAGCGCGCTGCAAACCCCGGGCCGCACGCGCCGCGAACTGGCGCAGGCCCTGGGCATCAGCCCGCGCACCCTCTACCGCAAGCTGCGTGTGCTGCAGCTTTGATAGCTGCTGGCGCTTGCTGGCAAAGGGCTGGGGCGGTTTTTTGCTGATAATGGCCGCCATGCCCCGCCGCCCCCGCTCCTGCGCCCCCGCCGCCAGCACCGTGCTGGCCCTGGCGCTGCTGGGCGCCTGCGCTGCGCCCGCGCCCACGCACAAGGGTGAGGTCCAGGGCGCCGAGGCCAGCACGCAGGAGTGGGGCCAGTCGGACATCAACCGCGTCGCCACCATCGCCATGCGCGAGAACCTGCAGGCCCTGTACCGCCTGGCCGACAAGCTCTACCGCCGCAACCCCGCCGAATGGCGCAAGGGCGGCGCGCCGGGCCGCGACGAGGCCGTGGTGCGCCTGCGCGCCGCCATCGAGCAGCGCAGCGGCTGGGCGCCGCTGCAGCAGCGCCGCGACATCGACGCGCTGGCCCTGGCCCTGTCGCCCGAGTACGCCGACGACCGCGTGGCCGCCTTCATCCACGCCGTGGCCGACATGCTGATCGCCGCGCACGGCGGCAAGACCGAGTTCTTCCTCATCGACGGGCTGGACGCGCAGCACCTCTACAACGCCGCGCGCAACCTGGAGACGGCGGTGTGGATGCTGGCGCAGCGCCGCAACGCCCGGGGCGGCCCGCTGCTGCTGGCCGACGAAATCAACGCCCAGGAGCGCAACCTGAGCTACGAGCGCGAGTTCGGCAAGATCATCGCGCGGCTCGACCTGCTGGCCCAGGTCACCACCGAGAAGTACCGCCGCGCCGTCATCGGCTATGTGCAGGGGCTGGCGGGGGGCACGTTTTTGCAGTTCCTGCCGGTGCGGTAGGGTGCGCGGGCAAAACCCTGCGGCCCGCTGCCCTATGCGCGCCCGCGTGGCTGTGCGCCCTGGGCGGGCGTAGTCTGGCGGACTTGTTCATTTCACAGGACGCCAACCATGCTTCGCTTCATGACCAGCCTTGCCCTGTGCGCCGCTGCCGGCGCCGCCGCAGCCCAGACCACCGTGGCGCTGGACCTCGTGGACGGCACGGGCGCCACCCGTGCCGTGGGCACCGTGGCCCTGGCCGAATCGCCATACGGCCTGGTGTTCACTCCCGCGCTCCAGGGCCTGCCGCCGGGCGCGCACGGCTTCCACGTCCATGACAAAGGCAGCTGCGGCCCGGCCGAGCAGGGCGGCAAGGCCGTGCCCGCCGGGGCCGCGGGCGGGCACTACGACCCGCAGGGCACGGGGCGCCATGGCACGCCCTGGGGCGATGGCCACCTGGGCGACCTGCCCGCGCTCTACGTCGATGCCGAAGGCCGCGCCACGACGCCGGTGCTGGCGCCGCGCCTGAAGCTGGCCGACGTGCAGGGCCGCGCCCTCATGGTGCATGCGGGCGGCGACAACCATGCCGACCACCCCGCCCCGCTGGGCGGTGGCGGTGCGCGCATCGCCTGTGGCGTGGTGCCGGCCGCCGCGCGGTGACGCGCCGCCACGGCCGTTCTGGCGTGCTTCCTTATTGATAGCTGCAAGCGCTTTCTGGGTAAGCGCTGGCGGCTGTTTTCATGGGTAATTGCCGGGCCGCGTAAAATCCGGCCTCCCCCAAGGAGCGTTGCAGCGGGCCCGTGCCGGCCCGTCAGGCTTGGGGCTGCCATGGGCCCGGCGCCCTGTGCCCTTCGCAACGACGCTCGCCTGTTTCATCCCCGAACCGATCGCACAGGTGAGCCTGATGTCCGCTATTGCCATTCCTCCCATGAAACTCTCCGGCCTGGAGCCCGTGTTCATCGGCGAGGGCAGCCTGTTCGTCAACGTGGGCGAGCGCACCAACGTCACAGGCTCCAAGGCGTTCGCGCGCATGATCCTGAACGACCAGTACGAGGAAGCCCTCTCGGTGGCGCGCCAGCAGGTGGAGAACGGCGCGCAGGTCATCGACGTGAACATGGACGAGGCCATGCTCGACAGCAAGGCCGCGATGGTGCGCTTTCTCAACCTCATCGCCTCCGAGCCCGACATTGCCAAGGTGCCGGTGATGGTGGACAGCTCCAAGTGGGAAGTGATCGAGGCCGGGCTGCGCTGCCTGCAGGGCAAGGGCATCGTCAACTCCATCTCCATGAAGGAGGGCGTCGACAAGTTCAAGCACGAGGCCAAGCTCATCAAGCGCTACGGCGCGGCCGTGGTGGTGATGGCGTTCGACGAGCAGGGCCAGGCCGACACCTATGCGCGCAAGACCGAGATCTGCGAGCGCGCGTACCGCATCCTGGTCGATGAGGTGGGCTTCCCGCCCGAGGACATCATCTTCGACCCGAACATCTTCGCCGTGGCCACCGGCATCGAGGAGCACGCCAACTACGCGGTCGATTTCATCGAGGCGGTGCGCTGGATCAAGCAGCACCTGCCGGGCGCGAAGATTTCCGGCGGCGTGTCGAACGTGAGCTTCTCGTTCCGCGGCAACGAGCCGGTGCGCGAGGCCATCCACACCGTGTTCCTGTACCACGCCATCCAGGCGGGCATGGACATGGGCATCGTCAACGCCGGCATGGTCGGCGTCTACGACGACCTGGAGCCCACCTTGCGCGAGCGCGTGGAGGACGTGGTGCTGAACCGCCGCCCCGACGCGGCCGAGCGCCTGCTGGAGATCGCCGAGGCCGCCAAGGGCGCCGCCAAGGACGACAGCAAGAAGCTCGAATGGCGCGGCACGCCCGAGGCGCCCCGGCCCGTGGGCGAGCGCCTGTCGCACGCGCTGGTGCACGGCATCACCGACTTCATCGTGGCCGATACCGAAGAGGCCTACCAGGACATCGTGGTGGCGAAAGGCGGGCGCCCGCTGCACGTGATCGAGGGCCCGCTGATGGACGGCATGAACATCGTCGGCGACCTGTTCGGCGCCGGCAAGATGTTCCTGCCCCAGGTGGTCAAGAGCGCGCGCGTGATGAAGCAGGCCGTGGCCCACCTGATCCCCTACATCGAGGAAGAGAAGCGCCAGCAGGAGGCCGCGGGCCTGGACGTGTCGAGCAAGGGCAAGATCGTCATCGCCACCGTCAAGGGCGACGTGCACGACATCGGCAAGAACATCGTCACCGTGGTCCTGCAGTGCAACAACTTCGAGGTCATCAACATGGGCGTGATGGTGCCCTGCCATGAAATACTGGCGCGCGCCAAGTCGGAGAACGCGGACATCATCGGCCTGTCCGGCCTCATCACGCCCAGCCTCGAAGAGATGCAGTACGTCGCCGGCGAGATGGACAAGGACGACTACTTCCGCATCAAGAAGATCCCGCTGCTCATCGGCGGCGCCACCTGCTCGCGCGTGCACACCGCCGTGAAGATCGCGCCGCACTACGACGGCCCCGTGGTCTACGTGCCCGACGCCTCGCGCAGCGTGAGCGTGGCGCAGAGCCTGCTGGGCGAGGGCAAGGCCGCCTATCTGGCCGAAGTCGAGGCCGACTACGAGAAGGTGCGCGAGCTGCACGCCAGGAAGAAGAAAACCCCGCTGTGGCCGCTGGTGCAGGCGCGCGCCAACGCCACCGTGGTGGACTTCGCCCGCTTCACGCCCACCGTGCCGCGCGCGCTCGGGCGGCGCGTGTTCAGGAACTTCGACCTGGCCGAGATCGCACGGTACATCGACTGGGGGCCGTTCTTCCAGACCTGGGACCTGGCCGGACCGTTCCCCGCCATCCTTGATGATGAAATCGTCGGCGAGGAGGCGCGCAAGGTCTTCGCCGACGGCCAGGCCATGCTGAAGAAGATCATCGAAGGCCGCTGGCTGCAGGCCAACGGCGTGATGGGCCTGTTCCCCGCCAACCGCGTGGGCGACGACATCGTGTTCTATGCCGACGAATCGCGCACCGAGGTGCTGATGACCTGGTACGGCCTGCGCCAGCAGACCGAGAAGCAGGCCATCGACGGCGTGATGCGCCCGAGCCGCTGCCTGGCCGACTTCGTCGCGCCCCGGGAGTCGGGCATGGCCGACTACGCGGGCCTGTTCGCCGTCACCGCGGGCATCGGCGCCGAGAAGAAGGAAAAGGAATTCCTCGACGCGCTGGACGACTACAGCAGCATCATGTTCAAGGGCCTGGCCGACCGCCTGGCCGAAGCCTTCGCCGAATGCCTGCACGAGCGCGTGCGCAAGGACCTGTGGGGCTACTGCGCCGACGAGCACCTGGGCAACGACGACCTCATCCACGAGAAGTACCAGGGCATACGCCCCGCGCCCGGCTACCCCGCCTGCCCCGACCACACGGCCAAGGAAGCGCTGTTCCGCGTGCTCCAGGCCGAGGACATCGGCATGGGCCTGACCGACAGCCTGGCCATGTTCCCCGCGTCGAGCGTCAGCGGCTTCTACCTGGCGCACCCCGAGGCGACGTACTTCAACGTCGGCCAGATCGGCGAGGACCAGCTCCAGGACATGGCCGCGCGCCGCGGCATGGACCTGGAAACATTGCGCCGCCGCCTCGCGCCGAACCTCTGATTGCTACTGAAAATGAAGCTGCCAGCGCTTGCCAGGCAAGCGCTGGAGCCCGATTCGGCTTGTAGTGCACGCAGCCCCGGCACAATCGGGGCCATGCCCAAATCCTTTTTCTGCGCCGCACGCGCGCTGCTGCAATCCCAGGCCACGCTTTTCCTGCGCGCCGTGCGCATGTGGCTCGACGCCGACGGCCTGCGCATGAGCGCGGCCATGTCGTTCTACGGCATGCTCAGCCTGGCGCCGCTGCTGCTGGTGCTGGTGGGTGTGCTGGGCTGGTGGATCGACAAGGCGTACCTGGAGACCAACCTCATCGACCAGGTGCGCGGCGTGATGGGCGAGCGCGGCGCCGAGGTGGTGCGCCTGGCGCTGGCCAGCGCCAAGGCGCCGGGCGAGGGGCGCCTGGCGTCCATCGCGGGCTTCGTGCTGCTGCTGTCGGGCGCCACGGGCGTGTTCGTGGAGCTGCAATCGGCGCTGGAGCGCCTGTGGACCGGCGGCAAGCCCGTGCACGAGGACAAGGCCTGGTGGCGCATGGCCACGCTGCGGCTGCGCGGGCTGGCCTACGTGCTGGTCATCGGCTTTCTGCTGCTGGTGTCGCTGGTGCTGTCCACGGTCATCAACGTGCTGGCCACCTGGGCCAGCGCCTTGCTGCCGTTCGGCACGGGCACGGTGCTGCGTGTGGTCAACGAATCGGTGGCGCTCGGGGTGGCGGTGCTGCTGTTCGTGGGGCTCATGCGCATCGGCAGCGGCCCCAAGCCGCCGCTGTCGTGCCTGGTGTTCGGCGCGGCCGTGGGCGCGCTGCTGTTCAGCGTGGGCAAGCAGGCGCTGGCGCTGTACCTCTCCACGGCGGCGGTGGTGTCGGCCTACGGCGCGGCGGGCTCGCTCGTGGTGCTGCTGATGTGGATCTACTTCTCCTCGGCGGTGCTGCTGTTCTCGGCGAGCTGCGCGCGGGCGCTCCATGTGTCGCGCGCGGGCGCCGCCGGCACCAGCGCCAGCCCGCCGCGCCAGGCGTAGCCGCCGTGCCCGCCGGGGAACGCGCGGCGCCGGTCAGAAGGCGGCATGCAGGGCGAGGTAGTAGCGGCGGCCGTCCTCGTTGAAGTCGGCCGCGGTGGTGCGGTCGAAGGTCTTGTTTGCGAGGTTGAGGATGCCGGCGCGCAGCGTCAGCGCGTCGGTCATGCGCCAGCCCAGGGCCAGGTCGGCGATCGCGTAGCCGCCCTTCTGCGCCTCGTTCCAGCCGACGCTGACGTACTGCGCGCTGTGGTAGCGCAGGCTGCCGCTTGCGGTGAGCTGCGGCGTGGCGCGCCAGTCGGCGCCCAGGTTGACGACGTGGCGCGAGCGGTAGGTCAGCGGCACGGGCTCGGCGCCGCTGGTGTTCTTGGCGTCGGTGAAGGTGTAGTTGGCGCGCAGGCTGAGGGCCTTCGCCGGGTCGGCGCGCCAGCTTGCCTCCAGCCCGCGCGAGCGCACGCGCGCGATGTTCTGGTAGCGGAAGATGGGCCGCCCGTCGGGCAGGAAGCCCACGAAGTTGTCGTAGCTTGGCGCCAGCGCCCGGTCGGCCGTGCGGTTGGTGATGTCGATCATGTTCTTCAGCGCGGTGTTGAAGAACGTCAGCCCGCCCGAGTGGATGCCGTGCGCGAACTGCAGGCCCAGCTCCTGGCTGGTGCCGGTCTCGGGCTTGAGTTCGCGGCTGCCCACGATGTAGCAGCCCACGGTGGCGCTGCCGCACGAGACCGAGCCCCAGTTGGGGCTGCCCTGCAGCAGCGTGGGCGCGCGGAAGGCCCGTGCCACGCCGCCCTTGAGGGTGAGGGCGTCGCTCAGGTGGTAGACCACGTAGGCGCGCGGGCTGTGGTGGCCGCCGAAGTTCTCGTGGTGGTCGAAGCGGTTGCCCAGCGTGAGGGCGAGCCGGTCGGTGATGCGGATTTCGTCCTCGGCGAACAGCGCCCATTGCTGGATGGAGGTTTCGGGCGTGCCGCTCGCGCCCGGCGTGCCGGGCTGGCCGCTCAGGTTGGCGGGGTCGTGCAGCTTCTCCCTGCGCGTCTCGAAGCCGGCGGTGACGAGCTGGTTGCCCCAGGCAATGGGCACCACGGCCTTGCCGTTCAGGCTGCTGGTGTGGGCCTTGTTCGGGTTCACCTGGCCGTCGATCATGCCGGTGAGGTTGCGGATCTCGTCGGTGGCGAAGGTCAGCTCGGTGTTGCCGAAGCCCCAGCGGCCCTTGTGGCGCAGCGAGAAGGCGTCGCGCTCCATGAGGTAGCCCGCGTGGTCGCGGCGGCTCGTGTCCACGTCGGCCACGAGGCTCTGGCGCGTGTCGGGCGTGAACGAGAGCTGCGCGCCGAAGAGCTGGTTGCGGATGTGCTGCAGGCCCGTCTGGCGCGTGCCGTTGGCCGCCGCCGAGTTGATGGCACCGTCGGCGTCGCGCTGGTCGTAGGCGCCGCTGAGCTTCAGGCCCAGCGTGTCCGTCAGCACCGGGCCGGCGAGCGAGAAGCCCGCCAGCCGGCTGTCGCCCGCCTCGCGGTTTTCCTGCACCACGCCCTCCACGCGCGCCGAGCCGCGCCACTGCTTGCCCACGGGCCGCGTGATGATGTTGACCACGCCGCCGATCGCGTCCGAGCCGTAGAGCGAGGACATGGGGCCGCGCACGATCTCGATGCGCTCGATCTCATCCGCCGGCACCCAGCCGGTGTCGTAGTCGTTGCCGCGGAACATGGCGCTGGTGGCGTTCACGCGCTTGCCGTCGATCAGCATCAGCGTGTAGGCCGCGCCCAGGCCGCGCAGCTGCACGCCGGGCACCAGGTTGCCGCTGCGGCTCAGGCTGACGCCCTCCACCGTGCCCAGCAGCTCGGCCAGCTCCTGCACCGGGCGCTTTTCCAGGTCTTCGCGCGTGATGACCGAGACGCTGGCGGGCGCGTCGCGCAGTTCCTGCTCGCCACCCGAGGCGGTGACCACCACGGTGGACAGCGTCGCGCCGTCGCCCTCGGCGTGCGCCCCGGCGGCGCTGAAGGCCAGCGCCAGCGCCGCGCACAGGGCGCGCGGCCGGGAGGCGGGAGAAATGGAAGAAGGGGCGGTGCGCATGGCGGTTCCTCGACTCTCTAGAATGTTGTTATTGAGAATTAGTATTGTTTGAGCGAGCGAGTCTCGCACGCCGACCAGCGCGCCATGTTTGAGAATTCACCAGATCCAATGGCGCGCCGCGCGCTTTGGCACTAAACGACGCCGCCTTTGGCACTTCTCGACGCTGGCTTTGGCGCACTTTTAAAGCCTGCACCGATGCTGTGGATAACTTTCGCCATGGCCCAAACAGTCGGG